>OCTW013400715.1_pt1 | contig 28081 bp, 24 predicted proteins | sample 1539671 | NCBI WGS metagenome assembly OCTW01 (sample SAMN02144230, study PRJEB22623) | gut metagenome | biome: sheep rumen | host: Ovis aries | place: New Zealand | reverse complement strand
ACCCGGGAACTGGTCCTTCAAACGAAGGGCTTGCTCCAGGGCGTTCAGGTCTTCGGGGTTGAAGACCGCGGGCAATGCGGCACGATTGATGGTTCCCTGCTCCGTCATGGCATCGGGGCCCACGTTTCGTGTATCAGGTACTTGCTTAGCAAGCACAACGATTTTAAGACTCATATTTGTTTTTTGTTTATGGTTTAGATGTTTGCTCTCTACAAGATACATTTATTTGACGGTATGACTACCGGGCAAAGCCTATATTTACCTTGCATGTGTCTTATCTCTTTTTCTGAGTGGAACACCGACAATCTCTACCGAGGGAATGTAAGAAACGCGTAGTAATTTTGACAAGAACTCCGGCGTAACACCCGTTTTTGCTCAGGGGAGGTCGCCGGACAAAAGCTTAAGCAGAAATTGGGCTATATTTAGTGTAAGCTATTCTCGAATGGAGAAACGATGAACATATTGCGTGGATTTTGTGTTACGGCGCTCACCTGTTGCGCGCTTGCATTTTTGGCGTGTTCCGGCAACGAAAGTGCTGGCAAGACGGCCGAAAACCAGCCGATAGGCAACCTTTCCGAAAAACTTGTTGGCAAGTGGATCCATGCCGAAACCGATGGTGCTCCCGTGCTCACCAACCAGAAGTCCGTGAGAACCTTTGCCCTTGAAGATTCTGTCATGAAGGTTTACAACAGTATGGCCCTGAACGATGTGGGCGCATGGTGGGAACACAAGAAGAACATGGATATCGCCATAGACGGCAACCGGATAATCCTGAAGGCGAAATACGACAACGGCAAGTCTGTCACTACCGAAATGACGGTGACCGCTATTACCGACAAGGACATGCGTTTTGACGCCAAGACCACCTTGTTCAATGACGGCGAAGCTTATGCAGAAATTGCCCCGCGGCACGAACGGTTTGTTCGGGTGGAAAAGGATTATAGCCAGGAAATACTTGGTGTTTGGGAAGGCCATGTCACCAGTGAGCAATCCGCCTACGATGACCACAAGCAGCACCGCTGGGAATACAGGGACGATGGTACCTATTCTTATATGGGTCTAACTGAAGATGGCGAGTGGGAAGACGATGTCAATTCCAAGGGAAACTACTTTGTCGATGGCAACTTGCTCTGCACCCGCTGGAAAAACGTGGGAGACAGTACGGAACATCGAGAATGGTGGGAAATAGAATCTATTGAAAACGACGTGATGAACTGGACCGCTCTCCGCAAAAGCGAAAATGATTCCCTTTATACGGCAACCTTCAGCATGCACCGCGTCCAATAGTTGACACTTCCTGTAACCAGCAACTCTAATACATACAACCTAACCCCTAGATCCTAACCCCTAATCCCTATTATGAAATTCAAACGCATTCTTCTCAAACTCAGTGGCGAAGCCCTCGCAGGCGAAAAGGGCCACGGTATCGATAACCAGATTCTCTCCGACATGGCGTCCGAAATTGCCTCCATTGTCAAGCAGGGCGTGCAGGTTGCCCTCGTAATAGGCGGCGGCAACCTCGTTCGCGGCATTTCCGCTTCTGCAGGTGGCATGAACCGCGCCCAGGGCGACGCCATGGGCATGCTGGGCACTGTGATGAACGGCCTCGCCATGCAGGACGCTCTCGACAAGCAGGGAATCGACTCTGTGGTGATGTCCGCCATCCGCATGGAACCGGTCTGTGAATTCTTCGACCGCCGCAAGGCATTGAAGCTCCTCTCCGCGGGCTCCGTCGTCATCTTCTCTGCAGGCACGGGCAACCCGTTCTTCACCACAGACAGCTGCGCCGCTCTTCGCGCTATCGAAAGCGAATGCGACGTGATTATGAAGGCTACCAAGGTCGACGGCATCTACACCGCAGACCCGGTCAAGGATCCGACTGCAACTCGCTTCGACGACATCAGCTACAAGGAAGTCATTTCCCGCGGCCTCAAGGTGATGGACACTGCAGCAGTTGCTCTTTGCATGGAAAACAATATGCCCATCTTCGTGTTCAAGATGGAAAAGGGCAATTTGACCCGTGCGGCTATCGAAGGTGACCTCGGCACCCTGGTTCACTGCTAACCCTCTTCGTTATCCCCGGTTGTTTATTTATATTTTTTGCTAGAAAGAAGGGGTCTAACTTGAGATCCTAAAACCTATAACCTGTAACCTAAAACCTATTATGGCAGACTACACCGAAAAAATGGACAAGGCCATCGAGGCCACCGAACGTGAATTTTCCAAGATCCGCGCAGGCCAGGCTAGCCCCGCGATTCTGAACGATGTGCGCATCGACTACTATGGCACGCCCACCCCGATTTCTCAGGTGGCAAAGATTTCCGTGCCCGAACCCCGCATGCTCCTGGTGACCCCCTGGGAAAAGCAGCTCGTGGATACCATCGACAAGGCGATCCTCGCCGCAAACATCGGCGTGACCCCCATGAAGGATGGCAACTGCATCCGCGTGACGCTCCCCATCCTTACCTCTGAACGCCGTCAGGAACTGGCCAAGGTGGCCCGCAAGCACGCCGAAGAAGGTCGTGTGGCAATCCGCAACATCCGTCGCGACGCCAACGATGCCATCAAGAAGAACAAGGACCTGCCCGAAGACGAAGTCAAGAAACAGCAGGACGAAATCCAGAAGGCTACCGACAAGTATATCGCAAAGATTGACGCTCTCCTTGCCGAAAAGGAAGCGGACCTCCTGAAGGTGTAGTCCGGAGCGGCAGTGGCTAACCAGCTGAGACATGTGGCCATCATCATGGACGGCAACGGGCGTTGGGCCCGCAGCCGCGGCTTGGAGCGTTTTCTGGGGCACCGCAAGGGGACCCAGGCCACCATCGATGCCGTTGAAGTGGGCGTGAACCTCAAGCTGGAACACATGACGCTTTACGTGTTCAGTTCCGAGAACTGGGGTCGCCCCAGCAAGGAAGTGGATTACCTGATGAACCTCCTCATCGAGATGGTGGTCAAAGAAATCCCCGACCTCATGGAAAAGAACGTGAAGCTCACGGTCATCGGGAATATGAAACGCCTGCCAGAGAAACCCCGCGCAAGCCTCCAGTCTGCCATCGACAAGACGGCGAACAACACGGGCATGCAGTTGAACCTGGCCATCTCGTACGGTGGCAGGCTCGAAATCGTGGATGCGGCGAAGGCCATTGCCGCGCAGGTGCAGGCGGGTAAGCTCAAGATCGAGGATATCGACGAGACTGTATTTGCAAAGAATTTGTACTTAAAGGGCGCTCCCGATCCGGATCTGGTCATCCGCACCGGCGGTGAATTTAGGCTTTCGAACTACCTGCTCTGGCAGGCGGCCTATAGCGAGTTCTATGTGACGGACACGCTTTGGCCCGACTTTACCAAAGAGGAGTTCCTGAAGGCTGTGGAGTTTTTCAAAACCCGCGAAAGAAGGTTTGGGAAGGTGTTGCATGAGTAATCTGGCTCAGCGTTTGATAACGGCGTTTATCGCCATTCCGATAGTGTTCTTTTTGCTGTGGTTCAGCGACTACAGTCGTATCGGGCTTATGTGCTTCTTGGCTGGCGTGGGCGCCTGGGAATGGGCGGGCATGGCCTCCAAGATGTACAAGGGGCCGGACACCCGCTATCTTTCTTTTGCGTCGTCCTTGGCTTTGACCCTGGCATGGACGCTCTCCAAGGGCGGCTATTTCGGACTGCCCGCGGTGCCTTACGTGGTGGGCATGACTTTCCTGGTGATTTTTGCCATCTACATTGGTGTGGCCTACGCCAAGGTGGAAATTGACCATCTGTTCCCTTGGCTGGTGATGCAGCTGGGAGCTCCGCTGTACGTGGGCCTCTGGGGCGGCATGAACGTGCTCATGATGGGCAACGGTCAGGGTTTTGAACATTGCTATGCCTTTATCTTGGTGATGACATCTGTGTGGATGTGCGATACGGTGGCCTATTTCTTCGGGAAATTCGCCGCAGGCAAGGGCCCCTTCGGGCGTCACCCCTTTGCACCCAGCATCAGCCCCAAGAAAACTTGGGAAGGAAGCGTCGCTGGTTCTATCGCCACCATTGCCTGGGTGGCCTACTGGGCCAAGTGCAGCGCTGCCCTCAGTTGCTTTAGCGTAGAAATTGACTGGACCCGGGCCGTTATTCTCGGCGTGCTCGTCACGGTGGCGGGCCAGGCCGGCGACCTCTTGATGAGTGCCCTCAAGCGCTGGAGCGGAACCAAGGATTCCGGCAATTTGTTCGTGGGTCATGGCGGAGTGCTTGATCGCTGCGATTCGTTCTACCTCGCGGCCCCTGCCCTTTATCTGCTCATGGATTTTTTCAAGAATATTGCTTAATAGGTGGACTTTATGAAATCCAAGTTTCTTGTCGGGGCGTGCGCTTTGGTGATGGCCCTTGGTTTTACCGCATGTGATGACAGCAGTTCTACAAGCTCTGATACGGGTACGACGACTACGGAACCCGGTGGAAGCGACAACGCTAAGGATAACGCCAAGCCGGGCGATGTCTGTGGTGCCAAGCCCGAAGCGGGTTGCAATTTCAAGAAAGAAGACAAGGTCTGGAAGTTCATATACAAGGACAGGAATTACATTGACATTTATACATGGACCGACGATTCCACTGTTGAATTCAAGGAATGCATGAACTCCTACCACATGGACAGAAACGATTCAACCTACACGAATGTGACTCGTGACGAAATGTTCGAGAAGGTGATGGCTGATTGTGAGTCCTTCGCTGATACCGAAGGCGGAAACTAAGGAATTGTGATTATGAAAAACGTTGTTCTTTTGGGCGCTACCGGTTCTATCGGAACCTCTAGCGTCGATGTGATTTTGCAACACTCCGATATTTTCAAGCTGTATGCCGTTGCCGCCAACAGCAGTGTGGCGAAGGTGGCCGAAATTGTGCGCAAGTTCAAGGTGGAACGCGTGTGCATGTTTGACCCGAATGCTGCGAAGGAGTTGGAAAAGGAATTGAGCATGCCTGTGCTTGCCGGCATGGAAGGCCTGTGCGAACTGGCAGCCGACCCCAAGGCCGATATCATCATCAATGCCTTGATGGGTGCGGTGGGTTGTCTCCCCACCATCACCGCTATCGAACACGGAAAGCACGTGGCCCTTGCCAACAAGGAAACCATGGTCATGGCGGGCCCGGTCATTTGGGACAAACTTGCTGAGAATCCTAAGTCTTTCATCACTCCGATTGACTCTGAACACAGCGCCATTTTCCAGTGCCTTTCCGGACGCCCCGAAAAGGAAGTGGAGTTCCTGGAAATCACCGCTTCTGGCGGACCTTTCCGGGAGTGGCCTATCGAAAAGTTTGAATCCATCACCGTGGCCGACGCCCTGAATCACCCGGTGTGGAGCATGGGCAAGAAGATTACCATCGACTCTGCTTCCATGATGAACAAGGGCCTGGAAGTTCTGGAAGCCCATTTCTTGTTCCACATCCCTTACGAACAGATCAAGGTGGTGGTTCACCCCCAGTCCATGGTGCATTCCCTGGTGCAGTTCCGGGATGGTTCCTTGATGGCTCAGCTGGGCGCTCCCGACATGCGCATTCCTATCCAGGTGGCGCTTACCTGGCCCGACCGCCTGCCGCTGGAGACCAAGCGTCTGGACCTGCCGACGCTTGCGAAACTGACCTTCTTCGAGCCGGACTTTAACAAGTTCCGCTGTCTCGCCCTGGCGTTTGAAGCGGGACGTCGTGGTGGTATTGTTCCGGCCATGATGAACGCTGCCAACGAGGTGCTGGTTGACGCCTTCCTCAAGGGGAACCTGAAGTTTACCGACATCCCGAAGCATGTGGAAACCATAATGGCGGGCGCTCCTACGGTTTCTGGCCACCTGACCCTGGACCAGGTTCTCGAAGCCGACGCCGAAGCCCGCAGGCTTACCGCTGCGCTTATCAAATAGTTGATTTCTACATTTTGCCTCGATGGAATCTATTCTTGACAATGTTTTGATGTTTGTGCTGGGCCTTATCGGGCTGAGCTTTCTCGTGACCATTCACGAGCTGGGCCATTTTTTGGTGGCCAAGTGGAACAATGTCAAGGTGAACACTTTCAGCATCGGTTTTGGAAAAAAACTGATCAAGTTCCGCCACGGCGAAACGGAATATTGTATTTCGGCAATCCCCTTTGGCGGTTACGTGGCCATGGCGGGGGAGAACCCGGACAAGCTTAAAGAGGGCCAAGTTCCAGACGAGCGGGATTTTGTAGCCAAGTCGGTGGGCGCCCGTGCGGCCATCGCCTTTGCGGGGCCCTTCATCAACATCGTTTTTGCTTTCTTGCTCTTGATGGTGCTCTACATGGTAGGCGTCGAAGAGGCCGACAACAAGAACCTTATTGTGGGCTTTGTGGCGAATGATTCTTCCGCAGAAATTGCAGGTATCCTGCCCGGCGATACCATTACCGCCATGAACGAAAAGCCTACTCAGGGTTGGGACGATTTTCGCGAGCAGATTGGCGTGAGCCTCGGTGCAGAGGTGGTGCTGGAAGTCCATCGCGGCGGAGCTCCTTTGAACATTACCGTGGTGCCGCAGGAACTGGTGATTCCTGCCCAGGATTCTACGGGCAAGCCCATCAAGATGGGCATTGGCGATATCGGGATTTACCCCCGCAACCGCGTCATGGTACGGCTTCCGCCAGTGGCTGGCTCTGCCGCCGAAAAAGCCGGAATTCTCCAGAATGACACCATTTTTGAGATTAACGGTGAACACATTTCCCGCTACGAAGAAGTGGTGCGTATTATTGACGGGAGCAAGGGCGAGCCTGTAAACATTACGGTCATTCGAAACGGCGATACCCTTACCAGGGAACTCACCCCAGTCTATAATGAAGAATACGACCGTTATATGGTGGGAATCCAGATGGGCTACGTGCTTTTCCGCGAAACGAAGATTGTGCGCCGTGGCCCTGTCGAAGCCTTTACGAAAACTTGCGCCACCAGCTGGAAAATGACCACCAGCATCTTCCGCTATTTCAAGCGTATGTTCCAGGGACAGGTCAAGGTCGATGCCTTCTCTGGTCCGGTTTCCATCGTGGCCGTGATGGGTAACGTTTGGATGAGCGGATTCCAGGACTTCTTGATGCTTTTGGCCCTTATTAGTATAAATTTGGGAGTGATGAACCTGCTGCCCCTGGCCATTACCGACGGCGGGCTTCTAATGTTCCTCGGAATCGAAAAACTCAGGGGAAAACCCCTTTCTACCAAGACCCAGAGCATTATCCAGAATGTCGCCGCCGCCTTCTTCATCAGCTTCTTCGTGTTCATCACGATTCTGGATTTTAGCAAGCTTTCGCTTTTTTTGAAATAAATTTCAAATTTTACTTGACATTTTGTGTCGTCGTGTCGATACTATATTTACAGGCGAAAGTTTTTTTTGCTGTCGAGTAGATTGTAAAAAAGGATGATGGAATGAAATTTTTACATACGGCGGACTTGCATATCGGGAAAAGCATATGCGAACATTCGATGCTCGACGAACAGAGGCATATCCTGGCGAGCATTTTAGAGGCGGTTAGGGGAGAAAAACCCGATGCGCTCCTGGTAGCGGGGGATGTTTATGACAAGTCGGTGCCCAGCGCTGAGGCGGTTGCCGTTCTGGATGACTTTTTGGTGCGGCTATCCGAGACAGGCACAAAGGTGTTTGTGCTGAGTGGAAACCATGATTCGGCGGAGCGCATAGCCTTTGGCGGACGCCTCATGGAAAATAGGGGCGTGCACATGTCACCGGTTTATAGTGGCGAGTTTGCTCCAGTGACCTTGCAAGATGAATTTGGCGAGGTGGATGTATGGATGCTCCCCTTTGTGCGTCCTGCGACGGTACGCGCCTGCCTGGGCAGCGACGAAGAGCGGGACCAGGTGATGGATTACACCTCTGCCATGCGTATGGCGATTGCCCAGATGCATTTTACGCCGGGGCGTCGCAACGTGCTTCTGGCACACCAGTTTGTGACTGGTGCCGAACGGAGCGATTCAGAGGAAAACGTGGGAGGCCTCGATAACGTGGATGCCTCTGTTTTCGATGGCTTTGACTATGTAGCCCTCGGGCATATTCACAAACCTCAGAACGTGGCAAAGGATACTGCTGGAAACGCCCGCGTGCGCTACAGCGGAACGCCTCTCAAATATTCCTTGTCGGAGGCAAACCACAAGAAATCTTTGACGTTGGTGGAACTTGCGGGAAAATCTGCAGACGGGCTTGCCGGGATAGAAGTTCGAGAGGTTCCGCTGACGCCCAAGCATGATGTTCGCGAAATCAAGGGAACGTTTGCAGAGCTTGTTTCGCCGGGATTTCAGCGGAGGCAGTTGGCCGAAGGCCTTGAACTTGATGATTTTGTTTATGTAAAACTCACGGACGAAAATGACGTGCCTGATGCGGTCTTGAAATTGCGCGGAATATACCCGAACTTGATGATGCTGGATTATGACAACGAACGCACCCGCAATCAGCATGTTACGGTAGGCGACGGAAAGGTGGAGCAGAAGACCCCGATGGAACTTTTCGGGGAATTCTTTAGCGACATGACCAAGCGTGAATTGAACGAAGAGGAAAGTGAGTTCGTGCAGGACATCATTGATGGCATTTGGGAGGAAAAATGAGACCGACTAAGCTTGTAATTTCTGCTTTTGGCCCTTATGCGGATCGTACGGTCATCGATTTGGATAGACTCGGAGCAAATGGGCTCTACCTGATTTCGGGCGATACAGGAGCCGGTAAGACGACCCTTTTTGATGCCATTACTTATGCCCTGTTTGGCCGTGCCAGCGGCGAAAGCCGTGATGATGCAAAGTTGTTCCGTTGTCTGAATGCAAAACCCGAAACTCCAACACTTGTGGACTTGACCTTTGTCTATGCAGGCAGGGAATATCGCGTGGTGCGCAATCCCGAATACGAACGCCCCAAGGCTCGTGGTGAAGGCTTTACAAAGGAGTCTGCATCGGTGACATTCTATTACCCTGATGCAAGCGGTAAACAAGGGCCAACGAGCCGTTCCGTGAGCAAGGAAAAGGAAGTTGCTGCCGTAGTGCAAGAAATCATCGGGATTGACCGCGACCAGTTTACGAAAATCGCCATGATTGCCCAGGGCGACTTTATGAAGGTGCTGCTTTCGTCCACCGACGAACGCAAGAAAATTTTCCGCAGGATTTTCAAGACGGACAAGTTCAACAATTTGCAGGAGGAATTCAAGAAACGGGCTGCTGAAATAGAAAAGCTTTGCAGCGGGAGCGAATCGGCTGCAAACACCCTGGTTGCGCAAGTCCAATGTTCCGGCACATCTGCCAATGCGGCGGAACTGGAACGTCAGAAAAACTTGGCGACCCAGAAGCAGGTATCGGATTGGCTGGGCGTTTGTAATCTGGTGCAGGCACTTCTTGCTGAAGATGGCGAATCATTGCAAAAGTTGAGGGCTGAAGCAGATGAAAGTAGCAGGCGTCTTGCCGATATGGACAAGGAGCTTGGTCGCGCCCAGAATGTGGAAAAGACTCGTGAGTCATTTAAAAAGGCATCAGGTGATCTTGAAACACTTTTGCCGAAGCTGGAACCGCTGAAGGCCGCAAAAGCTGCTGCCGAAGACAAACAGTCGGAACGGGACCAATTGCAGGAACAGATTACGACTCTCAGGAATTCACTTCCGGAATACGACAAGCTGGAATCGTACCGCTCCGACGCAGTCAAGAAAGAAATCGAGTGTAAAAATCTTAAGGGATTGCTCCAGAAGAATCACGAAGACTCTGATTCGCTCAAGGCGAATATTGAACTTCTTGAAAAGGATTTCAAAGACCTTGGTGATGCTGGTGCAAAGAAGCAGGAATTGCTAGCTCAGTTCGAAAAACTTTCGGCAAGACAGGAGGACTTGCAGAAGGTGGGCAAGAATGTCAAGGAACTGTCCACGCTAGGCGAATCGTATGAAAATGCGAAGAAGGCATACGTCGATGCCGATAAAGCCTATCAAGAAAAGCAGGGTGAGTACGAGGCGAAAAACCGTGCCTTCTTGAATGAACAAGCGGGAATTATGGCCGAGGCGTTGGTGGAAAATGAACCTTGTCCGGTATGCGGTTCTACGCACCATCCCCATAAGGCGTGCAAGTCCGTAGATGCTCCCAGTCAGGCGGAACTGGAACAGCTCAAGAAGGCCTTGTCGGGGCTAGAATCTGACCGTAGCGATAAGAGTGGCCTTGCATCGCAGGCAAAGGGAAAGTTCGAAGAAAAACAGACCGCTGTACAGGCGCTGGTGCAAGAACTTTTCGGCGAGTGCAGCCTGGAAGACGCCCGGGAACGGGGTAATGGGGAATATGCCGAAAACCGCAAAAAGATGGATGGGCTGACATGCGCAAAATCTGAGGAGGAAAAACGGGAAAAGCGCAAGGCCTTCCTGGAAAAAACGATTCCCGAAAAGCGAACTGAACTTGAAAAATTGCAGGCCGCGGCAATTGGACTGGAAAAGCAAATTTCGGGTCTAAGCGCCGAAGTGGGGTCTTCCAAGAAGGCGGCTGAAGCCCTTTCAAAAAAACTGCCCTTTGAAAACAAGACGGAAGCCGAAAAGCAGATTCGCGAAACCCAGGCAAAGCTTGATGAATCCAAGCGCGAACTGGAGAAGGCTACTGCCGCATTTACTGAATGCGAAAAGCAGGTGAACGAACTGAATGCAAGCAAGTCAACGCTTGCATCTCAGCTGGAAGGCGCTCCGGAATACGACCTTGCGGCCCTGCAGGCAAGCCGTGAACAGGCCGCCGCAGCGCACAATGCGCTTGCGCATTCGCAGAACGAAGTTTCTGCCCGTCTTGCCCAGAACCGGAATGTACTTGAACAGATCGGCAAGACGGTGGGTGCGCTGGGCGAGCAGCTCCGCAGACGCGGCTGGATCAAGAATCTGTCCGATACCGCCAACGGAGGGCTTTCAGGTCAGGGCAAGGTGATGCTGGAGACCTATGTGCAGGCGTCTTACTTTGACCGCATTGTGAACCGTGCCAACATCCGTTTTCGCATACTTTCCAACGGCCAGTATGAACTGGTTCGCCGTATCGAGGCCGCCAATAACAGGAGTCAAAGTGGTCTTGACTTGAACGTGCTGGACCATTCCAGCGGCAGGCAGCGCGATGTAAAAACGCTGAGCGGTGGTGAAAGCTTCTTGGCGTCCCTTTCCCTTGCCTTGGGCCTTGCCGACGAGGTGCAAAGTTCTGCAGGCGGAATCCAGCTGGATACCATGTTCGTGGACGAAGGGTTCGGTTCTCTTGACGATGAAAGCCTGAAGCTTGCTATCAATACTTTGCAGGGCCTTGCCGGCGAAAACCGCCTGGTGGGCATTATCAGCCACGTGAACGAACTGGAACACAAGATTGACAAGATCGTCCGTGTGAAAAAGGACGAAAACAAAATCAGTCGGGTGACGATAGAAGTGTAATTGGGGTAGGCGCTTCGGCGCCTATTTCTTCAGGCACTTTTCGTAGGCTTGGACTTGCCGCTCGATAATGCCGTCCCAGGTGAAGCATTCGGCGATGCGCTTCTGGGCGCCGGCGAGTAAGTCCCTTACGAGGCCGGCGTCCGAGGAGAGCTTCTTGAAGGCGCTGGCGAGGGCTTCCGGGGACTTTTCAGGGACCAGGATGCCCGAGACGCCGTCAACGACTACGTCGGGAATTCCTCCGACGTTGCTGGCGACAACGGGGAGGCCAAGCTCCATCGCTTCGATGAGCACTACGCCCAGGCCTTCGGTATCGCCCTTGCTGTCTACGATGGCGGGGAGCGTAAAGACGTTGGCGGTCCTATATTCGTTTGCAAGTTCCTCCGGCGAAAGCTTGCCCGTAAAGATGATTTCGGCAGATTCCGGGGGCATGCTGGCGGCTTGCTTCTTCAGTTCTTCCGTCAGGTCTCCCACGCCCACGATGCGGATTTCGAACTGGTCTCTGGGCAGGTACTTGGCGGCTTCGATGAGGTAGCAGATGCCCTTGCGCTCGATGTGCCGCCCTACGAACAGGATCTTGAATTTGCCGTTTATGGCGTGAGGTTCGGGGGTTTTAGGGGAGTCTCCCCTAGGTGAGGGGGTAGCGGAAGCCGAGGCTGGAGCGAGGGGGAGGCTTCCCCCTTCCACTGCCTCTCGCCTCTCGTCTTTCGTATTTCGTCTTTCGTCTAGGGTAGTCCCGTACGGACTCCATTCCACATCTACGTTCCGGATGGCCTTGATCTTGCCGGCGGTGAAGCTGGAGTTGGCGAACACGGCCTGGGCTTGCCCGATGGCGAATTTCAGGAGGGGCTTCACCCATTTCTTTTTGCGGATGAGCAAAAGTTCCGCTCCGTGAAAATTCAGCACCAGCGGAATTTTGAACAACTTAGCGGCCCCGAGGGCGATGTAGGCGTGGGGGAATGGCCAGTGGGCGTGGATGATGTCAGGGCGCCACTTGCGGCAGATGGCAAGGCACTTGAAAAATCCGCTGATGATGTAGGGGATGGCGAGGAGTTGCAGCCAGGGCTTGCTTGCCATCTTGGAGGGAGCGCCTTCTTCGTGGGTGAGCATCTCCAGGTTCGCGGGCGCGTAGCGGAAACGGTTCACCGGCACACCGTCGATATCGTGGGATTTCAGCCCCTTGTAGGCGGGGGCGAGAACCTGCACCTGTAGGCCTGCCTTTTTCAGGTGGGCGATGGAGGTACGCAGCCAGGGGACTTCGGCGTCTTCGTGGAACCGCGGATAGACGGAGCCAATGACCAGGACTTTCATCTTAGGTTCCCGTCTTGGCGGCTTCGCTTTCGTCCTGGATGCAGGCGGGGTAAACGATGGGGCGCACGGCGTTGGGCAGAATCAGGGAGATGGCGCTGAATTCGCGTCTCTGGGCAATCTGCTCGATACGGCCACGGACGCGGTTCCAGCCTTCCAGCTTGGAGTCCAGCAGCAGCATGCCCAGACCGGAGTTGTTCTCCAGGAACCCGATGATGTCGCTTCCGCGGCTGTTCTTGGTCAGGGACTCCAGGAACACTTCCCAGAAGATTTCGTTCTGCTCGTCGGTCTTGAGCATTTCTTTGATGGTCTTGAAGTCGAATTCGAGGTAAACGAAGGAACTCTTATCCTCGTCGCTGCGGATAATTTCTTCTTGACAACGCCTTTCGAATATTTCCGCGGTGTAGATGGAAATATTAAAACGGCATTTTCGAATAATTTCGAAGAGGGTTTCCTTCATCATCGCCCATAATTTAGTCTATTTTTAGGGTATGCAAAGATTGTTGAAGTTGAAAAAAGTGCTGAAGGCAAGCGATTTGTCGTCGCTGGCCGAAAATTTCAGGGCCATCAAGGCGTCTGTGGCGAAATTGCGCAACCTGACCGCCGAAGAGGTTACCACCCTGGAAAAAAACGGCAACCGTTGCGAGGACTGGAACCGTGTGCTGGTGGAGCCCAATTTTGACCCCGCCCGCGTGCAGCGCTCCGTGTTCATGGGCGATGTCCGCCTGCCCGCTTTTTACGGCACTCTTCTTTTGCCCGGCGACGTTTCGTTCCCTACGGGAATTTACGACAGCCTGGTCCACAACTGCATCGTGGAAAACGCCCTGGTCTATAAGGTGTCCATGCTCTCTAACGTGCTGGTGCGGAGCAGCGCCGTGGTCCACAACGTGGGGACTTTGGTCAGCAGCGGCAAGATCAACTTCATGATCGGTTCTACCATGTCGGTGGGGAACGAGATGGGCGGTCGGGAGCTTTTCGTGTTCCCGGACATTACCATGGACCTGGTGGAGGCGCAACTTTTCCACAAGGCGGAATCCGACGTGCAGCAGTCCTTCGAGGAACAGCTGAAAAATTTCCGCGAAGAAATTTCGCTCCCCTTTGGCGTGGTGGGCAAGGGCGCGGTGGTGAGTAACACCAATATTGTGCGCAACAGCTGGATCGGGGCCCATGCCCGCGTAGAAGGGGCGGCCAAGATCCGCAACACCATTATCCTCAGCTCCTTGGAAGAATCTACCCACATTTACGATTCCGTGATTATCGAGAATTCCGACCTGCAGATGGGCGTCAAGGTCCATACCGGCGCGGAGGTTCAGCGTTCTGTGCTGATGAGCCGGTCAAAGGTAGGCTGCAAGGCTATCGTGAAGTCTTCTATTGTGGCGCCCTGCTGCCATATCGAAGAGGGCGAGGTGAACAGCTCTTATATGGGCCCCTTGACCCAGATGCACCACCATTCCCTGCTGATTGCGGCCCTGTGGCCCGACGGTTGCGGAAACCTGGGCTATGGCGCCAACGTAGGGAGCAACCACACGGGACGCATGCCTGACCAGGAAATTATGCCCGGCCAGGGGATGTTCTTTGGTCTTGGAGTAAACGTGAAGTTCCCCGCCAACTATAGGGAATCTCCCTTTACCCTGATTGCAAGCGGTGTGACCACCATGCCCCAGAGGGTCAAGTTCCCCTTCTCCCTGATTCGCTCCGGTGACCCGCAACTGATGGGAGTGCCTGCCCGCCTGAACGAGATTTTGCCCGCCTGGAATTACGCCCGGAACGCCTACGCCCTGGACCGCAACATCTACAAGTATGCCCAGCGGGGCAAGGGCGCTGTGCCCAATTCCTACTTTAGCCTTTACGGGGCGGAAACGGTTCACTATGCGTTTGACGCATACTGCCGCTTGCAGGTGAACCAGGTTCAAGACGTTTATACCAAGGAACACATCGACGGCCTGGGCGAAAACTTCTTGCGGGAACGGGTCCGCCAGAAGGCCCTGAAGACCTACGGAGAATACCTGGAACGCTACGTGCTGGACCAGATGATAGCCCTGGTGGAAAACGACGCCTCCCTGGCGCTTCAGCCCCCGCGGGAACTCCGTCGCCTGCTTTCGGGCGACCTGAACCGGGAAGTTTCGCGGGTGGTGCCTATGCCAGCTACCTTTGATGAACTGGTCAAGCGCTACCGCACTCTGGAAAAGGAATGGTTCGACAGCGTGGCCCACGGGCTGGACAAGGACATTGCCCGCGGCAAGGAAATCTTCGACGATTACGAGAGCGCTCACCCCATCGACAAGAATTTTGCCGAATGGGAGAAGAACCGCTTCGAGGAATCTGTGAAACGCCTGAGCGCCGTGCTGAAAAACCTGGGCTAGCTCCCGATGGATTATCCTGTGCTTTTGTTTGCGTTGCTTGCGCTGGAGATTGCGGCGCGGGCTGTGCTTGAAATTCGCGAGAGGCGCGTAACCCAGCTGCGTGGCGGTGTGCTTGCGCTTTTGCGCCTGATTCCCCTGCTGAACGACATTTTACCCCTGCCCGAAAGTAGGCGGGAGGTGCCCGAAGACCGTTTTGTGGAAGAGCATGAAAAGGCCCATCGTGAATTGAAGCACGGGATTCTGCGGAACCTGCTGAAGGTAATCCTGCTGTGCCTTGCGGTTGGGGTCTTGCTGTTTTTGGTGGTGCGTCTTGGGCTACCCTGGTGGCAGTCCGTGCTGTGGCTCCACCTGGCGGCGATTCCCTTCAAGCTGTTTTTCCACTGGTCCTGCTGGGGCCAGGAATTCGAGGCTGACGAACGCGCCTACAAAAAGCTAGGCAAGAAGGTGGCCAAAGACGCCATGCGCGAACTTGTCGCAAGGGAGATTCCCTACACGCCCCTGTTTGCACTTTTCTATCGGGAACACCCTACGGCAGCCCTCCGCAGCCAGAGACTGTTGAACCGCTAGGGCTTTACATCATTCTCGCACTTTACGTTGTCATGCCCGCGTGGTTCGGCGTCGCTCACCAACCTTAGCGGGCATCTCCTATCATCAAGGAGAGGATTCATACTTTTTATACCTGCTTAGATAGATGTTCCCGCCCAACCGCAAGCACTATCCCGTTCACCACAAAAGCAGCAATCATCAATATGTCGCCGGTATGGCTGCCTAAGGACCCCGGTAATGCGGGGCAGAGTTTCCCGGCCAGGGCGAGGACGCCTCCTGCCACAATGGCTACCGCCACGAATTTTGGCTTTGCCTTGAGACCCAAGAGCCCCCACAAGATGGGAACGGTGAAGGCTCCCGCATAAACGGCCAGCGCGAGCAGCAGTGTCCCGATGATGTCGGTAAATACCAGCGCCAGCAGGAGTGCCACGATTCCGTTCAACAGAATGACGACGCGGGCTTTTGTAAGGGGGCGATTGTTGGCACTTTCGAGCTTGCCCTGGACTTGTTCCGGGGTCATCCCCGCGTCCTTCATTGTCATCCTCGCGTTCTTCATTGTCATCCCCGCGCAGGCGGGGATCTCCTTTTCGTTGCTTACATCAAACAATCTGCAGATAATCACCGAACTGCTCAACAACGTGGTATCCGCACTGGAAAGAACCACGCTCAACAGCGCCAGGGCAATCAGGGGTATCAAGGGTTGCGGCAGAACCGCGTTGGCGATGGCGGTAATGTGGGCCCCCTGCACATCGCCGAGGCCCACGCCATAAACCGCCAGGAACCCGATGACAAAGGCCACGGGCACAAGGATTGCTGCCGCCGTGAAGATGGCCTTTTTCGCCGTGGCCGTATCCTTGGCGCAGAACATGCGGCTGAAAATGTCTGGCCCTGCCGTATAGGTGGTGCCGTAGGTGAGTATCAGCAGGAACAGGTCGAGGGGAGAAAAGTTCGTGTTGAAGGGGAAGGCGGGGGCACCCTGTAGGATTGCAGAAAGCGACGGTGCGGCATTTGCAGGATTTCCGCCGAAAAGGGCGAACCCTGCCAGAACCACAAGCCCGAGGACAATCAGGCAGGCTTGCAGAAAGTCCGTCCGCAAAATGGAAAGCTGGCCCCCTGCAAGGGTGTATCCCGTAAAGACCGCCGCGGCCACAATCGCCGCCGCGGTATAGCTGAGAGCCGTGAAAGTCATCAGGAGTTTTGCCGCCGCAATGATTTGGGCGGCAACAATGCCGGTCCACGCGACCGGTATCACCAAGGATGCTACCAGTCGCGGGCCCTTGCCGTATAGCGATTCCACCAGGTCGGGGAGGGCGTATTTCCCGTGTTGGTAGGCGCGGCCTGCAAAGGGAATCAGGGCCAACAGCCCGAGAGCCCCCACAAGCATGAACCAGGTGGCGGCCCCACCCAGCCTGGCACCGGAATCAATGGCTCCAATCACAGCCGACCCGCCTAGAATGGTCGCCACAAGGCTCCCTGCAACAGCTTTAGCCGAAGCACCCTTGCGCGCCACGAAAAAGTCGGGGATGTCCTTCACGTGCCGCGCACTTCGGGCGGCAATAAAGATCAAAAAAATGAGGTAGACAATAAGAGCAATATTCATATTGGGCGACGTGGCAAACTGTTGCTACGTGGTGTCGCCAAAGATAGAAATTGCTAGAACTTCCTGCTGGCGATGAACATGACCATCCGCAAGTCCCATTCGCTATCGACCTGCTTTTGCAGCAGTTCTTCCGTGGTGGGGTAGCGGCGGTTTTCGAACACGCGGTCCCGTGAAACGACGGCCATCAACATGCCGTTCCATTTTTCGCTAATCTTGACCGATGCCATGGGAGTGAGGCTTACGGTCTTGAATCCGGGATTGTAATCCTTGTAGGTGTCGTCAAAGTCGTAGGCGTGCTTGAAGGCGCTTACGGTGGCGGCGAACATGAACATGGGCACCCGCTTAAAGGGCAGCATGTAGATGAGGGTGCCGCCGTACTTGTACCTGAAACCGTTAACCATGTCCTGGCCCCCGGCCTTCCAGACCTGTTTGTCTTCGGCGCCGGTGTAGCCGGAGTAGGTGTATTCGGCCGTGCCTTTCAAGATAATCTTGGTCCAGTCGGACTTGGGGAGGAATACCATGAGAAGGGGAAATGTCAGGCCTGCCTTGAAGTTAACACCATAGACAAATTCTGTGAAGAAAATGTCCTGGTCATAGTCCCTTTTTTCGGGGTTGTAAACGCCCATGAAGGTTGCTGTCTCGCCATAGTTGATGGCCGTCCCTAATATAGGCTGTATGCCCAGTTCCAGCGTGTGCAGCCAATTTATGGACGCTTCTGCCTGCGTGTTGATGCCTGCAAACCCTAAATCGCCACCGATTCCTGCCTTTACGGACAGGAGCGGGTTGATGTTTTTTTGCAGGTAGGCCTCGGTCCGCCATCCCGGCACAGAAAAGGCAATGAAGGGCCAGTTGTGCAGCGTCTTGGAATTTCTGAGGGAATTGTGGGGGAGCACCAGCGTGATAATGGAGAAGGTATTCTCGAAGGCGCTTGTGACTCCGGACGCGTCTGGTTTTGCGGCTGGTTTTTCCGGTGTGGTAGTTGCCGAATCGGGCTGTGCCACCGCCGTAGAATCTGAACCGTGCGCATTTGCATAGAGTGGCAAGAGAATTGCCAGTATCAATGCCCTAAAAACGTTGCAAGATTGCCGTTTGCACATACGCGGGTGAAAATATAGATATTTTGTTCGTTTGTTCGTGCTCTGACACGCCATCTAGCAAGAACAATGGCGCACTTTGGTTGGTCTTTATTGTACGTATTTTTGTATATTCTTATGTATAGAGGTTTGTATGTCTCGCTTTTTAACCTTTTTTGCCCTAGTTCTTGCTTTTATATGTGCTGTGCCGGCCCTTGCCTTCGATGTCTCGGTCAAGGCCAACGTGGATAACGCCCAGGTGTTCGTGGGCGACATGTTCAATTACGAAATCCAGGTCACCGCCCCCGAAAACGCCATCGTGGATCTGCCCAGCTTTGTCGGGAATTTGGGTAGTTTCGAAGTCAAGGAAATGAAAAACGAGAAGGTCACCGAGGGCATGCCCAAGGGTTCCGCCAGGTTCGTGTGGCTTGCGACCCTCAACACCTTTGTGAGCGGCGACTTTCTGATTGCGCCCCAGCAGGTCCAGGCCGTTGTCGGCAACGATACGGTCAAGGTGAATACGGACCCCGTGGCGGTGATGGTCTCCATGCGCACCACCGGCGAAGAGACGGATATTTTGGAGGCCGAAGATCCCCTGGACGACCCCAGGCTTCCCCAGTGGCTTTTCATCTTGCTCATTGTTCTCGGTGTGATTGTGCTGGTGGTTCTCGGCTGGTTCCTCCATAAAAAGTTTGCGAAGGTGGGCGCGGCTCCCAGGCTTCCGCCCTACGAAGAGGCGGTGCTCGCCCTCAAGGAACTGCGCCAGAAGAACTATCTGGCCGAAGGCAATCAGGGCGACTACTTTATGGCCCTCGGGTTTATCGCCCGCCGTTACGTGGAACGCCGTTTCGAGGTGGACATTCTGGATGCCACCGTGGCAGAACTCAAGCAGAGAATGGCCCATGTTGCGGGGCTCCCGCAAGCCTACAAGGAATCCATGGTGACCCTTGCCGTAGAGACGGAGCCGGTGAAATTCGCCAAGATGAAGCTTGAAGGTGAACGCTGCCGTTTCTGGGACGAATGGGCCGACCGCCTGCTCGAAGACACCAAGCCCACTCCCGAAGAGGAACAGGCCAAGAAGGATGCGCTGAAAGCCGCCATACGTGATGTGAAGGCGGAACGCAAAAAGAAGAAGTAAAAATGGAATTCACTCTCGAAGAAATGCGAACCCACCTTGCCGCTTTGGAGGCAAGAATTTCAAGTGCCTGCAAAATCGCAGGCCGTGGACGTGAATCTGTCAAACTCGTTTGGGTGAGCAAGTTCCACCCCGCAGAGGCCGTAGAAAACGCCATCAGCCTGGGCGCTACCGACTTCGGCGAAAACCGTGTCCAGGAGGCGGAACTCAAGTTTTCTACACCCCGCACGGCGCTCAACGGGGAACGCGTCCGTTGCCATGTCATCGGTCCTGTACAAAGTAACAAACTCAAGAAGGCGGCCATTGTAGCCGACTGCATCCATTCCATCGCAAGCATCGAAGCTGTTGAAAAGCTGGAAAAGGTCTGCGCAGCCCTCCCCGGAGAGAATGGCTCGGGCAAAATCCTCGACATCCTTTTTCAGGTAAACGCCGGCGAAGAAGAGACCAAGAGTGGACTGGACGTTCACGAGGCGGAGGCTTTCTTGAACGGCTTGGCAGCCCGCGGCGAAACGGCGTTCCCCCACCTCCGTTTCCGCGGGCTCATGACCATCGGCAAGAACACCGGCGTGGCCGAAGATTCCCGGGAATGTTTCGCTTTCCTCCGTAACCTTCAGCAGAAATTTTTGGCCAAGGGTGGAGTGTTTGCGAACTTTGACCAGCTTTCCATGGGCATGACCGGCGACTTGGAAGTGGCCATCGAAGAAGGCTCCACCATGATCCGCGTGGGCACCGCCCTCTTCGGCGAACGGGACTATAGTAAATAGTAAACGCAGACATAAATTGTCATAGCCGACTATTCCAAGTTGGAATAGTGTTTTACCCTTTACAAACAAGGCGTTTTTTACTATATTGCGCCAGCTTTTTTTATGATTAAGAAGTGATTTTAATAAAAATTTTGGGATGAAAATTGAGAAAAAATTGAAAAATTTTTTTGAGTTTTCGTCTATACCCACCCAACACCCCATTTTTCACCTTTCGCGCCCTTTTTCCCGATTTTTAATATAAATTCCAACAAGAGAGGTTCGTTATGGAAAACACAACCAACACCACCAACACCCAGACTTCCCCCCGCTTCCTGGTCGCGGGCAAGGAATGCATCTACAGGTTGTTCGACGCATTCCTCAAGAAGGTCGTCATTGACGATTGCGCCATTGACTTCTCGAAGCCGGCAACCATTGCCGAGGACGGTTCCATAGAATTCGCCTCTGGCGAAATGCGCTTCTCCGAGATTCTCGGGGTGGACGCGAATGCCGCTAGGGGAGCCAATGTGAGGCAGCCCACTCGCGGCCGCAACGAAAGTGATCAAGAATACGCCAAGCGTATTGCCCTCTGGCAGAAGGCTCAAAAGAAGGAACTGGCGCAGGCTAAGGCGGCCGATGCCCCCCAGGTGGGAAAGATCGAGGATCCCGAAAAGTACAGGGTCGCGCTGGGCAATTACCTGAACGGCAAGGTCACGGATGTATCCAAGGAAGCCATGGACTGCATGAACCTTGCCTTAGCTCACCTAAGCTGGCTTCGCTTACTGGGGATGGCTGACCGCAAGACTTCCTGTGCTATGGCCTCCAAGTCTCTCGACATCAAGGAAAACTGGATGAAAAACCTTGATGGCTATAATGTGAAGGATGGCCTGTGGACTGTCAAGAGCTCCAGTTCGAAAAATGACATCTTGCTGGAGGCTGCTATCCTCTATCGCTTTATGACTTGGCCCAATAGGCCCGTGTTCAAGTCCGTGGCCGAAGTGAAGTCCGCCCTGGTGGATTTCATCTTCAAGACCAAAAAGGAAAATGCGGCGCCCATTCGCAACGGACTCCTGCATTTCTGCGATCCCGACCGGTATATCGGCATCTATTCCTTCGAAAAGAAGTCAGAATTCGTCAAGAGCCATGAAGCCTTGCTGCAAGACTACAAGGTTTCCGACTTCTCCGGATTCCGTGAGCAGGATTCCCTCTTCTTCTCCATGAAGTTCGCGAAGGGGCTGAACCTCGCTCCGTACCAGGCGAACCGCACCGAAGAGAAGATCTGCTACATCTTCGACAAGATGAATGCCCGCGCCGCCGGGTAGGTGCAGGCCTGCAACAATCCAACAAATTTTTTCGAAAAGAAATTTGTTTACGCGGGCAGGCCTGGATTCTATATTACAATATTATTGTTACCTCCTTGATGATGGCCGTCGGCTTAACCGCCGGCGGTTTTTGCTTTATATATGGGAGGGCTCGCAGAGGACTTGTTGACAAAAAACACGTTTTTTACGGAAAAAAAAAGAGGTTTTTAGGGGTGAAAGAGGATTTTTTGTTGTTTTTGTGTAAATAAGTGTATATTAAAAACCGTAAATTAAAAACCAAGGGAGTAAGATATGAGTATTGAAGATTATTTTAAGCATGTGGGTTCCAAACCCGCCCCAGTATTAAGAAATGGGGCCGCGAATACAATTGGTGAATTTTTTGAGCAATGTGTAGAAGGCAATTTGCCTTCCTATGATTCCATCTGTAGATGGGATGATTTGCTAAATCAATATGTTGATGATCCAGAAGCAATTTTTTTTGTAAGGCGTAATGCGAGTAATTCGGCGGTCGGTGAGAATGTAAATAATGGAAGCCGTTGGGATAATAGACGAGGTTTTATGACCGTTCACAGAGATGGATTAAGATATGTTTTTGTGGATAATTCATTTTCCTTGTTTTTCTTTTCAATGGCATACAATAAATATTACCCGGATTACGAAGACTTTAAACAATTTATTCTTAATCGCAAAATAAGGTGTGGGATGTTTATGACTCCGCCAGAACGAAATTTGGGACATAATGCTTTTAGGGTTGGTGCGGGGCCCAAAATCAATAAAAACGGTTGGAAACTGTCGCATATCTTTTCTGCGAACGGGTCTGATTATAATTTTGATTATGATGCTTGCATTGAAAGGTTGTTCCCTTGTGGTTCTGCAGAGCAGTATTATGTTCACGATGGTGAAACATATCCTTATAGATTCCTTGAAACAGAATTAGCACCAAGTGATAAGAAAAAAATAAAGGCGCATTTTTTAAGAGTTGTCCATCCGATTAATTATTTCCTTACGCCCATGCCTGAGAGCTATAGACAAAAAAATCAAATATTTAGGGAAGGATCGGACATCGGTGAGTATAAACCAGTTATAGATTATTGTCGGAAATACTTGCAAAATAAGTATGGACGTGTTTATGATAATTTTGTTAGAAAAATAAAAGCTTGTGACGCGTATCCTACTGAATCAATAGATGTGTTGTCAAGAAAACAGATTCATGTACAATACGGGAAACATATTGCTCAAAATGAGCGAAATAATACGGACCCTACTCGAGTAGCTGTTCACCCTCGCACCCAGAGGGCGCGACAGCAAAATACAAACGCCGTAGATCACAATAAGGTTCGAAATCGAATTGCAGGCTGGGCTTCAAAAACGGATTCAAAAGTCCACAAGATTTTAAAGGCTTTCTTTGCTGTGTGCCGAAATGGAAAAGCTTTGGTGAATGACGTGGAACAAAAGTGCTCAAATGCGCGTCATCAAGTTTTTTATATAGGTGATAACAATTTTATAAATAGCCTACGGTCTTTGAAAACAGATGCAGGAAATAGCTATGGAAAGGTCTTTGAGCAATCTGGTGATTATATAAAAATTTGCGAAGAGGCTCGAGCAATCATAGAAGAATACAGAGATTGTTTCTCGTAACCCCTCTCCTTTTACAATCCCCGCCTGTTTTACGATATAAATGGGTGGGGGAGGGGGAGGGTGTATTCACACCGCGACTTCAAAATCATCGTCCAAAAAAAGGCAGGTTAAAATGGGATTTCTGTGGTTCGGAAAGAAAGAAAAGTCGAAACCGGTGCCGGATGGCCTGGTACGTCTCGAAAATTATTGCGGGCGGTATGAACCTGTGCAAGCCATTATAAGGATGTACGAAGGTGATCATCCGATTCAGCAGACGGTGAACGCGTTCCTTGATTCCGGGGTCCATGGCTATAATCGTGAGAGAATCATATCCCTTTTGAAGATTTACAAGGACTTGAAGCAAAAGGGCGAACCGCACCGGGCGCGTGATGTTGAATTGGCTGAACCCGCTGTTCGCTATTCTGATGGAACATACGAGCCATACGACCTTGAACTGCCCTTCAAGTGTCAGCGGTATGGTGTCGTAGAAGCGATTATTATGTGCTATTGGTCTGATGTTTCTGTGGACCGAACCCTAAAATTCCTTCGCGAGGCGGGAATTCATAGCTACACCGCGGCACGAATCAAGAAATTGATAAAGATTTATCTTGATTTGGAAAAAAAGGGAGAAAGATTTAACTACGCTGATGTTGAGCTGCTTGAAGGCCCTGTGGGTGGAGCGAAGTCTGCGAAATCCGCTGCGAAGTCCGGCGCGAACGCTGCGCGGGGTGTGCGTGCCGCTGAAGCCGATGAAGACGACTTGCCCGAAATCGATTTTGACGAGCCGCTGCCGGAATACGTTGACGCTAGCGTGAAGATGAATCGCGACGAAAAGAAGTTGATTGCGGATGCACTCCCGATTTTCAGCACGCTGAATGCCCACGTGATGGTAGTGGGCAAGGGCCTTTCGCCCGCCCTCCTGGTAACAGGCCCGGGTGGTATCGGCAAGTCGTTCTCGGTAGAGAAAATTCTTTCCCATTTCGGCAAGAAGAATAAGGACTTTGTCATCATGAAGGGCAAGTGCACGCCCAGCGCAATGTTCGAATTCTTGTTCAAGAACTACGACAAGATTTGTGTGTTCGATGACTGCGATTCTGTGCTTTCGAGCAAGGAAGGCGTCGCGGTGCTCAAGGGCGCGCTCGACTCGGGCCGTACCCGCGAGATTTCCTGGAACACGAAACGCGCCGACATGGTCGACACGTTCGATTGCGAAACCCGCAAGGAGGTACTCGCCCGCCTTAAGGAATGGAGCAAGGCCCACAAGGGCAAGGCCGGCGTTCCGAACCATTTCCAGTTTGAAGGGAGCGTCATCTTTGTCTCGAATATGACACGCAAGGAACTTGCCTCGAAGGATTCTGCGCTTCTGACCCGCTGCGACCTGGTAGATATTAAGGTAACGCGTGACGAAGTGCTTACCCGCATCCGTTACCTGCTCCCTGAAATCAAGATTTACGATGCAAACGGTAAGAATATCTCGAAGGCGGGCCTGAAGAAGGAAGTCTTCCGCTGGATCAGCTCACCGACATTCTTGAATGACCGCCGCATGCGTAACAAGGCCATAGACTTCCGCGTGTTCATCAAGGCATATAAGGCGCGCTACGCGAACATGCCCAATTGGAAACAGATGGCATTCTCGAACTAGCGAGTGTCACTTATTGACAAAAGGCCCCTTTACAAAGAGGGCTTTTTTTACTATATTTGCTCAGCTTTTGGGAAATTGATTTAATAGAAATTGTGGGTTTTTGATAGAGAAAAATTTTAGGATTTTTCGGGTTTTTCGCCGTATCCCCTCAACTTTCATCTTTTCCCCAAAATTTTTTTCCAAAAAAAGGAGGCACGATGGTTAAGGTTATCGCTCGCGATAGAAAGCATCTCATTCAACTGATCGACAAGGCCATTGAGGAAAATGGTCCCGAATGCGATTTGAATTTTATAGACGTGTCGCAGGTGACGGACATGAGCGGGTTGTTCGATTCTGCACGCGGTTGTAGCCGAGATGAAGATGATGAAGACGATGCTGCTGAGCTAGATAGGAAGGCGAAAATAAGGGGCATGTTCAACGGTGACATTAGCCAGTGGGACGTGTCAAACGTGACAAATATGAGATCTATGTTCTATAATTCCCAATTCCATGGTGACATCAGCCAGTGGAATATGTTGAACGTGACAGAAAAAGATCGTATGTTCGGCAGCGATTATGATTTTTAACTAACACTATATATACTACTAAGACCCGCCGGAGTTCATGCCGATGGGCCTTTTTTATTCCGGCTTCAGACCGGAATGTGACAGGGACTGTTTTTAACCCCGGTACGTAAGTCCCTTGTAGTTGAACCTCACGACATCGATGCTCATGTCGGCCTGGTCGATGAGTTTGTCCTTCCATTCGCTCATGGGCGTGTCGCTGGCGATGAGCTTGTTCAGGCGTTGGCCGAACAGGATTTCTTCGCGGGTTATGGTCACGGCATCGGATTTGAAGCACCCGTTTATGGCTGCTTCGGTGGTGTTGCTGATGAACATGGAGGAGAAGAACCCGTTTAGGTTCATATCCTTTGCGAACGATGACGCGTAACACCAGATTCCGATTATCCGTTTCGCCTTGATGAAACGGACGTTCCTTTCGGATACCAGGAACTGTTCTCCGCGATTCTGGGGAGACAGCAGTCCGCTAGGGTAGCCGTGGCCGCATAGTATGAGCGTGTCCTTTTCGTTGAGCAGCGCCTCATCTACTTTTTTGGAGAACGGCCCGTTGTGACTGTTGACTTCGACCACCTTTACATTTGGGAGCCCTTCCCAGATGTACTTGAGCACCAGGGTGTCGGCATCGCCCATGTTAGAGAAGATAACGGTAGCTGTGTTCATGTGGACCTCCTTTAGGCACAGGGTACAATATCCCCAAAAAAGGGAAATAAAAAACAAATGTGGGGGAGAAAAAAGTGGATGTAAATATACAAAATATGACAGGTTTTGTCAATGGGACAAAACGGAGAGAACCACCAGCTGGACTGGTGGTTCTAAAGTTGTACTATATAATTTTAACTTGTTAACGCGTTGCTCGATTGGCAATCACATTATAGAATTCTAAAAACTGCGTCGGCGAGAGTTCCTCGGCACGTACGGTGGCGGGGTAGTCCAGAAGTTCGATGGCTTCCTGGATTTGCTTTTTGTCGTAAGCCTTGCCGAAAGAGTTGGCGAGAGTCTTGCGCTTTTGGGTAAAGGCGGCCCGCACAAAGTCGAAGAATCCGTCGGGGGCTTGCAGGGCATCGGCCTTGGGCGTGAGCAGCATGGTGGCGCTGTCCACGTTGGGTCGGGGCGTAAAATGCTCTGGGCCGATCTTGCGCAATATTTTGGTGTCGGCGTAGGCGGACACCAAAACGGAAAGGCTTCCGTAGTTGCTGCTGCAGGGGGCGGCGCAGATGCGCTCGGCTACCTCCAGCTGAACCATGCCCATGAATCCTTTGGTTAGGTGCAGCTTGGGCATGAGTCCTGCGATGATGGCGGTAGAAACGTTGTAGGGGAGGTTCCCCGTGACCCAGGGTTTTTCGTGGGCGTCCAGAAAAACCTGCAGGTCAAACTTCAAGAAGTCTATATTTTGGATGTGGAAGTTCTCGCGGCCCTGGAATTTTTGTTCCAAAAATTCGACGCACTGCTCGTCGATTTCGACGGCAGTGAGTTGCACGGCACGATCCAGCAGGTGCTCTGTGAGGGCGCCGTGCCCAGGGCCGATTTCCAGCACGCAGTCGCCTTCATTTGCCGGCAGGTCCCCTGCAATCAACTTTGCGGTAGGAACGTCCAAAAAGTTCTGGCCAAATTTGCGACGGCGGGCTCTGTCCATGGGAGGAAAGATAGGAAAAAGGGGGTAGGAGCGTCATCCTCGCGACCTGTGGTGAGCGGTGTCGAACCAAGGCGAGGATCCGCTTGAGGAAATGGGTTGCTGGGTGCAAGAGGAATTCGGGTCCTGAAATCCGAATATGCTTGACGTCTCGTATGCATATAACTATATTTATGCATAAATAAAGATGCGCGACCGACAACCACTATCTATAAGATGGTTGCAAAACCCGCGCCAAAAGGAATAAACCATGGAATACAAAATTAAGGACATTAACCTTGCAGTGGAAGGCCGCAAGGAACTCGACCTCGCCGAAACCGAAATGCCGGGCCTGATGGCTCTCCGTAAGGAATACGCAGGCAAGAAGCCGCTGGCTGGCGCCCGCATCATGGGTAGCCTCCACATGACGGTGCAGACCGCCATCTTGATTGAAACGCTGGTGGACCTCGGTGCCGACGTGCGCTGGGTCAGCTGCAACATCTTCAGCACGCAGGACAACGCTGCCGCCGCCGTCGTGGTGGGCAAGAAGGGCACTGTGGAAAACCCGCAGGGCGTGCCCGTGTTCGCCTGGAAGGGCGAAACGCTTGAAGAATACTGGGAAAACACCGCCCGCGCCCTCGTGTGGCCCGACGGCAAGACCGCAGACCTCATCGTGGATGACGGCGGCGACGCTACCATGCTCGTGACCTGCGGCGCCGAATTCGAAGATGCCGGCAAGGTGCCCGAATTCAACCCCGCTACCGACAGCGAAGAATGGGGCGTGTTCCTCGCCACGTGCCGTAAGATTTTCGAGAAGGACCCGAAGCAGTGGACCCGCGCCCGGGTCACTCTCCGCGGCGTTTCCGAAGAAACCACTACCGGCGTGCATCGCCTGTACCAGATGGCCCAGGCCGGCCGCCTCAAGTTCCCGGCCATCAACGTGAACGATTCCGTGACCAAGTCCAAGTTCGACAACCTCTACGGCTGCCGCCACTCCCTCATCGACGGCATCAACCGCGCCACCGACGTGATGATGGCAGGGAAGATTGCCGTGGTGTGCGGCTACGGTGACGTGGGTAAGGGCTGCGCACAGTCCCTGCGCGGTCAAGGCGCCCGCGTGATCATCACCGAAATCGACCCGATTTGCGCACTCCAGGCCGCCATGGAAGGCTACGAAGTCAAGACCCTCGACGAAGTC
>OCTW011597647.1_pt1 | contig 28091 bp, 46 predicted proteins | sample 1539671 | NCBI WGS metagenome assembly OCTW01 (sample SAMN02144230, study PRJEB22623) | gut metagenome | biome: sheep rumen | host: Ovis aries | place: New Zealand | reverse complement strand
TGCTCTTACCACAGCCGAGCAGAACAACGGGACTATATATATTCAGACCGATGTAGAGACGACAGGCTCGGACATTCCCGTCTCTACGGGTGAGACAGAGACGATTGCGGAGGCGATTGGAGCAATCCCTTCAATCACTCACGAGGATGCGACAGGAACTACGGGAACGACACAATACGCAGGATATTACTATGTCGATGTAACAAAATCAGAAAGCGGCTATATAGTCGGTGCTATGGTCATCGATTCGACTTCTAATAGATTAGCTTTCTGTCAGAGAATATCGGCTACAAAAATAAGAGTTTATTCACCCGTTGCGGAAACGACAGTTACAGTTCGAATTTTACTTTCGAATTAACAGGAGGCTAAACATGGCAAAAGCAATAATTAACGGTCAGACGATTTTCGGGAATGTGCATCTGGGAGAAGGTGGCGGAGCTTCGTTCGACAAGGTACTTGAAGGCGGGCAGATAAGCACGACATCATCGTATGCCACAGCAACATTCGAGGATATATCAGACTATGAGTATGTCTTACTTAAGTTCTACGATACAATTAGCGATACAGACTATGCAGATTACCGATACATCAAGGTATCAGATATAGGGAGCGGACTTGAGATAAGTCCACTGCCGTCTTTGCATACAACAATCCAAGTGAGATTGACTACTACGAGCGTGGCGGCTGTTCATTATATCGGTAATTACTATAATATCTACTGCGATATTGTGGGCTTCGAGAATGATATATTCGCATAAAGGAGGATAAACAGAATGGCTTTACAGGGATATATGAGGCTTGATTTGAGTCGCAAAGGGAAAGTCGTCAAGAGAATAGAGAAGAAGAACACAATTACCTCGCTATTCCAGAATGCAATCCTCGAGGGAGACTTTCAGTACCTTGGCGACCGCTCAAAGATAGTCCCCGAGTCGTTCTTTGATGGTTGCTTGCTTACGGACAAGGCGAACAATGCCTCGCTCTCCATCATAACAGGGAACTCGGAGATCATCGCTCAAGCAGGTAATGACACCTATACGGGAACGAATAGCAAGCGAGGCTCTTACATTCCGCTTGAGTCTTTTCACTTCTCAAGTCCGACAGACGGCTTCACTAAAGTGTGGCGTTGGGGTAATGCAAGCGGAAACGGCAAGATAAATTCTGTTTGTCTTTGTCCTCATGAGTTGGCTATCTTCGACTATGTAGAAGGCACTAAATATCCTGCTATGTCGGACGGAACGAGGACTCAAGACTTCAACCCTCCGAACAAGGTTCTCGGCTACTCGGAGATCAGTGGATATAATGTAGAGGCAACATTCCTCTCGTCTATCGCTCACTTGACTATCGTTGACTATACCAACGCACGAGGTTATTACATTCGAGTTTCGGCCGACTTCTTGAAGATACTCATAGACGAGTACGAGGTCTCGACTTCGAGGGTGAAGTTGCTCTCATCTCCCGACTATGTAGTTAGGCAGATTGGTTCGACTCATACCATCACACTTGCGACCGCTCTTCCTCCCAACCTCACTCGATTCGGTGACTATCCGTTCACGGTTTGTTACACAGGCGATACCTTCCACATCGTAGCTTATGAGGGATTCACGGAGAGTGGTGTCGAGAAGGTTACTATAAGGGATATTGCTATCCCAAAGGCAGACCCTACGACATATACGGAAACCTTCAAGACCTTTAGCGATGTATGGATGTATCCTTTTACGGCATTCAGCGAACCGAGTGGTAACATCGCCATGTCAAAAGACGGGTTCATCTATAATGCGACCGATGGCTACCTCTACGGACTTGGTAAGAACGGCGGAACGAATGGAACACCCTCGATGCTCCGCTTCGACCTTAACACGCTTCAAGTAAAAGCCTACGACATATCCTTTGCTCCACCAGAGAGGCAAGGCGATGCCAACGGCTACAATCAAGCCTCAAGCATCCTACTTCCGAATGGAGACTTCTATAAGTTCTATATATGGAAGTATCAAAACAACGGAGCAATCACAGGGAATAACTATTCTTACTACTACCATAACGATAAGGTCTATGCGGCCGCCCCGTTATTAGGCGACCCTCGCAGATTTACGGCTATGAATGAGGGAAAAGGAACCGTCTTTGACACGGGGTTCTTATATACTCTTATGACGCAACTCAATGTCATTCACCCTTATGTGTCAACAGTAGCCAACCTCAATGAAGAGGTCAACAAGACCTATGACACGGACATGACTTTGACATATACAGTTCGGGAGGTGTAATCATGAGTAACAAGACCTATGACATCATCAAAAACACAGCTTTGATAGCTACTCCGATTCTTGCGTTCCTTGCTTCATTAGTGACCATATGGAATATCCCACACGGAGCAGAATTGACCGCTACACTCACGGCGATTGACACTCTACTCGGTGCGATAGTAGTCGTAGCAAATCAGATTTACAAGAAGGGCAAGAGCGACAATGAATGAGGCTTTAATCGGTGGAGCGGTGGCAATAGTCACCGCCTCCGCTATCTGGGACTTTATCAAGTTCTTAATATCACGGAACGACGGTAAGCAAGCAACGAACAACGAGTTGAGGAAGGCTATCGAAGTTCTATCCGATAAGGTGGATAGGAATCAAGCCATCCTTGCGAGGACTCACATCCTCCGCTTTGATGACGAACTCTTAAACGACATCAAGCACTCGAAGGAATACTTCTCACAGCAACTCCAAGACATAGACACCTATGAGGCTTATTGTACCGCTCATCCCGACTTCCGCAATTCGTATGCTACGGCAGCTATCGACCATATACGGAAGACTTATTCTCAGTTATTAGAGGAGCATAAACTATGAGCAAGGTTGAAAAGGCAATAGAATTTGCCGTAAACATCGCAAATGACAATTCGCACGGCTACGATCAGATCAATAGATGGTCGCCCGACTATGATTGCAGTTCGCTTGTAATCTCCGCTTTTGAGTCCGCAGGAATCCCGGTCAGAACGAATGGAGCGACATACACGGGCAACATGAAGAGCGTCTTTATCAAGTGCGGTTTTAAGTGCTTGCCTTATACGGGCGAGAATGCCCTCGAGCGAGGCGATGTCCTCTTGAATGAAAAACATCACACCGCACTTTATCTCGGCCCACATAAGCTCGTTCAAGCGAGTATAAACGAGAAGGGAAAGATTACGGGCGGAAAGCAAGGCGACCAAACAGGCGGAGAGATAGCCGTGAGGTCGTTCTATGAGTACAAACACGGATGGCAATATGTCCTCCGCTATGAAGAGAATAACGAGGAGGTTATCAAAGTGAACATTGAGATGCCAAGACTCACGATCGGAGCGAAGGGAGCAGAGGTCTCACTCGCTCAAACGCTTCTTAAGACGCTCGGCTACACAGGCAAGACGGGGAGACCGCTCACAGTCGATGGCGACTTCGGCTCGAACACACTCTATGCCGTCGTCCTCTATCAGAAGAGCATCGATGTAACCCCCGACGGCATTATCGGTCAGTTGACTTGGAATGCCCTCTTACATTCTCATTATTGACAAAGACCAATGAGTCGGAACCGTCTATTCTGTAACCATCCCCTAAATAACTATGTACTTCCTTTAACTATGACCGCCCTACCGACTCGGGGCGGTCTTTTTTATTGCTCGAAATGATGCAAAAAATGATGCAATTTCGTCCACAGACGGCGGACAGAATGTCCTCTCTCGGAGGAAAAAGCCTTATTTTACGGCATTTCTGTTCACTCGCGAACATACATACAGGGGTTCAACTCCCCTCACTTCCACCAAAGCAAACCTCGAAGCTATAAGGCTTTCGAGGTTTTTTCTTATTCTCCGTGATGCAAAAATGATGCACTTTCATCTGAAAATGTGAGATCGATGATCTCCGCAGCCTTCTTTGAGTCGCCTTCTACTATATGGCCATAGGTACCGAAGGTGTTCATAGAGACAGAGTGTCCGACGATGTCCTTGATCATCTGCTCCGGCATGACATTCTTCATCATGCTGATGAATGTGTGCCGCAGGGAATAGACGGTTCCCTTCAGATCTCTTTCCTGCTTCAGCTCATTCCATTGGTTTCTCATAGTCGACTGATTACCGGGACCGCCGTGGAGGTCACAGAAGATCCAGTTCGTTCGGAGATTGAACTCTTCGTTCCTCCGAATAGTCTTCCGCAAGATGGAGCTTGCGAGGGTGCCAATCGGGATGATCCTTCTGGCATTCTCATTCTTTCCTTCAGTGATCTTGCCTTTTGCGTTCACGGCTCTTTTTATGCGGACGCTTGATTCGCTGATGTCCTCGACACGAAGGCCCAGAGCTTCGCCCGGTCTCATTCCGGTGATGACCAAGAAGCAGAAGAGAGGATGATACCATTTGTCTGAAGGCTCCAAGAGCCTTGCGACATCGTCCTTCTGAAGGATCTCCTTTTCGTTCCTGGCATGACCTGCCGGGATATAAAGATCGCCTCTCGGCAGCTCGCATTGATAGTCCTGATAGCCGAACTTGATGATTCCCATGATGATCCCTCGGAGGTTCTCCAAGGTCTTGTGTGACAGAGACCGCCCAGAAGCTCCTGACGCGCCGTTTATGACGCTCTGCCAATCACGAAGAGTCATTTTACATATCTTCTTCTGACCGCATTTTGGGGCTATATAGAGCCGAATATAGCGTTCGTTCTGAATATAGGCTTCACAGTCTTTCCCTCGACGGGCTTGAAGGTCCTCAAGATATTCTTGAGCTACACGGCCGACAGTCTTGGAACCGGAGATCTCATCCAGGATAAAAGCTTCGTATTTTCGCTTGACTTCCTTCAAGCCTGCCTTGCCGGGAGTAGAGCAGGAGAAGGTGAACCGTCTCCCATCTTTCATCTCCTGAACTATCCATCTTTTTCCATCCCATCGTGGAGTGTTCATTCGTCACCTCCAATATTCTGCATAGATCTTAAATAATCGGCATAACTCTTAAGTCTTGCGATGTTCTCTGCTGACAGACCGTCTGTCACAGACGGAGCCTCATCGACTTCGATGATTACATCTAAGAGCTTTCCGGGTGTAGTGTGTAAAGCTATCGCGAGATCCTGAAGGCGGTCAACCGATAAGTTATTCTTTCCCTTCTCGATTGCACTTATTGCAGCTCGGCCTGCGAACCCTGACTTCTTGGCGAGTTCTTCTTGAGATAGCCCTTCGGCTTCCCTCAATAAGCGGATATAGTTGCCAAATCTTAATAATCTATCTTCGTTCATAAGAGCCTCCTGAACTCATTATAACGGCACAATGTTACAAATTCAAGACAGATGTAAATTCACAGTTGACATGGTTGTTTCTGATTGCTATCCTAACAATGTCAAGTATGACACGACAAATGAGAAAGGAGGACAAGATGGTTAATCACAGTAAATTGAAGGGCTTGATGGTTGAGCGTGGACTTAAGGTCGAGGAGCTTGCCAAGGGGCTGAACCTATCGAGACAGTCGATCTCGGATAAGATCAACGGAAGACGTTCGATCTCCCTGATGGAAGCCGCCTACATCTCACACGCTCTCGGCATGAGCAGCGAAGAACGCGATGCTATTTTTTTTGCCGATGCTGTCAAGCAGGAGGCGACATGAGACCGCATAGAACGATCTATCCGGCACTCGGAAGGTTCTTCAACACGACACAGGAGATAGCAGACGCAGGATGTATGTCACGAACGACAGCGTGGGAATGTCTGAAGGGGAAGAAGTCCTTCACTCCACAGCAGAAGGCGGCTATCGAGAACGCGATCTTGGCGAAGGCCATGAGGAAGGAAATAGATCCAGAGGAAGAAGTAATCGGAATGATCGAGGCTCGAAAAGGCTTCGATGAAGTATTCAAAGTAAAGGAAGCAAGCTAATATGTCAGTTTCAATTCTATTCTGTGCGTTCGCACTCGGCATGGTACTCGGTGCCGCACTCGTTTTTCACATCACAGCAGACACATACGATTCAGCACTCGACGAATCTTATCAGAGCGAACTCAAATGGAGACATCAGGTCGACGAGCTCGAAGATGAGATCGAGCGTCTTGAACTGCGCCCCGTTCACTGTCCTGCTCCGGTCAAAATCACACAGGTTGGAATTGACTGGGACGAGCTTGATTTCCCGAACAGCTCTGACAGGAGGTGAATAAATGAGCGCAGAAGAATACATGAAGATGGCGAACGGTGCCATCCAGCCTATTATCGACGAAGTAAATAAGGAAGAAGTCGAGAAGGTTGCTATCATCGGCTCCAGCTTCTTGGAGCTCCACACGTTGAACTTGGGAAATCCCGTTCTCGTCAATATAGATCAGATCACGGTGATCGGTAATACGGACGAAGGGACATCCATTTCATTCGCTACTCAAGCAGACACTTATATCAATGTCCGTGAATCGTATGAAGCAATCAAGAACACATTCAGGTTTTTATTCAGGAGGTGAATGATATGCCGAAAAAGAAAATGGTGCCCTTTACCGATGATCTTAAGAAGCGCATCGCTAACAGAGTTCATGGAACACGGAAAGAACAGAACGTAAGAATCGCCAATAGGATAAAAGTAACTGAAGGAACAGTCTGCAGATGGAGAAGAAATGGACTGATTCCTTATGAATCCTATCTTGCGATTGAAGATTGGTTAAATAATAAGAACTCTCTCAAGGCAGAGATCCCCGACAATATCACAATCGATGATCTCGAACCTGCTCCAATCGAAGCGACTCCAGAGATCACCGAAGTTTCTGAATCGCCTTTCATCGCTACCGAGTTCTTTTTAGCTGAATGTTTGGGCCTTGCCTACAAGGATCCGTCAACGTTCATGAACAATCTTAAAGACCTTATCATCTTCGATTTATCAGGAGGTAAAAATAATGCCACTAACAATTAAAAAAGGACCGCAGGCACGCTCGATTCGTTGCGTTATCTACGGTCCAGAAGGTATAGGCAAGTCAACTCTTGCCTCGCAGTTCCCGGACGCGGTCTTCATCGACTTCGAACAGGGAACCGACACGATGGATGTCGCCCGATTCGAGAATCCGACACACTTCGACGGGCTCATCCTTCTTCTCAAAAGTATAGCACAGGAGGATATCTGTAAGACCGTAGTCCTCGATACGGCTGACAAGCTGGAAAGCCTTATCACAGATCACATCTGCGAAGTCAACGACTGGAAGACCATTGAAGATCCCGGATATGGCAAAGGCTACACATATCTCGCCCAGAAATGGCTCGAAGTCCTCAAGGCCTGCGACGAGGTTGTCGATTCAGGGAAGAACATCGTCATCGTTGCTCACGCTGCGATGAGAAAGTTTGAACAGCCGGACGAGATGGGAGCGTATGACCGCTGGGAATTGAAGCTCTCCAAGAAGACCGCGCCGCTTATCAAAGAGTGGGCGGATATCGTCCTCTTTATGAACTATAAGAACAGCATCGTCGAAGATCCCAAGACCAAGAGCAAGAAGGCTGTCGGAGGCAAGCGTGTCATGTATGCTACGCACTCCCCAACCTACGACGCGAAGAACAGATTCGGTCTTCCTGACTCCATGGATGCCGACTTCTCGGAGATAGCACATATCTTCTCGAATGTCCCGATCAAGAAATCCAAGAAAGCGGAAATCTCCGAAGCCGTTGACGGTCTGGAAGGATTCGAGCCGTGGCTCATTCACTTCCTATCCGTGCAGGATCCTACTCTCACGGCTAATACTATCGACGAGCTTGAGCCGACGGCTATCGAGTTCGTCCATAAGAATATCAACAAGTTAATCAATAAGTTCAAGGAGGAACAGAACAATGAGTGAATCGTATGATTGGAACAGCAAGGTACCTGCAAAGGTTGAAGAGAGGGAGTTCTCGCTCCCTCCGATCGGGGAGTATAACTTCATGGTCATGAGTGCCGAGAAGACATTCTCTTCAAACGGAAATCCGATGATCAAGGTCAGACTCGACCTTCAGGGGGCGGACGGTTCGGTCTTTGACAACCTTGTCATATCCGACAAGATGATGTGGAAGCTGGTCTCCTTCTTCGAGTCCATAGGTCTTAAGAAGAAGGGCGAGGAACTCTCACTCTCCATCGGTGATGCGGCGGATAAGGCTGTCGGGCTCGAAGGATTCTGCAAGATCAAGCACGAGACCTATAATGGCGAGAAGAGGGCGAAGGTTGATAAGTATCTCGTTCCGACCGCGCAGAAGGCTGCTACGGCTCCCGTTCTCGATGAGGACGATATTCTCTTCAAGATCGACTGATTATGATGACCGATCTTGAGAAAATGCTACAAGCACTCGACGCGATAGATCCTTCCCGTGTCACCTATGAGGAATGGATCCATGTCGGAATGGCTCTCAAAGCGGAAGGCTTCAACTGCGATGTCTGGGACGACTGGTCGAGGAATGACTCACGGTACCATGTAGGCGAGTGCGACAAAAAGTGGAGTTCTTTCGAGAACTCCGGCATCGCCGCAGGTACCATCTTCCATCTGGCCGAGCAGTACGGTGGCTACACACCATCAAAGAAGTGGTCTTTCGATGACTATCTTCCTGCGGAAGCTGAAGGCTATGAACAAATCATAGCCGACAGCTCTCCTGAGAAGGATAAACCTTATCAGATGGCTGTCGCCTACTTGGAGACACTCTTCAGGCCCGGAGAGATAGTCGGCTATGTTCACTCAGCGGAGTTCAAGGAAGATCGCGAGAAGTGGGTTCCTGCGAATCGTGGAATCTGGAGAAATCGTGACGATATCCTCCGAGACCTCAAAAAGTACAGAAAGCTGGATTCCGCTTTCGGCACCATCAACGAAGAAGCAGGAGCTTGGATAAGGATCAATCCTCTCGACGGTAAGGGTGCAGCCGATAAGAATGTCACAGCCTATCGCTATGCGCTCGTCGAGGCTGACTCGATGCCGATCGAGGATCAGAAAAAGCTTCTTATCAATATGAGACTACCGATAGCAGCTCTCGTCGAATCAGGCGGAAAGTCTGTTCATGCCATCGTCAAGATTGGAGCTGACAGCGAACAGGAATATAAGCAGCGCGTATCTTTTCTTTTTGGAGAACTCGCCAAGCAGAATTTTATCGTCGATACGGCAAATAAGAACCCATCAAGACTTTCTCGTCTTCCCGGTGCCATGAGAGCAGGCCAGTGCCAGAAGCTCATATCGACGAATATCGGCTGTTCTTCGTGGGAAGACTGGCTCGATTTCGTCAATGGAGTGGATGACGACCTGCCCGAAGTTGTCGCTTTTTCCGACATGATCGACAATCCTCCCGAAGAGGTCCCGGAGCTGATTCACGGCATTCTTCATGTCGGCTGCAAGATGATTATCACAGCCGATTCGAAAGCAGGAAAGTCTTGCATGGCCGAGAATCTCGCGATCTGTATAGCCGAAGGCAAACCGTGGATGAAGCGATTCCAATGTGAGAAAGGGAGAGTTCTATACATTGACCTTGAGTTAAGCCGGAGAGCAATCTACGACAGAACGCAGCTCATACGCAAGGAACTCGAAGTCACTTCCAAAATCCCGAATCTTGAGTTCTTTCCTCTCCGTGGCTATGCCGAAAGCCTCGAGACACTGTTGCCGAAGATAGTGAGACGGGCAAGGTCGAAGAACTATTCCGCCATCGTGATAGATCCTCTTTACAAGATCCAGAATGGAGACGAGAACTCGGCAGAGGCTTTGTCAAAGTTCTGTAATGCCCTTGATCGTCTTGCACGAGAGACCGGAGCAGCTCTCATCATCACGCATCACCATCCGAAGGGGCACGCAGGAGACCGAAAAGCGATAGATCGTGGCGCAGGCTCCGGCGTTATTGCCAGAGATGCCGACGCGATTATCGACCTCGCCTATCTCGATCCCGGTGATGATCCGAATGCACTGTTGGCTGAAGTCTTGAGCAAAAAACATAAGCCGATGCAAATGGCCTTCATTCTTCGCGACTTCGAGAGTCCTGAAGATTCGAATGTCTTTTTCAAGTTCCCGATTCACTTCTTCGATACGGAACACCTTCTTGACGGTGTGCCTGTCGAGGGAAGCAGGGATGCTAACCTTCAAAAGAGCTCGAAGCGAACAACAGAGGAACGAAGACGGAAGACTTTGGATGAGATTTTCGAAGCGGTTCAGATGGATGGTGCAGCCAACTTAAAAGACATGGTCAAATTTGCTGACGGAAAGCCGACTGCGAAAACATTGAGACGCTACATCAACGAATTTTCTGACGATTATTCAATCGAAAATGGAGTTGTCAGGAGCTTTAGAAAATAGGGACAAAGGAAACCGTTTCCCTTTGTCCTTGTGGCAGGGACAAAGGGACAAAACTCCTTTGTCCCGAGAGACAAAAGGGACAGACAAAGGGTTATATATATAAATTTTGTCCCTATGAACAAAATTGACAAATGTCCCTAACGGGACAACGGGGATAAAGTCCCCGTTGATCCCTACGGTCAGGGCATAAAGTCAACCGGAGGTGACGATGAGGAAATTTGCAGTATATAGGAACGGAATATTCGAAGGCTCGACGCAAGCTATCTCGGATAGACAGGCAATCAATAATGTTCGTCATAACAATTATGGTGAGTCGGAATCTCAATTCGAGAATTATTGGGAAGCTGTCGATGTAGACGAAGAAGAGGCGAAGAAGACCCGTGAAGACTACAAGCAGAAGATACAGGAAGCGGTCGAACGAACAAAGGCAATCTGGAAGGATATCCCTGAAGGAAGCACGATCATATCTTATCATCCGCCGTGCGAGTTCTATCCAATGCTACACGGAGTCGAACCGGATCTGATTTCAAGAGGCGAAGTCGATGGAATAAAGTGCGATCTTGGGACCTTCCGAGGCGATTCAAGTCCAAGAATATATCGCATCATCGAAGAGTTTATCGAAGAGGATCCACATAAGCAGATGAATCTATGGGAATTTTAGGAGGCACAAATGAAAGATGAAGGTCAGTTGACTATATACGACATCCCGAAGGATAAACCCAGACCGTGCGACTATAAGTTCCAGCGGTATATCGGTCAGAAGGTCAAGTTCGTAGGTAAGTATTCCCGTCACAAGGACTGGACCGGGCACATCGTCGAGATCTTCCCTTATTACACTTACGTCCGTACCGTGAAGGGAGTCCTGGTCGGAACTCCGCACAATTTAAGACCTTTGGAGGAAGTATGAACAAAAACAACATTACGCAGGACGAGATGATCGAGAGAGTTCTTAAGGCTCTCGGTCAGACCGTCACTGACAGGCAACAGCTCCGTGGCTTCTCTGACTCGGAGCTCGGAAGGAGAGCAGGTGTCGCTGCGTCCTCGATTTACAACATCCGGGAAGGAAAGAGCATCTCTCTTGCAGTCTTGGTCAAGGTGCTCGATGCTCTTGGCTTAGATGGAATCAGAATATCTTGGAGGAAACATGAATAAGCAGATCATTCAGACGAATTATACGGTAGCCGTATGTCATAACTTTGCTCAATGGCTCCGTGAACAGATGGCTTTAGGCTTCTGGTCCGACCGCTCACTTGCAGCCGAGATGGATATGGACCGCAAGACCGTTCTCGCTTGGAGGCTCGGTCAGAGGTACCCGAAGCTCGACCAGATAGCAAGACTCATGGAAATCTTCAACTCGGAGTCTTTGACGCTCTCGGTAGGGGAGGACTGATATGTATATTCAAATCAACCTTACACAGAATCCGCGCAGCACGGCTCAGGAGAAGGGGACTTCTATCCAGGGCGGCAAGATCCATCACTACACGAAGAGCTCTGTCCGTCAGATGAGACAGATCTACAAGGAAGCGATCGTCGCTGACTTGGCTAAGAGAGGACAACTCACTCGACCTCACTTCACAGGTCCGGTTATGATGTCCGTCACATTCTACTATCACACGGTAAAGAAGAAGGATCATCTCAAGTTCAAGCAGACGAAGCCAGACCTCGACAACATGGTGAAGCTCTTACAGGATGTTCTCGACGAGCTCGGCTTCTTCGAAGTGGGGGACCAGCAGGTCGCGGTCCTATACCTCAAGAAGAAGTGGACGAAGGACGAACCGTGGATAGCGATCAACATCGATCAGATCTCGGAGGTGGAAGATGACCAGAAGCCAGTTTGAAGCGGAACTTTATCAGATTCGGGAGAACAGGAGAGTCATGAGATCGATTCTCCGTTCTCTCGAATCCCTCGGAGAAGATACGATCTCTTCCGTCTTCTCCGGAGCTATCGACTACTCGAAGGACAGGCTTCAGTCATCCTCCGATCCTGACGGTAAGATGGTCAATGCTCTGTTTAAGCTCGAAAAAGATGTGGAGCGACTTCGCAAGAAGCTTTCAAAGCTCAAGGAAGAGAACGAGCACATCGAGTCATTGATCTATCAAGCTGACGGTCTTGGTGCCGAGATCATGAGGCTCTTCTTTATCGAAGGGCTGTCGATGCCGAAAGTCTCGATGAGACTCAACTATGCAAAATCGTCATGCTGGCGAGAAATGAGGAAGAAGATCACAGAACTATACGAAAAGGAGACGAATCATGAGTAAGATCAGATGTTACGAGTGCGGAAGAGTCTTTGACGAAAAGGACTTGATATACACGAAAGATCCGGACGAGCTCCAGTGTCCTCTTTGCCTTGCGATCGAGCCGGGGTTCTCGGAGGTAAAGGACGATGAATAAGTTGATAATCTTATCCCTCATCGCTTCGATAGGATTGAGTCTGTTTAAGGCTCCGCAGCCTATCACGGCTATGACAATCGAGCAGAGAGCAGACCTCGCAGATATGACAGTTGAGGACTTCATCTTCATATCTTCCGTCGTTGAAGCGGAGTCTGACAGGAGCGAGAGCCTTGAGGGTAGAATCCTTATCGCCTTGACGATAATCAACCGAGTGGAGGATGAACGGTTCCCGGATTCCATCTCGGAGGTGCTCACAGCTCCAAGTCAGTTCTCGACAGTACGCAACGGACACTCGATAGTTGAGAGAACGGACTATTCAGACGAAGCGGTCATCCGTGCGGTCGAATGGAATGAGCAAGGCACGGAGCCGAATGTCCTTTTCTTTAATTGTCGAGGGTACAACAACGGCACGGCTTACGGATATATAGACGGCAACTACTTTATGACGATGGAGGCGGAGAATGAATAGTATTTGGTTAATGGTCGGTAAGAATACTTTTATGTGTCCTGTATGCAAGGCGAAAATAACAGGTAATGAGAACATCAAGTATCAAAGATATTGTTATTGGTGTGGTACGAAAATGACACAAGACGAGGAGGCAAACAATGAGACTAATTGATGCAGATAAATTGAAGGAACACAAGTTCCTCACTCCCGATGCGGAAGAAGCGAAGAAGTGGTTGCCCGCGGAAACCCAAGGCTATCAACTCGGTTGGAATGATTGTATTGACACTATCGTTGACAATGCCCCGACAGTCGATACATATACCGAAGATGATGTTCAATACGCTATCAAGGAAGGTCACCAAGTTGGTTATGAAATGGCTAAGGCGAAGTTCGAAAGACCGCACGGTGAGTGGTTTATAACAGACTCTTATCCCCATAGAGTTTATTGTAATAAATGCTTTAAGACATACGCACAAGAAAATTGGGAAGTGTGGAAAGAAGGCAGTTTACCGAGAAACTTCTGTCCTAACTGTGGAGCAGATATGAGGAAGGAGGAAGAAGAATGAGTGTAAACTTATGGCGATACACAGAAGATTGTGAAGGCCAGCCGTGTTCGGGCGACTGTGATAATTGCTCCAAGGAGGACAGCGAAGATGAAGAATGAGTTCGTTTATCTTATCTCTTATCGCGATTCCATGAATCGCCTGAAGCACATCGCGGTCTACACGGACGACAGGAGAGAAGCTCTCAGACAGTTCCACCAGACCTGCGAAGCTACCGATCGGATCACAGAAGAACGCAAGCTGACAGCTGATCAGTATCGCGAATGGAAGAAATCCATATAAGTTGATACGGTTTGAGACGGTCGAGGACTGTCGATCTATGATATAGTGTAAGCAGTTGAATCTGAAAAGAAACAGCTTGCTTCTATCTAACCGTCGAGCATGAACCTCGGCGGTTTTCGTTTGGGAGAAAAAAGAGTGTTAGTCTGTTAGTAGTTAGAATGAATATCATGTTCATAATAACTCCTTTCAATTTCCCTCCGAGTCAACCTCGGAGGGTTTTATTTGCAAACAAAGAGGGGGACGGGGCCTTGAAAACGAAGCGAGCCGATCACTACGGAGCGAAGTCCTCGTTCCAGAAGGCGAAGAAGATCATCTTCTCAACGCAGACTATATGCGGAATATGCGGACATCCCGTTGACTTCGACAAGAAGTTTCCCGACCCGTGGAGTGCTACCGTCGATCATATTATCCCGGTTGCAAAAGGTGGAGACCCTGCGAGTCTTGAGAACTTGCAGCTCGCTCACCTTCAATGCAACCGCATAAAATCATCGAAGCTCGTACAGCCTCAACTCAAAGAGAAGACGATTGATAACAGAGACCTACCCCTCTCGTTCGATTGGGCGAGTATATAGGGGGCATAGTACCCCCAAGGCGTGAGCGAATCTCAACCAACCGCCTGTACTGTGACATAAACCGATGGAGGATGTGTGTCCTATATGCCTAATAAATATAACGGAGAGTTAGATAAGAACATTGCCGCTTGTGCTTTTATCCGGGATAACCCGACATCGAAGCCGATAGCGGTCATCCAAGCGGTGAGGGCGATTCATAAGCTAATCGCCAAAGACAATGCCTCGGAGCATCCGCAGTTCCAAAAGAACCTCGATGCTCTGACAGCCATCCGAGATGATGCCACGATCGAAGATACGCTTCGCATCATGGCGATGAACTCAATTAACACGATGCTTGACGGTGTGGTCGATACTTCCGAGACTCGACCGACACCCGACGACATCCTCAAGAAGATAAGGAGTAAGAAGAAATGAGAGGAATGGAATACCTCGCAAAAAAGCTCGAAAAGAAAAGGCATAGAGTTCTTTTGCGATATAGATACTACGAGCAGAAGCAGACCGCCCAAGACCTCGGAATCTCGACTCCCGAAGGCTTGAGGTGGTTCGAGGTCGTTAATGGTTGGTGTACAAAGGCGGTCGATAACCTTGCAGACCGCTTGCAGTTCGACGGGTTCGACAATGACACATTCCAATTCAAGGAGATGTTCGACCTTAACAACCCCGACATCTTCTTTGACGATGCTATCCTCTCGAGCCTTATCACATCATGCTCGTTCGTGTATATCAGTAGGGGCGAAGAGTTCGACGGAGTCCGTAAGATGCGATTCCAAGTCGTTGACGGTTCCAACGCCACGGGCGAGATTGACGAGCTTACCAAACTATTGACCGAGGGTTATGTCGTCCTTGAGCGTGATGACAACGACAAGCCGGTAACATGGGCATATCTCACACCCGGAAGAACTGAGGTCTATGTGAAGGGCGAAGCCGAGCCGATAGCGGTCGAGACATTCAGCTCCCGTTATTGTGCATTAGTGCCGATTATCTATAAGCCGGATGCAAAGAGACCCTTCGGACACTCAAGAATCTCTCGTTCTTGCATGGAGATTGCAAAGTCAGCTATGAGGACGGTCAAGAGGATGGAAATATCCTCCGAGTTCTACTCGTTCCCTCAAAAGTATGTGACGGGCCTCTCCGCCGATGCGGATACTCTCGACAAGTGGCAAGCCACTATGTCGGCAATGCTCTCGTTCACAAAGGACGAGGACGGCGATGTTCCTTCCATCGGACAATTCCAAGCAGCTTCGATGGCTCCTCATGTCGAACAGTTGAAGGCAATGGCATCGATGTTCGCAGGTGAGACGGGTCTCACGCTTGACGACCTCGGCTTTGTCACGAGTAACCCGTCAAGTGCGGAGGCGATAAAGGCAGGGCATGAGGATTTGAGACTCATGGCAAGCAAGGCTCAACGATGCTTCGGTGTCGGATTTAAGAATGTCGGCTACATGGGAGCTTGTATCAGAGACGATCAGGACTACCAGAGGGAAGTTCTCTTCGAGACCAAGATTGAATGGAAACCTACATTCGAGCCGGATGCACAAATGCTTGCGAGTATAGGCGATGGCGTTCAGAAGTTGAACCTTGCCATCTCCGGCTTCATCGATGAAAAGCGTATGAGAAGACTTACGGGTATTGAATAATGGCTTTGACGTATGAAGACATAAGACAACCGTTCCTCGATGCGATAGCGAACGATAGGACGGCTCAAGAGCTACTTGAGCGGATAAACAACGGGACGGGGACTTACTCGACCGCCTCGGCTTATGCAGCTCGAATAGGCGATTGCCTCGCCCAAGTGTTAAGGCGATATGCCCCGGGGGTTGATATATCCGAGTGGGATATAGAGAACCTCATCCCCGGCTCGCTCGGTCTCGACCATGCAATAGTCGTAGAGGCTTGTGAGACGGTTCAAGAGGCTCTTAATGCCGATGCTTCGATTGGTATGAGGTTTATAGAGCCGACATTCGACAAAGACCGAGTCTATGGAATCGTCGCCGAACTCCGAGACAACCCCGAGTTCACGAACATCGAGGCGACATTTTACGACCAGATGGCGAACTTCTCGCAGAATGTAGTCGATGAGGCTATCCGAGCGAACGCAAGTACGATGAACAGAGCGGGAATCTCCTCAAGAGTCATCCGTGTAGCGGAGTCAAAGGCTTGTAGGTGGTGCAGAGACATCGCCGGGAGCTATGACTATCGGGATGTTAGGGACAAAGGCAACGATGTATGGAGAAGGCATGAGAATTGCCGATGTACTATTGATTTTGTGACCGAGCGGAACGGCTCGAGATACACAGAGAGAGTGAATAACCAAGTAAGAACGCAGTTCGTAGAACCTGCGGATATGACGAGGTGAACTATGAGGAGACATTCACGGGACAAGCCAAGGAGGGACAAAGTCAAAGATGATTAGAGTTGGGAATCAAATCCCGACTCAATCCTATATTTTGCCGTATGAGAAGTCATACGGGGATGAAGCGGTCAAGTTATACGACTTGAGCAACAACGTATGCCAAGAGTGGCAAGCCTTAATGTTGAGCGACATCATGGCGGTCAACGACGACGGCTTGTGGGTTCACACTAAGTTTGGCTATTCCGTCCCTCGAAGGAACGGTAAGACCGAGATACTCACGGCTCGAGAGATATGGGGACTATTCACAGGCGAGCATATCTTACACACCGCACACCTCACCGACACCGCTCACATAGCATGGGAACGACTAAAGGCGAGGCTTGAGGCTATCGGAATCGAGATAGTAACTTATAAGGCTATCGGTCGAGAGCGAATAGAGATACCCTCGACGGGCGGATATGTCGATTTTCGCACGAGAACGTCCTCGGGTGCGTTGGGTTCGGGTTATGACTTATTAGTCATAGACGAGGCTCAAGAGTACACACAGGCTCAACAGACGGCTTTAAACTATGTCGTTTCATCGTCGAAGAACCCTCAAACTATCATGTGTGGAACTCCACCGACGGCGGTGTCCGGCGGCGATGTCTTCCGAATATTCCGAGATGAGACCTTGCGAGGCGAGAAGATCAACGGAGGATGGGCGGAGTGGTCGGTCGATCATAAGACCAACGTACATGATAAAGACGCATGGTATCTTACAAGTCCATCTCTCGGCTCAATCCTCACGGAGAGAGTCGTTCAAGATGAGATAAACGGCGATGACATAGACTTCAACATTCAAAGGCTTGGACTTTGGATTCGCTACAACCAACAATCAGCAATCTCGGCCCCCGAATGGGATGCTTGCAAAGTGGAGACGGTTCCGAAAGTGAAGCGTCCTCTTTGTGCAGGTGTCAAATTCGGTCGAGATGGCATGAATGTATGCTTGTCGGTCGCTGCCAAGACGGAAGACGGAAGAATCTTCGTCGAGGCGATCGATTGTAGAAACCAAAGAGAAGGCAATGAGTGGATTCTTAACTTCCTTATCAAGTGCAACGTGAAGACGGTCTTGGTTGACGGTGCTTCCGGGCTTGAGACATTCCTCGGAGAGTGTCACAAGCAAAAGCTCAAGGGCGTAAACGAGTGCAAGGTTAAGGAAGTAGTGCAAGCATCCTCGGACTTTGAGACCGCCATAGCGAACCATACCGTGTGCCATAACGGACAACCGGCACTCCGACAGAGTGTCACGAACTGTCAGCACCGGGCGATAGGTTCGGGCGGCGGATATGGCTATAAGACTTTAGACGATGCCATTGAGGTGGCGTTGATGGAGTCTTGTGTATTAGCGACTCGTGCGTGTGCGACTCTCAAAGAGGCTCGCAAGCAACGCATTAGTTATTAACTACGTTACCGAACGGATTAAATCGGGGAAAGGACAAACAAATGGCAGAAGAGTTTAAACCCATCGAGACACAGGAAGAGTTAGACAAGATTATTACTACTCGCTTGAAGAGAGAGCGTGAGACCACGGAGAAGAGATTTGAGGGGTGGATTTCCCCGGAAGACCATCAAAAGGGCCTCGACGAACTCAACAAAGCCTTTAGTGAATACAAGGAGACTCACAAGAACGATGAGGAGACTATCGCAGACCTCACAGCGAAGAACAAAGCCTACGAGACGGCTTCATTAAAGTCTCGGATTGCTCACGAGGTCGGCTTGTCGTTTGAATGGATAGACCGTATCAAAGGAGAAGATGAGAAGTCTATTCGTGAAGATGCAGAGTCTATCAAGAAGTTAGTCGGGAGCGGTTCAAGTTTGCTCCCGCTTCGCAGATCAGAGAACCACGAGGACGATAAAGACGCAGGTCTTAAGAGCCTCTTGAGTTCAATAAAAACAGATTAAACAAAGGAGAAAAACAAAATGGCATTCACATCAGCAGGATTCCCTTCAGAGTTGGTTAGGGATGTATTCGTAAAGGCACAGGGACACAGCTCACTTGCAAAGCTCTCAAAGCAGGAACCGCTCTCTTTTAGCGGCACAGACATCATGACCTTCTCTCTCGACGGAGAAGTCAATCTCGTAGCCGAGGGAGCTGCAAAGGGTCAGCACACAGGCGGCAACGATGTTGTCAAGATGGTTCCTCTCAAGGTTGAGTACGGACAGAGAGTATCGGATGAGTTCATTCGTTGCTCCGACGAGAAGAGACTTGAGTACATGAGAGCATTCACAGACGGCTTTGGAAAGAAGATTGCTCGTGGTCTTGACATCATGGCTCTCCATGGTGTAAACCCTGCGACAGGTTCCGCCTCCACACTCATCGGTACAAACTCTCTCGACACCAACACGGATGTAACAGCGGTTACTTATGTTCCCGCAACACCCGACCCGGAGGGTAATATCAATACAGGTATCACAGCCCTTGGTGACTATGACTTTACAGGTCTCGCTATGGATAAGACGTTTGCCGGTGCTCTTGCAGCAGTAAAGGTCAATGGCATCCCTCAGTACCCCGAACTCGCATGGGGTGCAAATCCCGAGAGAATCAAGGGCGTAGCCTCCGATGTCAACTCCACAGTTTCCACAGTTGCCAAGAAGCACGGCTATATGGGCGACTTCGAGAACTACTTTAGATGGGGTTATGCAGACATCATCAACTTCGAGGTGATCGAGTACGGCGACCCCGACAACAGCGGCAACGACCTCAAGGGTTACAATCAGGTTTACCTCCGTGCCGAGGCTTGGTACGGTTGGGCAATCCTCGACGGAAAGGCTTTTGCAAGAATCGAGGAGGCTTGATGATGCGTTACCGTAACAAGATTACGGGAGCGATCATCGATGTCCCTTCCGAGGTAAAAGGCGGAAATTGGGAAAAGTTAGACGGCGGCAAGGCGGAGACACCTTCCGCCGTTTCTTCTTCCGAAGAGGTCGCAAAACCGACAAAGACACGAAGAACGAAGAAGTAAGAGGTGGACTATGGCAACAAACTATGCAACAGTAGCGGACATCGTAAGCCTCAAGAGACCTCTCACGGCATCCGAACAGGAGCGAGCAGGGGCATTGATACCCGTTATCAGTTCTCTAATCAGAATTGAAGCCAAGAAGGTCGGAAGAAACTTCGATGAAATGATCGCAGACGACGAAGACCTTACAGAAGTCGCAAAGGGCGTAGTTTGTGATGTAGTTATGAGAGAGTTGAACACTCCCGGAACGCAGCTCCCTGCGACATCGTATAGCGAAGCGGCGGGCGGTGTATCTCAATCATATAGTCTTCCGAACTCGAGCGGTTCAATCAGACTATGGCCCTCCGACCTTAAGACTTTAGGTCTCAAGAGGCAACAGATTAGTGCCTTGAGTCTAATGAAACCGAGGAAGGAGTGTCACTAATGCTCCCTTCATTTGTTAGACAAAGTATCACTATCGTAAGACCGACATTCATCGACGAGCGAGGCTCACTTGTCCCCGATTGGGATAACCCCGAGAAGACGATCGAGGTTGACGGATGTTCCGTTCAGCCTGCGACGACCTCTCTATCTCAAGACGGAAGAGTCCTCGGCATCTCGGATGGATGGACGGCTTATCTTCCAGAAGAGACGGATGTTCAAGCGGAAGACCACATCGTCTGGGATGGAAATACCTACGAGATTAATGGAGAGCCGAGGAAATGGATAGGCCCGATGCGGACTTCCCACATTCAGCTCGACTTAATCAGATGGGAGGGTTGATATGGCTTTAGAGCGGATTCAATGGAACAACCAAGGCTTTAGAGACCTTTTGCAATCTTCCGAGGTTGAGCAATTAGTGAGGAGTAAGGCGGAGACGATCGCCGACCGAGCGAACGCAGACTTGACGGAAGAGTCGGAAGGATTCAGAGCACACAGTATCAAGGCGAGTTCTCGATATATCGCCTTTGCCGGAACTACCGACGAGGCATCGGTGAGGGCGGAATCCGAGAATAAAGCATTAAGTAGGGCGGTGGGTGCATGAATATCTTAATTAACATCGACATTGAGAATGCGATCAGGCTTGCACTCAAGGACTACTTTACTATCTACTGCCTACCGCTCCCCGAGAAGTTCAAGACTCCTTCATTGCTCGTTCAGCGAGTCGGAGGCACGGAAGACAATAGAATAGACACCTTTAGTATCACGCTTGATGCGAGAGCAAAGACCGAGAAGGCGGCGGACGAACTACTCCGCATGGCTATCGGTACGCTCAAGGAGATAGCGAAAATACAGACCACGGAGATTCGAGCTGTCACGGTTAATGCGTCCGGCTCTTGGGGAAGAGACCCCGTGAGACCCGACCTCGCTATGTGTACGGCAAGACTCGAGGTGGTTGCTCACCAAACCAAAACAACAATATAACGGAGGTAAACGCAAATGGCATCAAATGCAACGAAGTTAGGCGGAGGCTATGCTCTTGGAATGTTCTATCATGCACCCAAGGGAACGGCTCTTCCTTCTTATCCTTCCGAAGAACTCGCCACAGCTTGGACGTTAGTCGGCGATGTTACCGAGGAAGGTATCACATGGCACACGGCTCGTGACTATGAGACGCTTAAAAACTGGGCGTTAAAGGTCAAGAGAGTAATGCCGGGAACAGACCCCGAGTCTGTCAAGGTTCCGATCATGGACACGACCGAGGAAGTCTTCAAGGTTATCTTTGGAGAGGGTGCGGTCACGAAGATAGCGGCGGACACTACACACGGGAATGTCGTCAAGGTTGACACATCACCTTTAAACACTCCCGATGAGGAGGCTTATCTCTTCATTATGAAGGACGGCGACGACATGATCGCTCTCGGCTCGACGGGAGCCTTTATTTCAGCGGTTGACGATGTAGCATTCAAGGCTACCGAGGGAATCACATGGAATGCGACTATCTCGGGCGACTTCGAGCTCATCATGGACGACGGCCAGACGACCTAATGATAAAGGAGTAAGACTATGGCAGAGGTTATTATCAAGAGAAAAGACAAAGTTGAAGTATTAAAGGCTACCATCGGCGACAAGACCTATTCCATCCCCTTGGCTTCGAGCCTTCCTTATGTGAAGCTCAAGGCTATGAGAACGGATGACAAGGTTATCGAGTTCTTTAAAGAGCACATTCCCGAGGAAGTCTTTAATGAACTAACCACGGATGAGATTATGCAGCTTGTGAAGGCGTGGAACGATGCTACACAGGCGGAGCAGGGTGCATCCGTGGGGGAATCATAAGCCTCCGAAGGTTTATCGAAGACCATCGTGAGGCGATTCAGTATGACTTGATTACCTCTGCCGGGGTCGAGTTGAATGACATCGGAGGCTCCCTATCGTGGGGAGCCTTCGGTTCATTCGTTAAAAAACTACCGACCAACTCGGCGACATTTCAAGAATTACATCCCGAGGTGTCCGATTGGGGTACTCAATTAAGAACGAATATCATTCTTGCGGATATATACGACATACTTTCGCAGATTAACTTAAATATGATCGGAGGCTTCTCTCGTAAGAAGTCTCACAAGGCACAACCCTATCCGAGACCTTGGAACGAGAAGAAGGATAGGAAGATAGGCAAGGGAGCCTTACCTACAAATCAACTTCACGAATGGATAGAAAAGAAGAGGAAGGAGCGGAGAAATGGCAGGTAACATCGAACTCGCTCGTGCTTATGTCACTATCGTTCCCTCGATGCAGGGTGCGAGAGAGACCATCACCGAGGAATTAGGCGGAGCTGCGGAGTCGGCGGGTGGTTCTGCGGGTAGTAGAGCCGGAAGTGCCATGGTCGGTGCTCTTGGCGTAGCTGCAAGAGCAGGAGCGGCGGCGGTTAGTGCAGTAGCAACGGGAGTCGGTGCGATTACTACTCAAGCCGTCAATGCCTATGCCGAATACGAACAGCTCACGGGCGGTATTGAGACGCTTTACGGCGATGCCTCCGCTACCATGATGCAATACGCTCAAGAGGCGGCAACGGCTACGGGGCAAGATATGAACTCTTATATGGAGTCAGCTATTGCCACGAGTGCCGCTATGATAAGTGCAGTTGAAGGAGATCAGGCAAGAGCCGCCGAGTTGACTAATATGTCAATGATCGACATGGCAGACAACGCCAACAAGCTCGGAACTGACATGGAGGCGGTGCAAAATGCCTATCGCGGTTTCTCCCGTGGTAACTTTACCATGCTCGATAACCTTGCTCTCGGCTACGCAGGTACGAGAGAAGGTATGCAACAGCTCCTCAACGATGCTCAAGCTATAAGTGGTGTTGAGTACAACATAGACTCATATTCCGACATCGTAGAGGCTATTCATACAGTTCAAGAAGAGATGGGGATTGCCGGGACTACCGCAAACGAGGCAAGCGAGACCATATCCGGCTCGCTCGGAGCGGTTCAAGCCTCTTGGCAGAATCTTATTACAAATGTAGCAAACCCAGATGCCGACCTCACCTCGATGATAGATACCCTCATCGGCAATGTCGAGGTAGCGGCGACAAATCTGATACCCGTCATCTCGAATGCCCTCTCGGGCATCTCGCAGGTCATAGTGACACTTGCACCTATCATAGCTGCGGAACTTCCGGGACTCGTTTCACAGATAGTCCCTCCGCTCCTTACGGCGGCAAGTTCCATCCTCGAAGCCTTGGCTCAAGGTCTTTTGATGGCACTCCCTACACTCGCACCGATAGCGGCAGACCTAATTGTAAATTTTGTGCAGTTCACAATTTCCAATTTGCCTCTCGTCATTGATAGTGCAATTCAGATAATATTAGCCATCCTTGAAGGTCTAACCGTTGCTATGCCTCAGCTTATCCCGGCGGCGGCAGATGCCATTGTTACGATCGTGACAGCACTAATTGACAATATCGATTTGCTCGTCAATGCGAGCTTACAATTAGTCATCGCCTTGGCGGACGGTCTAATTCAAGCCACACCAAGCCTCGTAGCTGCGGTTCCTACCCTCGTAGGCTCATTGGTGACAGAACTCGCTTCTATGACCCAACCCTTCGTAGATGCGGCTCTCGGTTGGGGTTCAGATATCATAAGCGGACTCGTTCAAGGTATTCAGAATGGAATATCAGTAGTCGAGGGTGCAGTTTCGAACGTGGCTTCGAGCATCCGTGATTTTATCGGATTCTCGGAACCCGAACGAGGGCCTTTGAGCAACTTCCACACCTATATGCCCGATATGTTCGACTTGCTCGAAGAAGGCATTGAGGAAGGCACTCCTGGATTCGAAGCTACACTCAATAGAACGCTCTCCGCTCCGAATTTGTCGGGTTCTATTTCAGAATACGAGCCAAGCGAGGGAGTTAATGACGAGGGCGGAAATATCGTCATTCCCGTGAATATTGGACAAGAGAGACTTGACACGATAATGATTCGCTCTTCGCAGTTGGCGACATACAGGAGGGGTAGCTAATGGCAGACAAGATAACACTCAAATTAGATAATATCGCTCTCGAACTCACCAACGATCAGTACAAGCTATCTTATAGAGCGGTTGATGATAAGAAGACGGCGGAGGCAGGGAACACGCTCCGCAATGTCACTCGGGCTCACATCCGTTCTCTTTCCGTCTCATACAAGGGAACGGCAAGCGAGAAGGCTATCCTTGATGCGAACGACAAGAAGTCAAGTCTTACGGCTACGCTCTGGGATGAAGAGACCGCCTCCAAGATCACATGGGAATGTTTTATGAGCGGTTATTCCGCAGACCTAATAGTAGAATCACCGACCGAACGCTTTTATAAGTTCGGATTCAAACTCGAAGACCTTGAGGAGAACTAAGGATGTATAACGCCTCGAATGATTATTTTGTTGCCACAAAAAAGACGGCCCGTGCCTCGAAGCTACGGGGAACCGTCGGCGGTGTCTCATTCTATGGCAAGGACACGGTAAAGGACTCGTTCGCAGTTCGCAATCAATTATGCCCGGCAACGGCTATTGAGTTGGGCGGTGTCTATATAGGCGAATGTGACTTGACCTTCTCGACTCAATTTGCAAACTCAATGAGCATCCGAGGCTCTTGGCGAGGTGTTGAGATCGTCCCCGAGATAGGAATAGAACTCGGGGATAGTTCCTTCGAGTATATCCCTCTCGGTATCTTCACCGTTGAAGATGCGAAGTGGGTTGATGCAGGTCTCCAGATAGTCGCCTACGACAACATGGCAAGGCTCGACAAGCCTTTGAACATCACAAACTCTATCGGCTCTTTGTATGCTCTCATAAATTGGGCGTGCCTTGATGCCGGTGTCACATTCGGAATGAGTGCGGAAGACATGGCAGCTCTTCCGAATGGCAACGAACAGTTCTACTTTGCTCGAACATCAACGATCGAGACCGATCGAGACCTCGTATCGGCTTGTGCGGTCGCTTGTGGATGCTATGCGACGATCGATAGATCAGGACGGTTAGTGCTTCGACCTTTGCCGAGTCCAAATGATATAGCGGTCCTCATTCCATCGAGTTTGAGATACTCGACATCGTTCTCGGACTTCACCTCTTACTATTCAGAGTTGGCGGTCACGAATGAGGGTGACTCATCCGTTGATTACTATATGAACAGCAACCTCGGAGGACTTACGCTTGACATAGGCTCAAATCCGCTCTTGCAAGCCGAATTAGATACTACAAGAGACAGGCAAAGGCAAGCGATAGCCGACGCTATTCAGCCGTTCAGAGCCGTTCCTTTTAGTGTTTCATTACTGCCTAATCCCGCTTTTGACCTTGGCGATGTCGTCCGCTTCACGGGTGGCATTGGTAACGACTCCATCGGTGTTGTTATGTCTTTGGTTCATAAGGTCAACTCAACGACCATTGAGGGATATGGAGAGAACCCGGCGGCGGCTAATGCTACATCGGCATTGAGCAAACAAGTTGCAAGCAACGCACGAAAAGAGAGCGAGAATGGACTCTCTTACTACACCTTCACCAACGCAGAAGAGATCACTATCAACTCGGAAGAGCAGACAACTCTCATCGATGTGGAGTTCGCCGTCAATTCAACTACAACCGTGATGATGTTCCACGAGTTGAAGATGCTCAACCATCTCGTTGACGATACTCAAACAGTAACTCTCTACTTCTATCACGGCGATGACCTCATAGCTTATCAGCCTATGGATACCTACTCGGAGGACGAGACCTATCATTTCTTCCCATCGTTCTACCCCTTGCTCGATGTAATGAATGGAATGACTCAAAGATGGAGAGTCAAGGCTCAAACTTCATCGGGTACGGCTACAATCGCCGTTGATGATGTAAAGGCGACCCTCGTCGGTCAGAAGATGATAGCGTCGGATGAGTGGCTCGGAACTATCAAGGTCGAAGACGAGTACACACCTATCATGGCAGGTGCTTTGGTTGGAGAGTGGGAGGACGAAGCGACACTCGAAACGGGTACTCCCGTCGGCTACTTTAGAACAACCCTTGACGGCTCAACAAGAACAACCCTTGACGGCAACGCAAGAACTTATATACCTTAACGGAGGCTTGAATTTATGGCACTTATTAGTGATTTACCCAACGCAACCCCTCAAAAGTCCGACCTTATGGAGATTCAGAACGGACAGACCTCTTCGAACAATTCCTCGGTCGGTCAGTTGATGCAGTTATCAGCATCGGAGAACCTCGCACCCGCCTATGATGCGAACGCAGGTGTCTATGCGGTAGGCGATTTTGTCAGCTACGACGGCACACTCTACCAGTGCAACACGGCAATCGCCACCCCCGAAGCCTTTGATGCGACCAAGTGGACAGCCGTCAAGGTCACGGAAATCTCAAGCGGAGCATCCGTCATTCAGCTTACTCAAGCCGAATACACGGCACTCTCCACAGCCGAGAAGATGAATGGCTCGATTTATAAGATAACCGACAATGCGAAAATGTATTGCCTCGATGAAGAGTATCATCCCGTCAAGGAGTTGACGACCGCACAGTATAATGCTCTTACCACAGCCGAGCAGAACAACGGGACTATATATATTCAGACCGATGTAGAGACGACAGGCTCGGACATTCCCGTCTCTACGGGTGAGACAGAGACGATTGCGGAGGCGATTGGAGCAATCCCTTCAATCACTCACGAGGATGCGACAGGAACTACGGGAACGACACAATACGCAGGATATTACTATGTCGATGTAACAAAATCAGAAAGCGGCTATATAGTCGGTGCTATGGTCATCGATTCGACTTCTAATAGATTAGCTTTCTGTCAGAGAATATCGGCTACAAAAATAAGAGTTTATTCACCCGTTGCGGAAACGACAGTTACAGTTCGAATTTTACTTTCGAATTAACAGGAGGCTAAACATGGCAAAAGCAATAATTAACGGTCAGACGATTTTCGGGAATGTGCATCTGGGAGAAGGTGGCGGAGCTTCGTTCGACAAGGTACTTGAAGGCGGGCAGATAAGCACGACATCATCGTATGCCACAGCAACATTCGAGGATATATCAGACTATGAGTATGTCTTACTTAAGTTCTACGATACAATTAGCGATACAGACTATGCAGATTACCGATACATCAAGGTATCAGATATAGGGAGCGGACTTGAGATAAGTCCACTGCCGTCTTTGCATACAACAATCCAAGTGAGATTGACTACTACGAGCGTGGCGGCTGTTCATTATATCGGTAATTACTATAATATCTACTGCGATATTGTGGGCTTCGAGAATGATATATTCGCATAAAGGAGGATAAACAGAATGGCTTTACAGGGATATATGAGGCTTGATTTGAGTCGCAAAGGGAAAGTCGTCAAGAGAATAGAGAAGAAGAACACAATTACCTCGCTATTCCAGAATGCAATCCTCGAGGGAGACTTTCAGTACCTTGGCGACCGCTCAAAGATAGTCCCCGAGTCGTTCTTTGATGGTTGCTTGCTTACGGACAAGGCGAACAATGCCTCGCTCTCCATCATAACAGGGAACTCGGAGATCATCGCTCAAGCAGGTAATGACACCTATACGGGAACGAATAGCAAGCGAGGCTCTTACATTCCGCTTGAGTCTTTTCACTTCTCAAGTCCGACAGACGGCTTCACTAAAGTGTGGCGTTGGGGTAATGCAAGCGGAAACGGCAAGATAAATTCTGTTTGTCTTTGTCCTCATGAGTTGGCTATCTTCGACTATGTAGAAGGCACTAAATATCCTGCTATGTCGGACGGAACGAGGACTCAAGACTTCAACCCTCCGAACAAGGTTC
>OCTW013367970.1_pt1 | contig 28096 bp, 19 predicted proteins | sample 1539671 | NCBI WGS metagenome assembly OCTW01 (sample SAMN02144230, study PRJEB22623) | gut metagenome | biome: sheep rumen | host: Ovis aries | place: New Zealand | reverse complement strand
ACAAGCTCCGACTGCGTTAAACGCTCCGCGAGGATGCGCACGGATTCGGACAGGAATTTGTCTGCTGAAGCAGACCCGAATCCGGCGCGCTAACGGGTCATTGATTCTTTTTGAAAGAACCGATATAACTATGAGTGAGAATACTTATAGAATGTGAAAAATAAGGATATATAATCTTTTGATTGTTTGAGATTAGAGAGAAACAGACAATCATAAGATGGATGATAAGAAACAGGTGATAGAAAGGGGAGATTCTATGACCAAGGAATTATATGCAGAAAAGAAGACGGCACAAGGGACGATTCGGGTGTCTTTTGTGATGCTACTTCTCTTAGGCGTATCAGGTATTGTTGGATTTATCTATCCAGAGATCAAAGAGACAGAGATTCCAATTTTCTATGGAATACAGATTGGCATCTTGGCTGCAATGATTGTATTTTTCGTATCATACATACTGCAGCAAAGACTGTATACCAGACATCTTGAGCAGGCACTTATGGAGACTGAGGGAATCCAAGAAGGACTCAACCAGGACTGTAAAGACATGAAGCTGAATGCAGATAGACTCCAGAAGGAACTAGAGCAGGTTCAAAAGATGGAGAAAATCATCGCTGATGAGAATCAGATTCTACGCTTAGCCATGCAGGAACTAAAAAGCAGCCATCGAGATCTATCAGAGATTACGAAGCATCAGATTCGACGGATCGAAAAGGGACAGCCCAATAGACCTCGCTTTACGATTCTGGTTGAGAAGACATCTTTGGATGACGAAGGTTTCCTTACTGCGATCGGTGAGATCTATGGCCCTGATGAGATCTCCGGCTCGGTTTACATTTTCCGACCGGGACAGGTAATAAAGGATGAGATCGTAAGAGTGGAGAGGGATCCGAAGGGACGATACGGTCGTATTACCTTATTAAATGCGAAGAATGTCCATTCCATGCCACGATTCTCTGTGATTACGAATATACCGCCTCTGAATCGTAAGAATGATGATGTGCCGGTGGAGAATCCCTATCTGGTGGGGCTATCCTTCGGTCAGGAGCGCTTTATGAAGGAGCGGCTCTTCCAGGATCTGATGCGCCATGAATTGAAGACGGCGATTTTTCTCATGCCCATGAAGGTGGAGGGGCAGTATAGGGAAGAGAATGGACGGATCATCCTAGAGGGAGATGGCACCATTTCCTTTCCGACGCTGCAGAATCCCTACAATAGCGAAGAGGATCCCATGCTTCCGATTTTTACTGACTGGGGTGCTCTGGAACTGTGGACGGATGCATTCCGAGAGGGTAGACCCCGGACCCTTGAAATCCGCCTGGTGGATTGCATGAAATTCGCTAGCGAGCAGGACTCTGGCATCGTCATTAATCCTTTTGGCCCCAAGCCACTTCCTCTGACACCAGCCCAGATTCAGGAGATTACAGGAGTGAAGCCTGAGAAGAAAGAGGCGGAATTTGGTGAGACTCTGGCAGGAGAGGAATCTTCGGATCGTCAGTCTTCGACCCGGGAGGAATCCACCGCTGCCATGCTTGTGGCAGTGGAAGTGATGCGAAGAGGCCGTGCCCTCTGGTCCCAGGAGACCCTCTGGTATCGCTATCTGAAAAATGAAGACCAAGCGGATATCCTTGAGATTACCTCTACAGAGCCAGAGCAGTTGGAGGCAGAGGTCTGGAATCAGGCAACCTCTCTGGAAAAATTGCTAGAGGATGCAGAGAATCGAAAAGTGATACAGGTTTCTGTGAATCAAGGACATAGTGATAGCTTTATCTGCCAGAGAGAATGGCTGCAGAATCTAGGCCGGTCATAGAAGAATTGTAGAAGAATCGAAGAAGAAGCATAGAAATGCCCTGGGGTACATAGCAGACCCCAGGGTATTTTTGTCATGTAAATCACTGCAGCAAGTAACAGCTCTTATCGTGTGGACTCACGAATCACTGTATCGTAGGCCAACTGGATTTCCTTCAGCACAGGGTTGCCTTCCGAACGAATCTGTTCTAAAAGTAGTTCTGCACCTTCCTTACCCGCTTCCTCGTAGTAAAAGTGGATGGTGGATAGGGTAGGCGTGAGAGCAGAGGCCAGGGTGCTATCTCCGAAGCCAGAGACCTGTACATCCTTAGGGATGGACTTTCCAATCTCGTGGAGGTACTGGATGGCACCAGCGGCGATGGTATCGGTAGCACAGATAATGGTATCGAGATCAGGAGACTCCTTGAATAGATCTTTTGCCATAGCATAGCCAGACTCCATAGTGAAGTTGGTGATTCGCATATTTTTCGGATCTACGGAGACATTACACTCCCTTAGTCCCTGGATGAGTCCGTCTCTTCGATTGATACCAACGGCGATATCCTTATCGGTAACCAGAAGCATGCCTACATTCTTAGCGGTCTTACCAATGATACGTCCCAGGGCACAGCCGGCATGGAAGTCGTCGGAATAGATGCAAGAGTATCCCTTTACCTTCTGTGTGAGAACGATTACAGGGCAGGAGATCTCCTTAAGGGTCTCATAATGCTGCTGCGTTAGAACAGTACCAAAGAGAATGATGCCATCTACATTATTCTGACTGAAGGTCTTCAGGTAGCGGACTTCATCTGCTTCATTATTATTGGTACAGGCCAGAAGCATCTGATAGCCCTCGGCCATTAATACATTGGAGATACCATTTACCATACGGCTGATGGAGTCAGATGAGATCTTCGGGATGATGACACCAATGAGGTTGGTGTGGTTAGAACGTAGTAGTTTAGCGGATACAGAGGGTGTGTAACCGGTCTCAGCAATTACCTTACGGATACGTTCAGCCTTCTGCTTACTTACATATCCATCATTTAAATATCTGGAAACTGTGGCACGAGATACACCTGCCATCTCCGCGATTTCATTAATAGTCATGTGAAAATCCTCCAAAAACGCCATCCGATTTTCGTTAGTTTTGTCATATTTACGAAAATCGGTTTAGCAAATATAATTGCATTATAAAACATGAGAACGATTTCATAAAAGAAAAAGAATTTGAAATATCAAAGTCGTTCACTTTAGGAGAGTATTTATTAATGTATGTGAGCAATTCGCTCCAGGAGGAAGGAAAGTATGGACTACAAAAAGTCAGCAGAAGGTGTTCTGAAGAACATCGGCGGTAAGGACAATATTGTATCTGCCGCTCACTGTGCAACACGTCTACGTCTGGTAATTGCAGATAATTCGAAAGTAGACAAGAAGGCAATTGAGGACGTAGAGGGAGTTAAGGGATGCTTCGAGGCATCTGGCCAGCTCCAGGTGATCTACGGAACCGGTATTGTAAATGATGTATATGATGAATTCATCAAGCAGGCTGGTATCTCTGGTGGAACCAAGGATGATGTGAAGGCAGCAGCTGCTGAAAAGCAGAATCCGTTCCTTCGTGCAATTAAGACTCTGGGTGATATCTTCGTACCAATCATCCCAGCGATTGTTGCCTCTGGTCTATTAAATGGTCTCTTGGGTGGTCTGTCTAATGCAATGCCTGAAATCGCGAATTCTGATACCTATCAGTTAATCAACCTCTTCGCAGGTGCGGCTCTTTCTATGCTGCCTATCCTGATTGCAATCTCCGCAGCGAAGAAGTTCGGTGGTAATGAGTTCCTTGCAGCGGTTATCGGTTTCGTAATGATTCACCCATCCCTGATCAATGCTTGGAGTGTTGCAGGAATGAAGGCATCTGAGATTGGAAAATGGGATGTATGGTTTGGTGCATACCACATCAATCAGACTGGTTACCAGGGCCATGTCATTCCAGTTATCATTGCAATCCTGCTCATGAGTAAGCTTGAGAAGTGGCTCCACAAGAGAGTGCCTGCTATGCTGGATCTCTTCGTAACTCCACTGGTTACTGTTCTTGTCACAGGTTACATTACCATGTCCATCATTGGACCTGTATTCGCAGTGGTTGAGGGTTATGTTGTTAAGGGAGCACAGGCTCTGATTGCTCTTCCATTCGGTATTGGCGGAATCCTTGTTGGTGGTCTCTATGCATTCACTGTTGTAGCTGGTCTCCACCATATGTACAACATGATTGAGGCACAGATGGTTTCCTTAGCAGTTCCTAAGAATACATGGATGCCAATCGCAACCGCAGCCAATGTAGCACAGGGTGCTGCAGCACTTGCTGTTTCTTTCAAGACTAAGAATAAGAAGATTAAGTCTATGGCAGCTCCAGCTTCCATGTCTGCATTCCTGGGTATTACTGAGCCAGCAATCTTCGGTGTTAACGTTCGTTTCATGAAGCCATTCATCGCTGGATGTATTGGTGGTGCTGCCGGTGGATTTGTAGCAGCAGTCTCTGGTGCATATGCAACTGCTTATGGTATCACAGGTCTCTTCGGATTCCTGATTACAACGAAGACACTTGTAGCTTATGCTCTTACCATGCTGGTTGCATTCCTTGTAGCATTCGTAGTATCTTTCGTAATTTATAAGGATGCAGAAGAGGAGGCTCCATCTAAGGAGGAGGCACCTAAGGCTGAGACAAAGGCTGTGCCTGATACGGCAGTTTTAGATGCTCCCATCTCTGGCACCGTGGTTGCTCTGTCTGAAGTACCTGATGAGACATTCGCATCTGGCGTACTTGGTAAGGGATGCGCAATTGAGCCAGCTGATGATAAAGTATATGCTCCTGTAACTGGTGTGGTATCTACACTGTTCCCAACCAAGCATGCCATTGGTATCACTGGTGATAACGGTGCTGAGGTTCTAATCCACGTAGGCTTAAATACAGTTGAGTTAGATGGTAAGTTCTTCACAGCACATATCACAGAAGGCGCTCGCGTCAAGCAGGGCGATCTGGTTCTCTCCTTCGATGGTGAGGGAATCAAGGCAGCTGGATATCCACTGATTACTCCAGTTCTTGTTACCAATGCAGATGACTTCTCAGATGTATTAGTTGAGGGCGCACAGTCTGTAGCAGCAAAGCAGAAACTGATCATTGCTGTTAGATAATTCTGCTTAGGAAATTACAATCCAATAGCATCTACTGATAGAAATAGATGCATTCATATGATGGGAGGTAGGAGTGATTCCTGTCCTCCCATCCAGTAACCCGGTAACACGAGAGAGGTGCTGCCGGGTTACTGTGCCCTACATATCTTCTTTTTGATCTGATCTAGAAAGGACAATTGATGGCAGATAAGAAGCATACATGGCGAACGGCTTACCATATTTTGCCTCCCAAGGGTTGGCTCAATGATCCCAATGGCTCTACCTATTACAAGGGAGAGTACCACATCTGGTTCCAGTATTCTCCAGAGACACCACTGGGTGGACAGAAGTACTGGGGACACTATACGTCCAAGGATATGGTTCATTTTACCTATCAGGGGATTTCGCTTTCTCCAGATCAGCCATTTGATAAGGATGGTGTATATTCTGGTACGGCTTGGACTGCATCGGATGGTAGTTTGGAACTGTATTACACTGGAAATGTAAAGCATCCGGGAGATTTCGATTATATCAACGAGGGCCGGGGACATAACGTGGTTCGCGTCACATCAAAGGACGGTTTTCATTTCTCAGAGAAGGAATTACTCCTTGAAAATAAGGACTACCCAGAGGATCTGTCCTGCCATGTTCGAGATCCAAAGATTTGGCAGGAGGGGGATATCTATTACATGCTCCTAGGTGCCCGTCGGAGAGACTCCGTGGGTGGTCTCCTTCTGATGAAGTCTGAGGATGATCGTAGGACCTGGCAGATTGAGAGGGAGTTTTTCCCGGATGGATTCGGCTTCATGCTTGAGTGCCCAGACTACTTCACATTAGGAGATCAGAATGTGGTAGCCTTCTGTCCTCAGGGTGTAGAGAATCAGGAGAATCGCCTGCAGAATATCTATCAGTCTGGCTATGTCCTCTTAGGGGATAGAAGCCTGTCTGGATCAAGTGATGAGGAGTTAGGCGAGGCGATTACCCTGGATCAGTTCACGGAGTGGGACATGGGATTCGACTTCTATGCGCCACAGACCTTCGCCGCAGCAGACGGCCGACAGATTCTTGTAGGCTGGGCTGGTGTGCCGGACTGCAGCTATGGCAATGCTCCATCCATTGAAGAGGGCTGGCAGCACTCTATGACCGTGCTTCGTGAGCTTGAGGTTAGAGATGGCATCATCCGTCAGAACCCTGTCAGAGAGCTAGATCTTCTAAGAGGCATGAGGCGTGAGCTTGGCTCTGTTGGAATGATTCCAGGCACTTGTTTTGACTTGGTTATCGAAAGAGAGTCCCAGGAATCTCATCAGGACTTCTGTCTGAACCTGAATCAGGACCTTACCCTTACCGTAAGGAAGGAGGGAGTCGAGACGGTAGCAAGTCTTACCTTCATAAATAATAGCGGAGATGGAAGAGATGTCCGTCGTAGCCTCTGTCAGGAATTCCGTAATGCCAGAATCCTTATGGATCACTGTATCCTAGAGATCTACCTCAATGATGGTGAGCAGGTATTTACCACCAGATATTACCCTGACCAGGGCCAGGTTGACCTCCAGGGTGGATTACTTTTCGAACTGCCTGCAGACTGCTCTGCAGTGATGTATGAGATGAAGACAGGGATTTCGATTCCTGAGGAATAGATCGAGATATTTAGCGAAGAAAGGAAGCAATATGAAGCGTCTATATGCAATTGGTGAAGCACTTATTGATATGACACCACAGGAAACAGGTAAGGGAATCAGCGAGGTGAAGGGATTCGAGCCTCATGTGGGCGGAGCACCAGCCAATGTCCTGGGCGCTTTCCGTGTGTTAGGTGGCGAAGCCTCTCTGATTACACAGGTAGGTGATGATCCATTTGGAGATAAGATTGTGAATCTCTTAGAGGAGTATTACATCGATACCTCCTATGTGCTCCGGACGAAGGAAGCCAATACGGCACTGGCATTTGTTGCCTTGAAGGATGACGGCGACCGTGAGTTTAATTTCTACCGTAAGCCGAGCGCAGATATGCTCTACGATGCTAAGAATGTACAGGATGATTGGTTCTCTGATGCCTTTGCCCTACATTTCTGCTCTGTTGATCTAGGGGACTTCCCTATGGGTGAGGCTCATAGAAGAGCCATTCAGGTTGCTACAGAGAAGGATGTTCTGATCTCATTCGATCCAAACCTACGCTTCAATCTCTGGGAGAACCCAGAGGATCTGAAGTCTGCTGTTTTAGAATTCATGCCTATGACTAACCTGGTGAAGATCTCCGACGAGGAGTTAGAGTTCATCACTGGAAATGCAGACCCAGACCAGGCGATTCCGGCCCTCCTGGATACCTATCCCAATATGCAGTTGGTGGTCTATACCGAAGGCAAAAATGGACAGAGAGCCTACACTAGAACTGCAAAGGCAAGAGATACTTATACAGAGAGCCATGCGGTGGATACCACAGGAGCAGGAGATGGCTTCATTGGTTCCTTCCTCTATCAGATTGCAAGCCGTGGCTTAGGAGCTAAGGATCTAGAGAAGCTGACTGCAAATGACTTAGAGAGCATGCTTCACTTCTCTGGTTGCTTCGCTGGTAAGTCTGTTACCAGGCCTGGTGCCATCCAGTCCTACCCAAGCATGGAGGAGATGCTAGCTGAAAAAGGCTGGTAGATGCTTGTAGGATCATTGCAAGTAAATGCAAAAAACGCGAGGCCGGTGCAGGCCTCGCGTTTTCTTGTGAAACGGAACGTTTCAAGGGGTTATGAAAAAGAGGGTATTATATGACAATGAATGAATTACCCGAGGGTTACAGTGACGGTGTGCTCCTTGCCCTCTAAATTGGCAGGGATTACATTTCCGCTGACAGGCTTTCCATCCACAATCATCTCACTTACGCCCTTTTCAACGTGGGCGCTATTGTCTACGTGGATATGGTATACATTTCCACGATAGGTACGATCTACGTCATATCCATCTACATCAGATGGGATACATGGGTTGATGCGAAGCCCGTCTAAAGTAGGCTGTACACCCAGAATATACTGACTAATGGTTGTAAAGGTCCATGCAGCTGTACCAGTGAGCCAGCTATTCTTACCCTCACCAAAGGTAGGGGCATCAGGACCTGCAACCATCTGGCAGTATACATATGGCTCTGTACGATGGATCTCACTGATCTCCTCTAAGTAGATCGGGCAGGTCTTCTTGAAGATCTCGAAGGCACGATTGCCATGACCTACAACAGTCTCTGCACAAGCAACCCAAGGGTTGTTATGACAGAAGATACCAGCATTCTCCTTGTATCCTGGTGGGTAAGAAGAGATCTCGCCCAGCTCAAGATGATACCTGGTATAAGCAGGCTGCAGAAGCACGATACCGTACTTGGTATCTAAGCGTTTCTTAACACTTTCCAGGGCTTTCTCAGCCTTACCACTTTCAACACCTACACCAGCCATGACACACATGCCCTGTGGCTCGATGTAGATCTGACCTTCCTCACATACATGGGATCCAACAGGCTTACTCTCAGCATCAAATGCACGGATAAACCATTCGCCATCCCAGCCTTCATTCTGAAGGGCCTTATCCATAACAGCGACTTCCTTCATAACCTGATCGGCCTCGGCTTCATTGCCAGTATGACGAAGGATATCTGCTAATTTGGTTCCGTAGAGAACAAACATGCCACCGATGAATACGGATTCTGCTACAGGTCCTTCGGATGGACCAGAGGTCTGGAAGGACTGACCAGGACGGTCAGAGAAGCAGTTCAGATTCAAGCAATCATTCCAGTCTGCACGACCGATGAGAGGGATACCATGAGGACCCTTGTGTGTCAGTGTGTAGTTAAAGGATAGACGAAGGTGATCTAATAGCGGCTTTGCCTTAGAGAAGTCGCTATCGAAAGCGCATGGCTCCTCTAGGATAGAGTAGTCACCAGTCTCTGCAATATATGCGGATGTACCCGCAATGAGCCATAATGGATCATCGTTGAATCCACCACCGATATCTGCATTCCCCTTCTTGGTAAGTGGCTGATACTGGTGATAAGTCGATCCGTCCTCGAACTGAGTGTTGGCGATATCGATGATACGCTCTCTAGCTCGCTCAGGGATCAGGTGTACGAATCCTAAGAGATCCTGACAGGAGTCTCTGAAGCCCATTCCACGACCCATTCCAGACTCGAAGTAGGAAGCAGAACGAGACATATTGAAGGTAACCATACACTGGTACTGATTCCAGATATTTACCAGACGATTCAGTTTAGGATCCTGAGCAGCTACATTAAACTTAGAGAGAAGAGCGGTCCAATAGCTATGGAGCTCTTCTAAGGCTGCATCTACCTGGGCGTCGGTTTGATACTTATCCAGTAATGCATGTGCAGGCTTCTTATTAATTACATTGGGAGCAATGAATTTCTCCTCTACTGGATTCTCACAGTAGCCTAAGAGGAAGATAACGGTCTTGGTCTCACCTGGAGCCAATTCCACCTTTACCTGGTGTGCACCAACTGGAGCCCAGCCATGAGCTACAGAGTTATGGCACTTCCCCTCAGTGATGGCCTGAGGTTTGCTGAATCCATTATAGATACCAACGAATTCGTCACGAGAGGTATCGAACCCAGCGATATCCTGATTGCAAGAGAAGACAGCATAGTGATTGCGGCGTTCTCTATATTCCGTCTTGTGATAGATATTTGAGCCTTCGATTTCAACTTCACCAGTAGAGAAGTTACGTTGGAAGTTTTCTCCATCATCAGCTGCATTCCAGAGACAGAACTCTACAAAAGAGAAGAGGTCAATCTGCTTCATGACGCCAGAGTTATTACTTAATGTAATACGATCAATCTGGCAGGGGTCATTCACAGGAACAAATGTCTCCTGCTTTGCCCGAATGCCATTTTTCTCACCAATAATAGTGGTGTAGCCGAGACCATGATGACATTCATAGAAGTCTAGTTCGGTCTGAGTTGGCTGCCAGCCAGGATTCCAAACAGTATCCTGATCCTTAATATAGAAGTAGATACCACTTGAGTCTAAAGGTGAGTTGTTGTAACGATATCTGGTGAGACGGAGTAGCTTTGCATCTTTATAGAAAGCATATCCACCAGATGTGTTGGAAATCAGACGGAAGAACTCCTTTGAACCAAGGTAATTGATCCAAGGCAGTGGGGTCCGTGGTGTAGTGATGACGTATTCCTTCGCCGCGTCATCGAAGTGACCAAATTTCATAATTCATCCCCTCCATATACAATCTCAGTTTGATTAGGTTCTTATACTATGCATCTTTTGTGAACTAAAAATTGGTTTCTTAGGTTCTTAGGTTATTAGTTAAACCAATTGGGAAACCAACTCTACATTTTGGATGCCGAAAAACATTGATTTCGCAACTTCTATTAGTGAAATTGCATGATTTTCGAACACTCAAAATAGAGAATGTACACATCCGGAAACAATCGTCATTTCGAATCCTCGAAAGCCTTGAAAAACCGTTCCGAATACGTTTTCGTTCTACACATTTCATAATAGAATCCTTTGGACTCGAATACAACTGTTTCGTTGTTTCGAAAATCTAATTTGTGAATTTCGTATAAATTTAGAGCAAATTTGTTGTTGAAAACTGACATTGACGCAGACCACAAACAGAATTATGATGAAATCACGAAAACGAATTCGGAAACATTTAGCGAAACACCAGATGGTGATCGCGAAAACGAATTCGAAAAAAACGTTTTTGTAACTGTTAATATGAGAAGGGATTGCAATGGTAACAGTCAAGGACATCGCGGAATATTGTGGAGTTTCCAATGCCACGGTTTCGAAGGCACTGAACGGATATGGAGACATCTCCCCGGTCACCGCTGATCGAATTCGACAGGCAGCAAAAGAACTTCATTATATGCCAAACGTGGCAGCCAGACAATTGAAGACAAATATCTCTCATAGCATTGGAGTGTTATTTGAAGATAGTACCAACAGTGGTCTGACCCATGAGTTCTTCTCTAGGATCCTAAATGCAGCAAAGATTGAAGCAGAACAATCTGGATATGACATTACTTTTATTAGTAAGAATATCGGTGGACGACCTGCTTCCTATCTAGAGCATGCACGGTATCGTCATTGTGACGGCGTCTTAATTGCCAGTGTGGACTTCCAGTCCAGAGCGATTGAGGAACTGGTCCAGAGTGAGATCCCGACCATCACCATCGACTATAGTTTTAATAACCATAGTTGTGTTATGAGTGACAATGTGGAAGGTGGCTATGCATTAGCCAAGTACTTAATTGATAAAGGGCATAAGAAGATTGCTTTCATTCATGGTGAGGATACTTCTGTTACGAAGAAACGTTTTGTAGGTTTTAACAGGGCGCTGAGTGAGAATGGAATCACAGTGCCGGACGAATACCTGATTGAAGCGGATTACCATAATCCAGATTGCTCAAGGACAGCAACCAGACAACTGATGGAACTTCCAAATCCACCAAGTGCGATCATGTATCCAGATGATTACTCTTATATAGGAGGTCTGATGGAGTTAGAACGGATGCATATTAAGATTCCTGAGAATGTCAGTGTGGTTGGATATGATGGAATTGCTTTATCACAGTACTTACATCCGGTTCTGACAACATACCGCCAGGATACAGAGGAGATGGGAAAGATCTCCGCTAAGAAGTTGATCGAAACCATCGAACACAGAAAGACCTGTGAAGCAGAGACACTTTATATAAGAGGAAAGCTCTTAGAAGGACACTCTGTAAAACAATTATTGTAAGCATCTGCATAGTGCAGTTTGCAAGAGAGAAAAAATAACTTTCTCTCAGTATAATATTTCCCTTATTTAAAAAGGAGGTAGGGAGTATGAAAAAAGGTTTGAAGAAGGCATTAAGTGTTGCTCTTGCAGCAGGAATGATCGTTCCTATGGCTGCATGTGGTAGCAAGGGAGGGAGCACAAGTGGTAAGGCATCCTCAAAGGGCAAGGTTCTGAACATCCAGTGTTGGAACGAGGAGTTCTCTAACCGTCTTGCAGATCATTATCCTGGATTCAAGGCAAATGATCCTAAGAAGCCAAGCAAGGGTGGTAAGATCGGTGATGTAGAAGTTAAGTTCACAATCACTCCTTCCGATGATAATGCTTACCAGAACAATCTGGATGAGATTCTTCCAAACAATGAGAAGGCTTCCGCAGACAAGAAGGTTGATATCTTCCTGGTAGAGGCTGACTACGCTAAGAAGTACATCAACGCTGAGACACCTGTAACTGAGAAGGTTTCTGACCTGGGTATCACAGATGATAACCTGAAGGATCAGTACCAGTACACCAAGGACGTTGTAACAGATGCTAAGGGCGATCTTCGTGGTGTATCATGGCAGGGATGTCCTGGACTGTTAATCTACAACAGACAGGCAGCTAAGGATACTTGGGGAACTGATGATCCAGCAGCAGTTCAGGAGCATGTTAAGGATTGGGATACCTTCAAGGCATCTGCAGCAGAGCTTCAGTCCAAGGGATACTTCGCAACAAGTACTGTAAATGATACTTACCGTGTATTCTCTAACAACGTAACGAAGCCTTGGGTATCTTCTGATAACAAAATTCAGATCGATGACAACCTGATGAAGTGGGTTGATATGTCTAAGGACATGGTTGATGCTAAGCAGTGTACAACAGATGCCCTCTGGTCTGATGAGTGGAACAAGGGCTTCTATCCAGATGGTAAGGTATTCTCTTACTTTGGACCAGCTTGGTTAGTAAACTTCTCCATGAAGCAGGATGATGAGACTTCTATCGCTCACAACGGTGGCTGGGGCATGTGCCAAGGCCCTCAGGGCTTCTATTGGGGCGGTACATGGATTTGCGCAGCTAAGGGAACAGATAACGCAGACCTTGTTAAGGACATCATGTTGAAGCTTACATGCGATAAGGACATCATGCTTGACATCGTTAAGAAGGATTCTGATTTCGTAAATAACCAGCCTGCAATGGAAGAGGCTAAGACAAATGATGAGTACGCATTCAAGGTACTTGGCGGTCAGAACCCTCTGCCAATGTTCTGTGAAAGTGCTAAGGCAATCGACCTGTCCAAGATGGGTGACTACGATCAGGGATGTAACGAATCCTTCCAGAACTGCATGAAGGACTACTTCGATGGCAATGCAACTAAGGATGAGGCTCTTGATAAGTTCTATAAGGATGTAGCTAAGAAGTATCCAAACCTTTCTAAGTAATTAGAGGAAAATATAACCCAATCAGAAGAACGGGCGTAAATACCACCATCTGCCTCCCCCATAAGGAGGCAGATGGATTATACGGGAGAGAATATTATGAAGACGAAAAACAATAAAGTCGTTGCTTACAATAAGTGGGGTTACATCTTTTTAATTCCATTCTTTGTGATCTTCTTTATTTTCCAGCTGATTCCATTGGTGAATACCATCTACAACAGTTTCTTCGAGAACTATAAGATTGGACTGTCACAGGTTGGTCCTCGCTTTGTAGGCCTGGGCAACTATGTGGAGTTAATCACCAAGGGACATCTGCTGAAATATGCAGGAAATACCATGATCATGTGGTTGATTGGTTTCATTCCTCAGATTTTTATCTCTTTACTTTTAGCAGCATGGTTCACAGATCCATCTCTTAGACTGAAGGGACAGAGATTCTTTAAGACAGTTATCTATTTACCAAACCTAATTATGGCAGCAGCTTTTTCTATGCTGTTCTTTACCTTATTTGCATCAGGTAAGACAGCACCAGTGAATTCCATTCTCTTGCATCTCAATCTGATTAAAGAGCCAATCAAGTTCTTTACCAGTGTGGCTTGTACAAGAGGCCTGGTTGGAACCATGAACTTTTTGATGTGGTTTGGTAATACAACCATTCTCTTGATGGCTGGTATGATGGGTATCGACCAGTCCCTGTTCGAAGCAGCAGAAGTAGATGGAGCTACATCTACACAGATCTTCTTTAAGATTACACTTCCTCTGCTTCGTCCAATTTTGGTTTATGTATTAATCACTTCCTTAATCGGTGGTCTTCAGATGTTCGATGTGCCACAGATCTTAACCGATGGTAAGGGTGGTCCAGTAGAAAGTACCATGACCATGATTATGGAATTGAATGTTCACCTGTATTCTAAGAACTTAGGATTAGGCGGTGCGCTTTCTGTAATTCTATTTATTGTTACTGGAATCTTGAGCTTCCTCGTCTATAAGATGACGATGAAGGGTCAGGAAGAATAAGGGGGTGCACGTTATGAATGAAGCTACAAAGTATAAGAAGCCAAAAGCAGGATTAGGCGTAGGAACAAGACGTGCCATTGCATATATTGTCCTGATTATCCTAAGCTTCCTTTGCTTATTTGGATTCTATATCCTATTAATTAATTCCACTCGATCCAATAGTAATCTGGGTCGTGGATTCCAGATTCTACCAAGTAATTACTTTGCTAAGAACTTCAAGGGAATGTTGGATAGTACACAGCCAATCGTACGCGGTATGTTTAACTCCTTATTCGTTGCGACACTGAGTGCGACCTTCTGTACTTACTTCTCAACGATGACAGCATATGCGATTCATGCATATCGCTTCAAACTGAGAAAAACAGCATTTACGTTCATCTTAGCAATTATGATGATTCCAACACAGGTAACTGCACTTGGTTTCATTAACTTATTAAATAAGATGGGCCTGATGGATAGTTATATTCCTTTGATTGTTCCAGCAATTGCAGCTCCAGCAGTATTCTTCTATATGAAGCAGTACATGGACTCCACACTTCCAATGTCTCTCTTAGAGGCTGCCAGAATCGATGGAGCAGGAGAGTTAAAAACCTTTAACACCATTGCACTTCCAATGATGAAGCCAGCAATCGCTGTACAGGCAATCTTCGCCTTTGTAGGTAACTGGAATAACTACTTCACACCAGCATTGGTTCTGAAGGAAGAGAATATGAAGACACTGCCAGTTCTGATCGCAGAGCTCCGTGGTGCTGACTTCCTGAAGTTTGATATGGGTATTGTTTATATGACAATTGCCTTCTCTATCTTCCCAGTAATTATTATCTACCTGATTCTTTCTAAGAATATCGTAGGTGGTATGGCATTGGGTGCTGTCAAGGGCTAATGGGAATTACTTGACATTTGATCTAAGATTTAAAACACATAATATCTCTTCGTATCACATGTAAGGAATATAGGCTGCTCACCATAAATCTGGCGGGCAGCCTATTATTGTCGGTGCGCAAGACTCGCCAGCGAGTCTTGACATGAGTGAAAGTGGAGAATAATTTAGTATAATAAGAGAGGAATATCCATATGTATGGTGTGGGGCCAAGAAGGGCCAGGTAGGATTGTTTTTTCATCTGTACCAAATCATACACATGGATATTAAAAGATAAACCAAGATATAATTTCAATATAAAGAAAGGAAAAGAAATGACCGAAGAAGAAAAAAAGCAGTTGGCAGAAGTCATTGCATTTAATAAAAAATTAGAAGAAAAGAAGCTGGCTGCATTAGCCCAGGAAGAGACCAAGGCAGAGGGGAAGCGTTACGAGACACCTGGTATGCGTGAGATCCTTCGTAAAACCGGAGCGGAATGTGCAGTGCTTTTAGAGAATAAGGAAGAGACGCTACCTCTTCAAAAAGAGGATCGGGTGGCTGTATTTGGACGTTGTCAGATTGATACCTTCTATGTGGGCTATGGTTCAGGTGGAGATGTAAACCCTGTTCATAAGGTATCCATCCTCCAGGGAATGGAAGAGGATAGAGACCTTAGCCTTGATCCGGAGATTGTTTCAATCTATAAGACCTGGTGTAGCCAGGAAGAGAATATCCCAGACCATGGATTCTGGGGACACTGGCCATACTTCTATGAAGAGATGGAGCTAGAGGATGCGGTCATTAGAGATGCTGCAAAGAGAAATAATAAGGCAGTCTATGTATTAGGTCGTGCTGCAGGTGAGGATAGAGAGAATAAGCTGGAGGCTGGCTCCTATTACCTTACAGATAAAGAAAAGCAAATAATCGAACAATTAAATCAGCATTTCAAAAATGTAATAATTCTATTAAATATAGGAAATATAATTGATTTATCCTGGATTTCTGAATATGAGAATATCAAAGCTGTATTGGTTGTATGGCAGTTGGGCCAGGAGATGGGCTACTCTGTGGCAGATGTAATCTCAGGTAAGGTCAATCCATCTGGCCATCTGACAGATACCATTGCCAAAGACTATACAGACTATCCTTCTCATGAGAATTTCGGTGATCCTCAGAGAAATGAATATAAGGAAGGCATCTTTGTGGGCTATCGCTACTTTGAAAGCAAGGCACCAGAGAAGGTGCTCTATCCATTTGGACATGGACTTTCCTATACCAGCTTTTCTACAAAGCCCATGTCTGTGCACCATTTCCCTGGCATAACAGAGATTCGTGCTTCGGTTGTCAATACAGGAGCGCTTCCCGGCAAGGATGTGGTCATGATCTACATTTCTGCAGATCTACCTGATAGTAAGCTAGAGCGTCCAAAGTATGCGCTGGTGGGCTATGCAAAGACCAAGCTCCTTCATCCAGGAGAGGAGGAGCAGGAGAACTTCATGGTAAGCGATTACCAGATCTCCTCCTATGATGCTTATGGATTTACGGGATATAACTCTTCCTATGTCCTAGAGGCAGGTACCTATACCTTCTATGTAGGTGATGATGTCCGCCATTTAACGAAGATCGGTTCCTTCACCCAAGAGGAGACGGTGGTTACCAGGCAGTGTGAGAAGGCTACAACAGAATCTAGCTTCGAACTGAAGGCAAGAATCTGGTCTCGTTTGCCGAGAAAGCTGGTTTCTAAGAAGGCCAATCAGGATAAGAAGATACTCCTGTCTGAGGTGAAGAGTGGAGAGTATAGCCTCGATGATTTCATTGCTCAGCTCAGTGCCTACGACCTGTCAGATCTCTCTCGAGGTGAGGGACCAATGAATTCGGATTTCGGTACACCAGGGAACACTGGGATCATGGGTGGTGTCACAGAGTCACTTCGTAGCTATGGAATCCCTCCAATGGTTACTAGTGATGGTCCAAGTGGCCTTCGCCTCATGCGCTTTGCTACACTGCTTCCAATTGGAACGGCTCTGGCAAGTAGCTGGGATGATGAGCTTGTGCACGACCTCTTCTGTAAGGAAGCAGAGGAAATCGATCACTATAAGATTGATGTCTTACTGGCACCAGGACTGAATATCCATAGAAATCCTTTATGTGGACGTAACTTCGAATATTATTCTGAGGATCCTTATCTCACTGGATGGATGGCTGCAGCCACGATTCAAGGAATCCAGTCGAGAGGCGCATCTGCATGTCCGAAGCACTTCGCTTGTAACAGCCAGGAGACGGGACGTAACTTCGAGGATAGCGTAGTAGACGAGAGAACCCTTCGTGAGATCTATCTCAAGGCCTTTGAGATGTGCGTACAGATTGCCGAGCCTAAGAATCTTATGACATCCTATAATCGTGTCAATGGTGTCTATAGCCACTATCAGTATGATTTGGTGGAGACTATTCTAAGAAGAGAGTGGGGATATAAGGGCAATGTGATGACGGACTGGTGGATGCAGCCAGGTGAGAGCCCTGAGTTCCCAGGGCTGAAGAATAATGCTTACCGCATTCGTGCTGGTGTCAATGTGCTGATGCCAGGAAGTCCTGATTCTGCACATACAGATCCTGCCCATGATTATGAGATTGAAGCCTGCATGGAAGATCATCTGCCAGAGGGACTGACCCTAGGCGAGATGCAGGAGAATGCCCGTCATATCCTAGAATTCTGCCTGGACCGTATGTAAATCCATTAGGGACTAAATCCCCTGGCTGACCTGGCGCTTGTGACCAGTCGGCCAAGGAAAGTAGGGTAAACATAATAAAAAAGGAAGTGAGCTGTCGTCTGTCTAAACTCACTTCCTTTTATTTTATTTCAACTTCCTTTTCTACCAACTGGATTTACGAACTAGGGTTTATCAACTTAATTTCATGGAACCAAAGTTTTATACCAGCTTCGTACCACACTCAGGGCAGAACTTAGCTCCGTTGGTAGGAGTACCACACTCTGGACAGAACTTAGGACCTGCACCAATAGCTGCACCATTAGCTGGAGCCTGGGAATTACCATTCATGTTCTTCACCATCTCCTTCGCCATCTGCATACCCATCATCATGCCAGCCATGGAACCAGCCATACCTGCAGCATTGGATCCGGCAGAGCTGTTACCACCATGCTCCATGGACTCAGCCATAGCAACCTGCTGGTACTTGCTTACATCGCCCATCATATTTACGGTAGCGTTCTTATTGATCATATTCTGAACTTCCTGAGGATAGCTGAAGCTATTGACAGAGAAGCCACAGACAGTGATACCCATCTTCAGGGTCTCCATGTCTAGATCCTCTCGGATACCATTTCCAATCTGGACTGCAGAAGCCTGCAGGTTGAACATATCCTTTCCTTCTGAAGAGATATGCTTCATTAAAAGAGGATTTAATAATGTGATGATTCGCTCACGAACATCAGAAACAGTGAATTCGTTCTTTACACCGGCAACCTTTGCAATCAGTTCCTCATCGTCCTGTACCTTGATGGTAGCAGTACCATTTGCACGGATTGGCATACCGCCTGGCATATTTGGAGCAGGGATATTCACAGGATTCTGTGTGCCCCACTGCATGATGAATTCCTTGGTATTGATGAAGAGCACTTCTGCACGAAGAGCACTATCAAAACCAAACTTGAAGCCCTTCAGAGTGGACAGGAAAGGAATGATGTCAGACTCGATATCGAATCGTCCCTCGTCTCTGAACACACCCTCGATACGGCCATTGTAGTAGAAGATCGCATCCTGACCAGGGCGAATGATGAGTTTCGAGCCCTTCTTGATCTCCGTATTATCCCATTTGTGGAAGATGACGTTGGGATCGGTTTCTTCCCATTCTACAACGTTATCTAATTGCTTATGCAAAAATCCCATAGTTCTTACCTCGTATTCTTGTGGACCTTGTAGCAAAGGAAGGACTCCATACCAGATGAAGCCCTTCGCCTTTTCTTACATCTATAAGATTACATATTTGCTTTCAGTGCAGCAAGCTCTGCTTCGATATCTGCATCCTTTGAAGCATTGTCAGCATACTTTTCTTCCAGAGCAGAGGTATCTGTCTTACCATGACCATTTAATTCTTCTTCAGCCTGAGCCTTATCGAGCATACGATCAGCCTGCTTCTCTAAGCGATCGAAGGTGGAGAGAGAATCAGCAGAATCAGGGATAGAAGATGTCATCTTATTGACACGCTCCTGAGCCTTTGCTGTGCGGATCTTGGCCTTAATGGTGTCTCTCTTGGCCTCAAGTGTCTCGATATCCTTAGCCAGCTTGTCGTACATCTGCTGCATCTTAACAGAGTTCTCATGTGCAGCATCGTAAGCAGCCTGGAGACCAGCAATATTCTGAGTTACCTCAGCCTTCTTCTGCAGAAAAGTACGAGCATCGTCGTCATTACCAGCAGCAACAGCCTTCTGTGCATAGTTAGCGTACTTGTCAGCCTGAGCCTTTGCCTCGTCTAATTCACGCTTTGCACGTTTCTCGTCAGCCATAACACCTGCGGTCTCAGCCTTTACTTTACCAAAGTCCTCCTGCAGGTTTCTCAGTGTCTGATCCACCATCTTTTCAGGATCCTCAGCCTTATCCAGTAAAGCATTGATATTAGATGCCATGATGTCATTGAATCTCTTTAAAATTCCCATAAGTATTTACCTCCTCGTGTGTTATTGAACACAGTTGTTTATAACCGCAGTTATTGCGGATGTTACCATTAGCGATTGGGTGAAAATGTAAACCATGACTTTGTTTTTGGCCCAGGGTCTACATTTCCGAAGCAGTTGTGACTAGAAGCTGTGGCCGCCGCCACCGCCACCGCCACCGCCTCCGCCACCGCTGCTGCCTCCTCCTGAAGAGGAGCTATCGGACTCGGTGTAGAAGTAGTGTCTGGTGACACGGCTCTCAATTAGGTTGACGCCTAGCGTATCGGAATTATTATCTTCCTCGCATTCTTCCTTGGATCCATTGATCTTAGATCTAGAGATGACAGCTACCACGAAGGTAACTGCAAGTCCCATGGCTAGAGAGATCATTAATAGGGTAAGGATACGCATTGGCTCGGCGATGAAGCCGCCTTCCTGCTTGGCCTGTAGTAATTCGAAAGCATTACGTGCGCAACGTGCATAGTCAGCATTGCTTGCGTACTTATAGATGCGGTCGCAGATGCTGGTCGCTGCCTGATCGGAGATGATCCGCTGCATGGACTTGGTATCGAAGATATAGAGCTTACGATTGCCCATGAAGATTCCAAAGACGGTAGCATTTCTCGAGGTGCTTGAGAAATGGTTGACAATCTGTCTGCAGTGACTATTCTCATCGCTAGAAAGTCTGTCATTGGTGGTGTAGAAGATCATGTCTCCCTTCACTGCTGCATTTCTCATAGCATCGATGACTTCATCTCTTTCACTAGAGGAGATTAATCTGGCCTCATCATAGAAGTAGATGTGATAATTACCAACTGCTTCTTCGTAGTAGTAGTCATCTGCGATACTGGTCTCTGGATCACTTTCTGTAGCATGTACATATGCTGTCTGCGGCAGGAATGCCCCAAGGACAAGCATGAAACTGATGCTTAAGAGGAGTAGAAGTCGTCCCGTAAGGTTCCCCTTGGTTTTCATTTTAATAGCGTCCATTGTTACCTCCTTCCCTTGTGAAGAAGTTCGGTACTGGATGGGTCGCTAACAGGTTGTAGCGATGGAACATCATCCCAGTGGACAGGAGTCCAAGGACGATGAATACCAGGGAAACACCATAGTAGATGTAATCCTGTGGTAGATCGGCGGCGGCTGCGATTGGTGTAATGAGGGACAGAAGCATGCCAATCAGTGCGATGAATAACTGCCCGTAGCTCTTGGCCTTGCAGGATGGAACCAAAGTCATCACGATTACCATTATTCCAAGGATCAGCGGCAATAGGTAGAGGATGAAGTCTGCATCCTTAAAGCAACTCAGAACCATTAGAATCACTAAGAAAATGATGAATCCGTAGTTAGCAGAGTCACCAGATCCCAGGCGAAGACTCTTAGATGTCATGAAGTGAAAGTGGACCTTATTATCCACAGCACCATGGAGTCTCTTCTCGTACTGGGCTACATTTCTACCAGCCAGAATCAAAAGTGCATCGATGATACTTGCTGTGAGAAGCAAGGACTTGGCTGGAGTCACTGTAATGAATGCTGTTGCAATCCACAATACGACGAACATAATTAAGGACACCAAAAGGGACATCCTAAAGTAAGAGCCAAAGTCGATTGGAATATCCGCGAAGAGCTTACCGGTCTGGCCGTTCATAACGGAGTAGAGCATTCGATTGCCCTTTTTCCAAGTGAGGAACCAGGTTGGACGAATGGAGGTCTGAACTCCCACAGGTGTTACCTGGACACCGGAGACATCACTTGATTCTATGGTTCCATAGAGGTCAGAACCTCTATTATAGAGTCGATTCTGGATAACTGTTCCGGTCTCAGCCCAGGCCTTGTCCTTATAGAGGTCAGGACTTACATCGGGTCGATCCGTATAGAAGCCTGCGATATAGCCATCTCGGAAGTATCGCTCGCTGCCATTCTCGTAAGGAGCAATCTGCTGGGTGATGGAATCATCAAGTGCCAGCTCAGCGTCCTTATCATTGACATGGAAGCTACCGCTGACTTGGTAGCGATTCTCGTACTCTGTAACCTCGTGACGTCGGCCGCCTACATTTCGATCCTCTGATACAGACAGGGTAGCGTTCCCCTGTGCATCGTAATTGTAGCGATAGTAGGGGATGTAGATGCCACGGAAGCCGTTCAGGTATTCCTGTTGCTTCAGGTCTGGTGGCAGAAACTTTACCTTAGACAAGGTGTCTACATAATTGGTAATCGCCTGTTCCTTGGTTAGCTGAAAGGGAATGACTGTGGCCGGTCGAAAGGCCTCTTCCCCCGTTTGGATCATATTCTGACTGCCGCAGTAGTGACAGAAAGGAGCGACTTCATTTGGCGCGCCCATGAGTTCTGCACCACAGGATTGGCAATGATATATGATGTATTTTTCGTGGTATTTTAGTCGACCTGGGTTTTCTCCTAGTGAGCCGTCGCCTGGAGAATTGTTGGCATCAAGAGTAGCATCGATGTCTTTCTCTGCATAGACTTTTTCGGCTTCCTTATCATAGGAGTTCAGGTCATAGGATGTGCCGCAGCTGTCACAGACCAGGCCTTGGCTGGCTGGGTCGAATCGGACTTCTGCGCCGCAATTCAGACACTTCATAACTTTACCTCCCTAAGTGAACTGTTACTCTGGTTCTTATTGTAATTCTCCTCATACGTTTCGTAAATCATATATTTTGATTATTTCAGCTGTGCTTTTTTTGTCTCCTCGGGAAATATAAACCGCTTTTCTTATTTGGGAGTAATCAGTTGGCAATCGAACATATATTTGGTATAATAATAGAACTTTTATTAAGGAAAGAAAGGAGGACTTTAGATGGAAAAAACCAAGGAAAAGGACCATATCTATATCGCCATTGATCTGAAGTCCTTCTATGCATCGGTGGAGTGTAGGGAGAGGGGCTTAGACCCACTGACCACGAATCTGGTGGTGGCAGATGTGACCCGTACAGAGAAGACCATCTGTTTAGCTGTCTCCCCTAGTCTGAAGGCCCACGGGATTCCAGGCCGTCCTCGACTCTTTGAAGTGGTACAGGCCGTGAAGGAAGTGAATGTGAGACGAAAGGAGCGCTATCGGAGACAGAGAAGAGATCCTAGGGCAGAGTTTCTAGGGAAGAGTACTTCTTCCCTTGTATTAGAGGCCCACCCAGACTATGAATTGGACTATATCGCAGCGCCGCCTCAGATGGCTCGCTATATGGAGATCAGTACCCGGATCTATGAGATCTATCTTCGTTATGTGGCACCTGAGGATATCCATGTCTATTCCATTGATGAGGTTTTCATGGATGTGACAGCCTATCTCCATGCCTTTCATCATAATCCACATGAGATGGCTATGACCATGATCCACGATGTGCTTCGAGAGACAGGGATTACAGCCACTGCAGGGATTGGTACCAATATGTATCTGGCCAAGGTGGCTATGGACATTGTGGCGAAGCACATCCCAGCAGATGCAGATGGTGTCCGTATCGCAGAACTGGACCAGCGGTCCTATAGGGAGAAGCTCTGGGATCATACCCCCCTTACGGACTTCTGGCGAATAGGTGGTGGCATTGCCCGTCGTCTCTATAAGAATGGCATGCATACCATGGGGGATGTAGCCCTGATGGCAGTGCAGAATGAGGAGTGGTTCTTTCGAGAGTTCGGTGTGAATGGCGAGTTCCTAATGGATCATGCCTTTGGCTATGAGCCTGTAAGTATTCCTGAGATTAAGAAATATAAACCAGAAACCAAATCGGTGTCTCAGGGCCAGGTTTTAAGCTGTGCATACGAAGCGAATAAAGGTCGCTTGGTTGCTATGGAAATGGCTGAGACTCTGGCACTGGATTTGGTGCGAAAGCATCTCACTGCAGGTGGCGTGGTTTTATCTGTTGGATATGACATCGATAATCTGTCGGATCCTACGAGACTACAGAACTATACAGGACCAATTGTCTATGATTTCTATGGCAGACCTATGCCGAAGATGGCTCATGGCACGGAGTCCCTGGGACGTCAAACCAATTCCAATCGAGAGATTGTGTCTGCAATAGCAAGACTCTATGATCGTATTGTAAATGATGGACTTCTGATTCGACGTATGTATGTGGTAGCAGATCGCATTCGACCTGAGGGAGAAGAGGATGCCAATACCTTAAAGCAGCTTAGCTTCTTCGACAGGGAAGTATCTGGAGTGATTGAACCAGAGGATGAGAAGCTCAGAGAGGTTAAGGCTGAGATCGAGAAGCGTAACCGAGACCAGGCTAAGGATAAGGCGGTTCAAGAGGCCATCCTGAAGCTACAGATGAAGTATGGTAAGAATGCTGTCCTAAAGGGTATGAACCTGGAAGAGGGAGCGACCCAGATGACTCGCAATAATCAGATTGGTGGTCATCGGAAGTGATGCCTGGGGTATTGGATGATATGTGGGAGGTGATTCCTGTGAAAGAGGAAGTAGCGAAGCTACTAGATTACAATTGGACTGGTCCTAAGGATCATCCCCATCTGGGAGCAGATAAGAGAGCAGCACAGTTTCTGCCATTTGCAGCGCTAACTGGCTATGATGAGGCGGTTCAAGAGAGTGGCCGATTGACAACCAAGCGCCCCATTCTAACAGAAGAGGAAAGAGGCCGGATCAATGATTACTTGATGGAATTGGCCTTAGATATAGACCCTGCCAATAGAAAAGGACCTCTGGTTCAAGTAACCTGGTATAAAAAGGATCAAAAAAAGTCAGGTGGTAGCATTGAGGTCACTAGGGGAGAACTTTTAAAGATCGATTCCTACCAAGAGTGTCTTCGAATTCGCAGGGCCAGGGATACATCGTTGATGGAGGGGGCTTCGATGGAGGGTTCTTCTACGATGGAGGATTCTTCGTCAAAACTGGAGGAAATCCCGGATGCGGTTTACATTTACATTGAAGATGTCCTGGATGTGGTAAGAGCAGAGGACTAGGGCAATTTCTTTGTCCTAGTCGGAATGAAGGGACAGAGGAATTGATAGCATAAGAGCAGTTGGATGAGAGATAGGACTGCATAAAATATAGAAGGATAAGGCATGAGATTAGATAAATTTCTGGCAGATATGAATATGGATAGTCGAAGCAACCTGAAGAAGGCTATTCGAAAAGGAAATGTCACGGTGAATGGCAGTCAGGTGAAGGATCCTGGCACTGGAGTAGAGAGAACAGATCGAATCACCTATTTCGGCCAAGAGGTGCGGTATGAGACGGAGCAGTACATCATGCTGAATAAGCCAAAGGGGGTGCTGACTGCGACGATGGATAAGAAACAGGAGACGGTGATGGATCTTTTGGATCCAGACCGGAGAAAGGATCTCTTTCCAGTGGGACGACTAGATCGAGACACGACGGGACTTTTGCTTATTACCAATCATGGAGAACTGGCGCATCGCTTGCTTAGGCCCAAGAGTCATGTGGATAAGACCTATCAGGCGCTGATTCGGGGATGCGTGGATGAGAAAACAGTGGAGGCATTTGCTGGGGGGCTTCAGGTAGATGAGGAGCTAAGTGCTATGCCAGCTAAGCTTGTGATTCATCCGCTACCAACCCTTCAGGAGGCAGAGGAGAGATTCCCAGATTTAGAAGAGGAGACTAGAGCGCTACTAGAGCAGGCCTGGACGGAGGAGAACCTAAGTGTATCTAACCAGAAGGATGCAACTCCATGGGAAGGGAAGGGCTTAGAGAATTGCCCATCGAAGGTCATCTCCTACATCTCTATCACAATCCATGAGGGAAAATTCCACCAGATTAAGCGTATGTTTGAAGCGGTGGACATGGAGGTTTTAGAACTAAAGCGTATCACCATGGGGGGACTGACATTAGACGATGGCTTAGCACCTGGCGAGAGCCGGGCACTTACAGAGGAAGAAGTGAGCATCATTCTATCAGATGGAAAGCTGCTGTAAAAATTCACTAGAAAACATGAAAAACAGGTGGTAAAATAGAGAACGAGGAAACCGAATATAAAAATACGGTTTCCATAGAAGGCCTTGTTTTTGCACGAAATCCAAATTCTTTTGCATGGGTCTCTGTGATAAAATGATAGGGACAAAGTTAACTCAGTCGGAGAAATCCCCAACCTCTAAGCGTTAGCGTAGGTGGGGGTTATGACAAATGTACAGAAAAACCTGTTTCATTTGGATAGAAGAATCCCGTATTGGGATGTATTCTTCATAGGAAAGCAGGATGTGAAGGTGTTATATAAGGAGGAAGTATGTTACAGGAGAGCATTAAGAAATTAGTACAGTACGCAATTGATGCAGGACTTACACCAGAGTGTGAGCGCATCTATTCCACCAACCTGATTCTGGATGTATTTGGTGAGGATGAGTACACAGATCCAGAGTGCGATCTGAATCATATTGTATTAGAGGATGTATTGGCTGACCTCCTTGATGAAGCTGTTTCTCGTGGATTGATCGAGGATTCTATTGTCTATAGAGACCTCTTTGATACGAAGATTATGAACTGTCTCTGCCCTAGACCTGCGGAAGTACAGCGTCGCTTCGCTGAGGAGTATGAGAAGTCTCCTGAGGATGCTACCAACTACTTCTATCATCTGTCCTGTGCATCCAACTATATCCGTACTGCACGTGTGAAGAGAGATCTTCGCTGGACCACAGATACGGACTACGGTACTCTGGATATCACCATTAATCTGTCTAAGCCAGAGAAGGATCCAAAGGCAATTGCAGCAGCACTGAAGGCTAAGAATTCCGCTTATCCAAAGTGCCAGCTCTGCGTAGAGAATGAAGGCTATGCAGGTCGTGTCAATCATCCGGCAAGAGAGAATCACAGAATTATTCCTCTGACTATCAATGGCAGCAAGTGGGGATTCCAGTATTCTCCATATGTATACTTCAATGAGCATTGCATCGTATTTAATGGCCAGCATACTCCTATGAAAATTGAGAAGGCTACTTTCCGTAAGTTATTCGACTTCGTAAAGCAGTTCCCTCACTATTTCCTTGGATCCAATGCAGATCTTCCGATCGTAGGTGGTTCTATTCTTACCCACGATCACTTCCAGGGTGGACACTATACCTTCGCTATGGAGAAGGCTCCAGTTGTAGATACTTTCACAGTGAAGGGCTTCGAGGATGTCGAGTCTGGTATCGTAAAGTGGCCTCTGTCTGTTATCCGTCTGGATGGTACAGATGTAGATCGTGTCATTGAGTTAGCGGATCACATCTTAAATACCTGGAGAGGGTATACGGATGCATCTGCTATGATCTATGCTGAGACAGATGGCGAGCGCCATAATACCATTACTCCAATTGCTCGTATGCGTGATGGCAAGTTTGAATTAGACCTTGCACTTCGTAATAATCTGACCACAGAGGATAGACCAATGGGTCTCTATCATCCAAGAGCTGAGCTTCATCATATTAAGAAGGAGAATATCGGCCTGATCGAGGTTATGGGTCTGGCTGTTCTCCCATCTCGTCTGAAGAAGGAGATGGAAGAGATGGCACCTATGGTTGCAGCAGGTGATGTAGCAGCCATCCGAGCAGATGAGAATCTTTTAAAGCATGCAGACTGGGTTGAGAAGTTCCTTGGTGAATATCAGGCAGCAGGTAAGGCTGTAACAAGTGACAATGTATGGAAAGTTCTGCAGCAGGAAATCGGTAAGGTATTCTGCCAGGTACTTGAAGATGCAGGTGTCTACAAGTTCACGGAAGAGGGCCAGGCAGCATTCCACAGATTTATTGAGGCTCTGTAATTAACACGAACGAGATATTAGAACTAGCTGATCGGGCGTATCTAGTTTCTCTATATAGAATATTGAGGCGGCTGTGAAAAAATGAGATAATCTTTTTTTCACAGCCCCTTTTTTTGTCTGATGAGTGAATAGCCATTATATATGTTTGATGTGAGTCCTATATGATCGGGAATTCGGTGTGTATCATCCAAATTCGGATTTCCAAGCAAATAAGGTGAAACAAATTTAAAACACGATTTAAATCTCGCAGATTCGTTTTGTGTGTGTCATCCAAATTCAGCAGACCGCCTCAAAAAGGCGAAATCCAAATCAACGCATGAGGATTTTAAATAATAAATGATGGACTTGGAGGTGTAAGTACCGGCATGCGTTCGCCTTTTACCGACACGCCAGCCAATCTGGGCGAAACATCAAAGAAAATTCTAATACACCGCTTCTATAAAAAATTCCAATGCACCGCTTCAATAAAATTTTTTCACCAACGCCGCAGGGCAGGAAGCCCCGACTTCTGTAAGTCGTGGGAGGAATGCCCGTTTTAGCGGCGTATTTTCTTTATGCAACAATGCTCTTCGCCATAATATATGATATAATAATTTTGGCGAAGAAAGTAGGTATTGTATATGGAGCAGACAATTACAGCAAAACTTCAGATTTTAGTAAATCCTTTTGA
>OCTW011537973.1_pt1 | contig 28126 bp, 30 predicted proteins | sample 1539671 | NCBI WGS metagenome assembly OCTW01 (sample SAMN02144230, study PRJEB22623) | gut metagenome | biome: sheep rumen | host: Ovis aries | place: New Zealand | reverse complement strand
TTTTCTTCTGGTACCATAAAAATTCTAATGAATTTTACAACTTCTTTTAAGTCTTTTAAGCCCTCATTCCAAGTATTATTTGAAATATTTATTTCTTCTAATGCCTTTATTTTCTCATCATTGTTTCCAGATATTGATATAAAGTCCATTATTGTATCTACTTTATCCTCAGAGATTTCTTCGCATAATTCTTTCCTTACTTTTTCAGGTCCTATTTTATCTAATTTGTCTATAGTTCTTAGAATTTCTACAGAATTTTCTTTTACATTTAGTCCTTCAAATAGACCATTTAAAATCTTTCTATTATTAATACAAATTGTAAAATCATCAAAACCAAGATTTAGAAAAGTTTTGTATATAACAGAAGCAAGTTCTGCATCATTTACGACTGATAACTCACCATCTCCTATAATATCTATATCACATTGATAAAACTCTCTATATCTTCCTCTTTGAGGCTTTTCGCCACGATATACTTTACCTATTTGATATCTTTTAAATGGAAAACTTAATTTATCGTAGTATTCTGTTACATATTTAGCTAAAGGCACTGTTAAGTCAAACCTTAATGCTAAGTCATTTTCACCTTTCATAAATCTGTAAATTTGCTTTTCTGTCTCTCCTCCAGCTTTTGCAAGTAGGATTTTTGCATCTTCGATTATAGGTGTGTCTAATGGCAAAAATCCAAAACTTTCATAAGTTTTTTGTATGGTATTTTTCATTTTATTAAATAAAATTTGTTCATTTGGTAATAACTCCATAAATCCTGGTAATGTTTTTGGTTTTATTTGTTCACTCATATTTTATCTTCTCCTTTTTTTATGCATTAATTTTAGCATAATTTTTGGCTTTTTTCAATGTTTTTTTGGATTTTTATTTGATTTATTAGTATAAATATGGTATAATAGAATTTAGGTTAGTCAATTAGACTAATGGTAACTGTTAATTTCTTCGGAGTTATTTCGAGGATAACATTAGAAAAGGAGAATATGTATGTGTTATTCTGAGGAAAAGATTTTTCGGGAAAAGCTGTCAGCTTTCGGGATTAAAAATCCAAAAATTATCGTAAGTCCCAGTGGTGTGCTTATAGCATATCCAGAACCGGGTTCTGACGAAACTTGGAAAGCCAGTTTTTATCAAGATGATAAAGAACAATATCATTTTGAAATTGAATTTGGTAAATAATATTTTCCTTGCTCCCAATCTGCTATATAGGTTGGGAGTTTTTTGATATTTGTCAGATTTTACCATTAATATGGTATTAAAATATCTATATTTCAAAGAAAATCAATTTTATAATTTGCATTTTTTACCAAGATATGGTATAATATATATTATGAATGAGGAGAATTTCCTCATGTAGTATTAACGTCTCTGGCTAAAGAGACAGCTATCATCCTATGGGGTTATATAGGAGAAAGGAGTATGATTTGGAACGTGAAGAAATGCAGAACATCGGTTATGTATTTAACCAAGCAGGACATACTGAGGAAATATACTATGATGGTAATATGACTGCTGCTATTTTCGAAAGAAGACAAGTAGCTAATGGCAGTGTTCCTGTTGGCAGCGTATTGTGGCGTAACCAGCTTGCTGCCGATTCTTCTGCAAGATAGCACTTACCCCACACATTCGATAATAAAGAGTGTGTGGGGCCTTTCTTATTTATTTAAATAAACTACAATTGCACCTATTATACAAAATATAAAACCAAGAATTTTAAATCCAGATGAAGCTTCATTTTGATCACCAAAACCAAACCATTTTCTAGTTAAAAGTCTTGCATCATAAACCATAATAACACCAAACATTAAAAATAATAATCCTAAAACTCTTAATATTATTTGTAACATAAAAATCACTCCTATATTTCAATTCTACTTGTAAATTTATCTTCTATTAAACTCTTTAATCTAAAGTTTTTTTCTTGTTCTAAATTAGGATCATCAGCTATAATTTGTGATGCTAATTCTTGTACTTCTTTTAATTCTCTTATGTTTTCAAATAAATTCGCAATTTTAAGTTCTGGTACACCATGTTGTGCAGTTCCAAAAAAATCTCCTGAGCCACGAAGTTCTAAGTCTTTTTCTGAAATTACAAATCCATCATTTGTTTGGCACATAACTTTCATTCTTTCTTTACAAACTTTGCTATGTCCTTCATTTTTCAAAATACAATATGATTTATATTCTCCTCTTCCTACTCTACCTCTTAACTGATGAAGCTGAGCTAATCCAAATCTTTCTGCATTTTCTATAATCATAATACTCGCATTTGGAACATCTACACCAACTTCTATAACAGTGGTAGAAATAAGAATATCAATTTCACCATTTTTAAATCTTTGCATAATGTCATCTTTTTCTTTTGGTTTCATTTTTCCGTGTAAGTATTCTACTCTATATTCACTAAAGACTTCTGTTTTATATTTTTCTGCTAATGCAGTTACAGATTTTAAATCCATATCATCTGAATCTTCTACAAGTGGGCAAACAATATATGCCTGTCTTCCCTCTCCTATAAGTTTTTTTACAAAAGCTATTATTCTTTCCTCCATATCTTTCCCAACTGCATAAGTTTCAATTTTCTTTCTATTTGGAGGAAGTTCATCTATTATTGAGATATCCAAATCTCCATAAAGAATAAGTGCTAAAGTTCTTGGTATTGGTGTTGCAGACATAACTATTACATCAGGATTATTTCCTTTTGCAACAATTGTAGCTCTTTGTTTTACGCCAAATCTGTGTTGCTCGTCTGTTACAACTAAACCTAAGTTTTTGAATACAACATTATCTTCTAAAAGTGCATGTGTTCCAATTAAAATATCTATTTCACCGTTTTTTAGCCTTTCTAAAATTAACTCTTTATTTTTCTTTGTAACACTTGAAACAAGCAATTCACATTTAATTCCAAATGGTTCAAGCATTTTTGTGAAGTTTTTTAAATGTTGATCTGCAAGTATTGCTGTTGGTGCCATTATTGCAGCTTGATATCCACTTTTTACAGCTTTGTATGCAGCTACAATACTAACTACTGTTTTTCCAGAGCCAACATCACCTTGTAAAAGCCTGTTCATTGCAGTATCTTTTTCCATATCTTTATCTATTTCATTAAGTACTCTTTTTTGTGCATTAGTAAGAGTAAATGGAAGTGTTTCTATTACATCTTGCATTTTTATATTTGAATCAAATTTTATGCCTTTTTCATCACACTTTTGACCTTCTTTTAATCTAAATAATGCTAATTGTAATGCAAGTAGTTCTTCAAAAACTAACCTATTTTTAGCTCTTATAAAATCAGAATTTGATGAAGGAAAATGTATATTTTTATATGCTTCATTTATTCCAAGTAATTTATATTTTTGCAAAATATAATCTGGTATACTTTCTTCCAGATTTCCATATACTTCATCTATTCCTGATTCAATAATTTTTCTTAAAACATTTTGAGATAGTTTACTTGTTAAAGGATAAATTGGAACTATTTTTCCTGTATTTTTATCAACTCCATCTTCGTCAAACACAGGTGACTTCATTTCAAAAGTTCCACCTTTATTTTCTATTTTGCCAAAAAAAGTGTATGTTTCTCCTACTTTAAATTTATCTTTCAGATATTTTTGATTGAACCACGTTATAACACAACTTGAGCTTTCATCATTTACAACTAATTTATAAATAGAAAGCCTTCTTGCACGAATTTCTGTTATTTTGGTAAGAGCTGTTGCTTTTATTAAAACTGTTTCTCCATCTGCACATTCAGCAATTTTCTTAGCAATACTTCTATCTTCATGGTTTCTTGGAAAATATGTAATTAAATCTCTTAAAGTATATATATTCAATTTATTTAATAGTTTAACTCTATTAGGTCCAACTCCTTTAACGAATTGAACCTCTTTATTTAAATCAATTTTCATTTGGTGTCGGTTCTTTTTTGTTGGTGTCGGTTCTTTTTTGTCGACCTCCGACACCAATTGAAAAACGCTCTCCTTTTCTAAAAAATTTTTTGTAATTTAAAATCCACTCCGTCTGCGCTAATTAATTTTAGTTCTATTTCGCCTATATTTCCATTTACAGCATCTTTTATAGACGAACCATGAAGATGTCCATAGAAACATTTTTTTATCTTATTTTGTCTTAAAATGTCTATAAAAGGTGAAGACTCATTTTTTAGTATGTTTGCTTGGGTTATAGGTGGATAATGTAAAAATGCAATTATTTCTTTTTTATCTCCAAATTTTTGTATAGCATCATTTATAGAAAGATTAAGTCTTCCTACTTCTCTATCTATTATTTTTTTATCTTCTACAGTGTCCTCTATAGAAAGACTCCAGCCTCTTGTACCACATAATATTTTATCCTCTACTTCAAATGAGTTATTATATAAAAAATCTATGTTTTTTAGATTGTGTTCTAATAAAAATTTTCTCATACTCGTTATTGTTGTCCACCAGTAATCATGGTTTCCTTTTAAAAGAATTTTTTTACCTGGAAGCTCGTTTATATATTGAAAATCTTCTAAGGCATCTTCTATTTTCATAGCCCATGAAAAATCTCCAGCTAAAACAACTGTATCTTCCTCTTTTACTTTTGAAAGCCAATCTTGCTTTATTTTTTCTTCATGATTATCCCAATTATCTCCAAATATATTCATTGGTTTTGGATTCTTAAAAGATAAATGTAAATCTCCAATTACATAAATAGACATTATTTCACCTCCATATACTAGACTGATGATCATTTTTACATATATCTATATTTTTAAATTTGGTACTGCATTTAAATCTAGTTCATTTGTATTTCCTTTTAAATAGTTATAATATCCTGCTGAAGCAATCATTGCAGCATTGTCTGTACATAATTTCATATCTGGCATATATACTTTTAAATCCTTATATTCTTTTTCTAATTCTAAAAATGCATTTCTTATATAACTATTTGCAGAAACTCCACCAGCAATAGCTACTTGTTTTGTTCCTGTTTGATTTATTGCTTTTGTAACATTTTCAATTAACACTTCTGTTACAGCTTTTTCAAAGCTTGCACATAAATCTGCTTTATTTACTTCTTTAGTATTATGGCTATAATTTATAACTGCTGTTTTTATTCCACTAAAGCTAAAATCTAAACTATTTTCAAAATGAGTTTTAGGAAGCTTAATATTAGGCTCTCCATCTTTTGCAAGCTTATCTACTTTAGGACCTCCGGGATAACCAAGCCCTACTACTCTTGCCACTTTATCAAATGCTTCTCCTATTGCATCATCACGAGTTTTACCAAGCATTTCAAATTCTGTGTAATCTTTAACATTTATAATTTGAGTATTTCCACCTGAAATTAGAACACATAAAAATGGTGGTTCTAATTCTTTGTAAGTAATATAGTTTGCAGCTATATGACCTTGAATATGATTTACTCCAACTAATGGTTTATTTAATGCATAGCTTAAAGCTTTTCCATAAGATAGTCCAACAAGTAAAGCTCCTACAAGACCTGGACCATAAGTAGGTGCAATTACGTCTATATCGCTAAATGTAATATTTGCATCTTGTAAAGCTTTTTTAGTTACTCTTGTTATTGCTTCTATATGATTTCTAGAAGCAATTTCAGGTACAACTCCCCCATATTTTTCATGTATTGGTATTTGTGTATCTATTACATTTGATAATATTTCTCTTCCGTTTTTAACAACTGCAACTGATGTTTCGTCACAACTTGATTCTATTCCTAATACTAATATATCTTTCATTTTTTATTCCTCTTTCAGTATATATTTAACCACAAAAAGACAAATATTGCAATGAATTTTAAAAAAATCTAAAAAGAAAGGAGATTAATTCATCTCCTTTCCTGAACACATTATTTAATTTTATATTTATCTCTAAATTTTGTGTTTTTGACCACATCATACAAGATGTCCGTATCTTCATACTTCAGCTGTATAAAGATTTTTACGACGACTCCTTCATTATCTCCTACAGTATCTAAGATTGCTTTGAATTTTGCAATCTTTTTTAAGTGAGAAATGAAGACATCATTATCTGATACTAGTGGAACAACTTCTGTAAGCTCATTATAAGAAAGGTGTTTTTCACAATAATCATATTCATTAATACTCGATTGTAAATACAAAATACACAATATTAAGGCATTAAATGCAACAGAGAAAAGACAACAGACACCTAATGCTTTAATATCGTCTTTCACATAAAATAACAGTAACAAAAAAAATATCACAGTTTCAATAATTATCATAGTTGCAAAAAACATTTTTGTCCGTTTCATCTTTTTTCCTTTCATAAATAAAAACTAATTAATGAGTTGCTATATATAATAATCTTGCATCTTGCAAGTTAATAACAAAATTATATCATAATTTTATGTTAATTGCAAATTAAAGTCCCATAACAGCTGTAGCTATACTGAAAAATACTAGCATTGAACATAAATCAACAACAGTTGTAATAAGTGGTGATGCCATTATTGCAGGGTCTAACTTTAATCTTTTTGCAAGCATTGGTAGAACACATCCCATTACTTCTGCGATCATTGCAGTTGCCATTAAAGTAACACCTACAATAAATGCAATTTTTATACTTTGGGGATTATGAATTCCATCATATTGTAAGAAGATTCTTAAACCAGTAACTAATGCAAGAACTGCTCCTATCATAAAAGAAACTCTTACTTCTTTCCATATTGCTTTAAATATATCTGATAGTTTTATTTCATCTAACGCTAAACCTCTGATTATAAGTGTTGAACTTTGTGAACCACAATTTCCACCTGTATCCATTATTGTTGGAATAAATGCAACAAGTAATGGTACAGCTGCAATTGCCGATTGGAATCTTTCTAATAATAATCCAGTAAATGTTGATGATAGCATAAGGAATAATAACCAGATTATTCTGTTCTTAGCATGTTTGAATACACTTGTTTTGAAATATGTGTCTTCTGTAGGAGTCATAGCAGCCATTTTTTCAAAGTCCTCAGTGTTTTCGTCTTGCATTACGTCGATAGCATCGTCGATTGTAACAATTCCTACTAATCTATTTTCTGTATCAACGACAGGCATAGCCATAAAGTTATATTTATCAAACATTTTAGCGACTGTTTCTTGGTCTTCTGTTGTCAATACACTTATTACATTATCCTCCAAAATATCTTTTATTAAAACATCTCTTTCAGATATAAGTAAATCTTTTATTGCAACAGTTCCTATTAATTTTCTTGAATTATCTACTACATAGCAAATATATATTGTTTCTTTGTCTATTCCTGTATTTTTTATAATTTGAAAAGCTTTTTCAACTGTCATATTTTCTTTAAGTTCAACCATCTCTGTTGTCATAATACTTCCAGCACTATCTTCTGGAAATTTTAATAATTCGTTTATAACCTTACGATCTGATGCTTTAATATTTTTTAAAATTCTTTTTACGACACTTGATGGCATTTCTTCGATTAGGTCAACTGTATCATCCATAAATAAGTCATCAACTACAACTTTTAACTCTTTATCTGTAAAATTGTTTATCAATTTTTCTTGTAAATCTGGATCTAATTCTACAAATACATCAGATGCTTTATCTTTAGTTAAAAGTCTGAAGATTACTACCATATCTTCGTCATCTATTTCTTCGAAAAGGGACGGGAAATCGGCACTATTTACACTTTCTAATAATTCACGTAATTGTGCTATTTTTCTGTTTTTTACAAGTTCATTAATTTTTTCAATTATTGATTCTTCCATTTTAATTCCCCTTTCTTTTTAACTAACATTCTATTCTACTTCTTTATCTAATTTCTCTCTAGCGATAATTCTAACCGGTGTACCTTCTAATCCAAACTCTTTACGAATTTGATTTACTAAATATCTCTCATATGAGAAATGGAATAATTCTTTTTTATTTACAAAAATTATAAATGTAGGTGGTTTTGTTGCAACTTGTGTACCATAATAAACTCTAAGTCTTTTTCCTTTATCTGATGGTGGTTGTACAAGTGCTATTGCCTCATTTATAACTTGGTTTAACATTCCAGTAGTAATTCTTTTTGAATTTTGTTCTGCTACATTATTTATCAAATCGAATAGCTTATCTATTCTTTGACCAGTTTTAGCTGATATAAATATAATTGGTGCATAAGATAAATATGATAATTTATTATATATATCTTTTTTATATTGCTCCATTGTACCTGTTTCTTTTTCATATTCATCCCATTTGTTTACAACAATTATAACGCCTTTTCCTGCTTCATGAGCTTCTCCAGCAATTTTCGCATCTTGGTCTGTAACTCCTTCTAATGCATCTATCATCATAATAGCAACATCTGCTCTTTCTATTGCTAGAAGACTTCTCATAACACTGAACTTTTCAATAGATTCTGTGACTTTGCTTTTTCTTCTAATTCCTGCAGTATCTATAAATACGTATTTTCCTTTTTCATTTTCAAATTCTGAGTCTATAGCATCTCTTGTAGTTCCAGCAATATTGCTAACTATATTTCTTTCTTCACCTAGGATTTTATTTATTAATGAAGATTTTCCAACATTAGGCTTTCCTATAACTGCTACTTTTATTCTTTCATCTTCTTCATCGTTTGAAGATTCTGGTAAGTTTTCATATATTGCATCTAGTGCATCCCCTATTCCTTGTGCATTTGTTGCAGATATTGCTATTGGATCTCCTAGACCTAAGTTATAAAATTCATATATATCGTTTTGATATTTAGAAATATTATCTACCTTGTTGCAAACAAGTATAATTGGCTTTTTAGACTTTTTTAGCATTAAAGAAATCTCTTTGTCTGCAGCAGTAACTCCCTGTTGTACATCTGTTAAGAATATTATAACATCTGCAATTTCTATTGCTATTTCTGCCTGTCTTCTCATTTGAGATACTATAATATCATCTGATTCAGGCTCGATTCCACCAGTATCAATTACAGTAAAATTCTTTCCTCTCCAGTTTGTTTCTGCATAAATTCTGTCTCTTGTAACTCCTGGAGTGTCTTCAACTATAGATATTCTTTTTCCAACTATATAATTAAAAAATGTTGATTTTCCAACATTTGGCTTTCCTATTATTGCTACTATTGGCTTTGACATTTTTCTCTCCTTTACCATTGGTATTATTAACTTTAAAAACTTCTCTTATTATTAAATCATAAACTATTATTATTTTCAATTAAACATTTAAAGATTTTATAAAAATACTTATATATTATATCATTTTAATTAAATTATGTCAATTAGTTGAATTGCTTTTATAGTATAGGAAAAAGGCAGGATTAACCCTACCTTAATTATATTTTTAAAATTTTATTTACTTTCGGTATTTTCATTATCATAATACTTATTAACCAACTAATTATTAATACATCAAATGAAATAACAAACCTTTGAAAAAATGATGCATTCCATATATTAATATATTTTTTTAAAATTTCTAGTATAATACAATGAATTAAATAAATTCCCATAGTATTTTTTCCAACACTTGTTATAAATCTATTAAGTAAATTATTGTTTTTATTGATGTATAAAGTACTAAGAGCATATAATCCTATTATTGTAATTATTAAATAAATTTGATTATAATTAAAATTTTCTGTATAAGTTTTATTATTTAATTTTGACATAGTATAACCAAATGCAATTGCTATAATCCAAGATATTAACCCCAACATAACAGCATAAAATACATTTTTTTTATTCTCAAATATATTCTTTTTCTCAAAAACTATTCCACCAATAATAAAATAGCATAAAAACATATTGTTTATATATGGGTTTATCTTGTTAAAATTGTTTAAAATCATTGCTGATAAATTTTCAATATTACTTAATTTACATATTAATTGACATATACTGTTCAAAAAATTAATTCCTACTGAAAAAAATATCATAGTAATTGCAAGATAATTATATACTTTTTTATTGCTATCATGAACAATTTTTATAATAGGGAAAAAAATATATAAACTTATTAAATTTTGTAGGAACCATAAATGTCCAGAATACAAATGTGTAAATTTTAAATTTAATGTTTCTTTAATTATTTTGTTTATAGATAAAGTTTCATTCCTAATTAGGCTAAATACAATTACATTTATTATTCCCCAAAATATCATTATAAAAAACACTTTTATGACTTTTTTTATATGTTTTTTTAAATCAAATGGCTTATTAATAATTAAAAATCCATTTACAAAGATAAATATTAAAACACCTTCTGAAATTAGTCTAAATGAAAATTGAATAAAGTTTTCAATATTTTGTGTTTTTATAAAATCAGTAAAATATAGTGGTACATGTAAAGTAATAACCATAAATATAGCTATAAATTTTAATAAATCAATATTATCATATCTTTTTTTATTATTCATTTCATTTCTAATCATATTTTTCTGCTGTATATTTCTTTCCATATTAATACTCCATTACTTTATATAATTAAATTATTTGCATAATCTTTGTGTTTCTTTTGCAATCATAAGTTCCTCATTTGTTGGAACAACCCAAACTTCAACTTTAGAGTCAGATTTAGAAACTTTCTTTTCTTCACCACGCATGTTATTAGCTTCTTCATCAATGTAAACGCCCATAAATTCAAGTTGTTTGCACACATCTCTACGAATATTGATTTGATTTTCTCCAACTCCACCTGTGAAAACTATTGCATCAATTCCACCCATTGCAGCTGCATACCTTGCTATATAACTTGCAACAGAATACTTAAACATCTTCATTGCTAAATCTGCTCTTTCATTACCTTCATTTGAAGCTTGCTCAATTACTCTAAAATCTGGAGCAAGTCCTGTTACTCCCATAACTCCTGATTCTTTGTTTAAAAGACTATCTACTTGTTCTACTGTCATATTTTCTTTTTTCATAATATATGTAACAACTGATGGATCTAAATCTCCACATCTTGTAACCATAGGAATTCCTCCAAGAGGTGTTAATCCCATAGAAGTATCTACTGATTTTCCACCATCAACAGCACAGATGCTTGAACCTTGTCCTAAATGACAAGTAACTATTTTTAAGTTTTGAATATCTTCATTTTTGATTTCTGCTAGTCTTCTTGAAACATACATATGAGATGTTCCGTGGAATCCATATTTTCTTACACTATATTTTTCGTAATATTCATAAGGAATTGGATAAATATATCTATCTTTTGAAATTGTTTGATGAAATGCAGTATCAAATACACCTACCATTGGTTTATCTGGCATTACCTTTTTAGCAGCTTCAATTCCCATTATTCCTGCTGGATTATGTAATGGTGCTAAATCTGTATATTCTTTTAAAACATCAACTACATGGTCATCTATTACAACTGATTCTGCAATTTTTTCTCCACCATGAACAAGTCTATGACCAACTGCACTAACTTCAGCAAGACTATCTATTACTTTATATTCTGGATTTGTTAATTGTTTTAAAGTAAAATCTATTGCTTCTGTATGGTTTAAAGCAACATGATTTATTGTTACTTTTTTCCCACAAGCTTTATGTGTTATAAATGCCTCTTGCTCCCCAATTCTTTCATATTTTCCTGATGCTAAAACTTCTTCAGTTTCCATATCTATTAATTGATATTTAAGTGATGAACTACCACAATTTAAAACTAAAATTTTCATAAAAAACTTCCTTTCTTATTTGGTTCGATATTTTTAATTTGGGATGGCTTTTTAATAAACCATCCCCCTTTATTAAATCACTATTTTCCATTTACAATTCTTTGTGTTTCCTTAGCAATCATTAATTCCTCATTTGTTGGAACTACATATACTAAAACTTTTGAATCATCTGATGATATTTTAGCTTCTTTAGCAAATGCATCTTGGTTAGCATCTAAGTCAAGTTTTACTCCCATAAATTCTAATTTCTTGCATATTTCTACTCTAGATTCTCTTCCCCTCTCTCCTACTCCTGCTGTAAATGTTATAACATCAACACCATTCATAGCAACAGCACATTTAGCCACATAAGCTGCAATTTGATAATGATAATGGTCTAGTGCCAATTTTGCTCTTTCATTTCCTTCTGCTAGAGCTTGTTCAATATCTCTGTTATCTGCAGAAACTCCAGAAATTCCAAGCAATCCTGATTTTTTATTAAGCATTGTGTCTGCTTCTTCTGGTGTCATTCCTTCTTTTTTCATTATAAATGTAACAACTGATGGATCTAAATCTCCTGTTCTAGAACCCATTGGAATTCCTGCAACTGGTGTAAGTCCCATTGAAGTTTCAACTGATTTACCATTTTGAATAGCACAAATACTTGCACCTTGTCCAATGTGGCAGTTTATTATTTTTAAATCTTCAATTGGTTTATTTAATATTTCTGCAATTCTTCTAGAAACAAACATATGTGATGTTCCATGGAATCCATATTTTCTAACTCCATATTTTTCATAATATTCATAAGGAATTGGATAAATGTATCTTTCTTTAGGTAGAGTTTGATGGAATGCTGTATCAAATACTGCAACATTAGGTTTACCAGGCATTTCTTTTTGGCAAGCTCTAACTCCTAAAATTCCTGCAGGATTATGTAATGGAGCAAGTGGAACACATTCTTCTACTGCTTCTAATACTTTTTCATCAATAAGAACTGAAGAATTGAATTTTTCTCCTCCATGAACCATTCTATGTCCAATACTATCTATTTCATCTAAGCTCTTTATAACTCCATAGTCTGCATCTAATAATTGTTCCATAACTACTTTTAATGCTTCTGAATGGTCTTTAACTGCTTTTTCTATTTTTATTTTTTCTCCATTAACTTTGTGTGTTAAAAAAGCTTTTTCGCTTCCTATTCTTTCGAAATATCCTGAGCAAACTGCTTCTTCTGTTTCCATATCAATTACTTGATATTTTAATGATGAACTTCCACTGTTTAGTACTAAAATTTTCATTTTAAAATTCCTCCTTTTTTATTGGTGTCGGTTCTTTTTTGTAAATTGTTTGAACGACACTTGACAATTGGTATTTTTTTACCCAATTGTAAATATATTTTTTAAATTTAATAACTTAATTTTCTGCTGCTTGTACTGCTGTAATTGCTACAACTCCTACTATATCATCTGAAGAACATCCTCTTGATAAATCATTTACAGGTTTTGCAATTCCTTGGCAAAGAGGACCATATGCCTCTGCTTTTGCTAGTCTTTGAGTAAGCTTATATCCTATGTTTCCAGCATTTAAATCTGGGAATATTAAAACATTCGCATTTCCTTCTATAGGACTTCCTGGAGCTTTTGATTTTGAAACCTCTGGGATTATTGCACTATCAACTTGTAATTCTCCATCAACTAATAAATCTGGAGCTTTTTCTTTTACAAGTTTTGTAGCTTCTATTACTTTTTCAGTTAATTCTGATTTTGCACTTCCATAAGTAGAATATGATAGCATTGCAACTTTTGGCTCTGCTTCAACTAAACTTCTAAAACTTTTTGCTGATGATATTGCAATTTCTGATAATTCATCTGCATTTGGATTTTGATTAAGTCCACTATCTCCATATATAAAGGTTCCGTGTTCTCCATATTCGCAATTAGGCACACACATAACAAAAAAAGCAGAAACTAATTTGGTATTTGGTGCTGTTTTAAGAATTTGAAGTGCAGGTCTTAGCGTATTTGATGTTGAGTGTGCAGCTCCTGAAACAAGGCCATCTGCTTCTCCATTCTTAAGCATCATCATACCAAAATAAATAGGCTCTTCTATTAATTTTGAAGCTTCTTCTTCTGTCATACCTTTAGCTTGTCTTAATTCAAATAATTTTTGAGCATATTCTTGTTTTTTGGTAGATGACTTAATATCAATAATTTCTACTCCTGATAAATCTATATTATTTTCTTTGCTGTCTTTTTCTACTTGTTCTTTATTTCCAATTAATATTACTTTCGCAAATCCTTGTGCTATTACTTTACTTGCTGCTTCTAAAACTCTTTTATCTTCCGCTTCTGGTAAAATAATTGTTTTTATGTTTTGCTTAGCTCTTTGCTTAATACTTTCGATGAATGACATCTTTTTCCCTCCTTTTAAATCACTATGCAAAGTATATCACTAATAACATAAAATATCAACTGTTTGAATAATTTTTATTGATTTTATTTAGCAATATTGATATAAATTAAAAAACGGAATGAAAACTGTATTTGCAGAATTCATTCCTTAAAGCAAGTTTGATTATTATTTTGCACATATTTCTTCGACCATTTTTTCAAAATGATCATCAATGGTGGAACGTTTTCTTTCAGTGATTTCAACTCCAAAACGTTCTGCCCAAGAATATGCATCTTTACGAGTTAAAAATGTTCCATCTTTTAATTCAGAGCCATACGTTATCTTTGTAAAATTTTCACCTTTACAATTTGCTTTCTGTCTTAAATCTTCGAAAAACTCATCTACAGCTTTGATGTGCATTGCATTTTTTAAAGTTTTAAACCGTTCCCAACCATCAGGTCCTTCAAAAATTTCTAAATCAAACATATTATTCCTCCTTAAATAATTATTTGATGCGTTTACTAGTGTCAACCCCATAAGGAGATGCAAAACTTGCTTGACATAATTTTACTACAATATTTTTAGCTTGTCAATCAAATTGTTAAAGCTTTTTATTATCTTTCTTCTTGTTTAAGTGATTTTTCAACTTTTTCCATAGTCTCTTTATCAGGATATACAGATTCAAACTTGTAAGTTATATTTTTATATTCATCAGATATTGTAGGTTCATTAAATATTTTTTCTCTCTTAAGCGATTTTTCAACTTTTTCCATAGTCTCTTTATCAGGATATACAGATTCAAACTTGTAAGTGACATTTTCATATTCATCAGATATTGTAGATTGATTAAATACTTTTTCTCTTAAATATTGTATAAAACTGTTCATATTTATTTCTCCTTTTAAATAATACCTATTTTAATAATTTCTGTCGTACATATTCATATAAAATAATCCCTGTTGCAACAGAAGCATTTAAACTTTCTGTTTTGCCAAGCATAGGAATTATAACTTTTTCATTTGCCAAATTTAATATTTCTTTTGAAACACCATTTGCTTCATTTCCTATAACAACTATTTTCTTTTTATAATCTACTTCATAAATTGTTTTTTTAGCTTTCAATGATGTAGTCATTAATTTATATTCTTGCTTTTGCAAAGTTTTTAAGGTTTCTTTTAAATCTTCACATTCTATTACTTTTACTCTAAAAATTGCTCCCATAGTAGAACGAACAACTTTTGGATTGTATGCGTCTGTAGTTCCTTTTGAAACTAATATTTGCTTTAAACCAACACTATCTGCAGTTCTAAGTATAGTACCTAAATTTCCTGGATCTTGAATGTCATCTAAAGCAAGAATTATATCTTCATTTATATCTATGTTAATTTCCTTACTTGTTTTACCTATAACAGCTAAAACTCCTTGTGGATTTTCAACATCAGAAAGTAACTTAAAAATATTTTGTGGGACATAAATAAAATCAAGTCTTGCCATTTCATACTTTAAATGACTCTCAATCATCTCTGAATTATCACATCCATCGCAAACAACAATATATTTTATGTCTGCATTTTCTTGTATAGCTTCCTTTATAAGCTTAAGACCTTCTATTATATATTCTCCATATTCATCCCTATATTTCTTTTCTTTTAATCTTTTAATATGTTTAATAAGACTATTATCTTTGCTAGAAATTCTTTGCATATTTCCTCCATTAACTTTCATCATCTAATTTTAAAACTGATAAAAATGCTTCTTGTGGCATTTCTACCTTTCCTATTTGACGCATTTTTTCTTTACCACGTTTTTGCTTTTCCAATAGTTTTTTCTTTCTTGTAATGTCTCCTCCATAGCATTTTGCTAAAACGTCTTTTCTTAAAGCTGATATTGTTTCTCTTGCTATAATTGTACCACCTATTACTGCTTGAAGTGGAATTACAAATAGATGTCTTGGTATTACAGTTTTTAGCTTTTCGACCATTTTTCTTCCTCTTTCATAAGCCATGTCTTTATGCACTATAAATGAAAGAGCATCTACATTTTCACCATTTATTCTTATATCTAATCTAACCAATTTTGACTCTTTATATTCCTTAAATTCATAGTCAAATGATGCATATCCTTTTGTTTTAGATTTTAAATTATCAAAAAAGTCATAGATTATTTCGTTTAATGGCATGTCATAAATTAATGAAACTCTATTTTCATCTAGATATTTCATATCTACATATATACCACGTCTATTTTGACACATTTCCATTATTCCACCCACATAGTCTTTAGGTGTAATAATATTTGCTGTAACTATTGGTTCTTCAATAAATGCAAGCTCAGCCTGAGAAGGCAAATCTGTTGGATTATATATATCAAGCACTTCCCCATTTGTTTTATGTACTTTATATATAACTGATGGAGCTGTAGTTATAAGTCCTAAATCGAATTCTCTATCTAACCTTTCTTCTATAATTTCTAAATGTAAAAGTCCTAAAAATCCACATCTAAATCCAAAGCCTAATGCTGCAGAAGTTTCTTGTTCAAATTCTAATGCTGCATCATTAAGTTTTAATTTTTCTAATGCTATTTTAAGATTTTCATATTCACTTCCATCTATTGGATAAATTCCACAATATACCATCGGGGTAACTTTTTTATATCCTGGTAAAGGTTTTTCTAAAGGATCATTTGCTTTTGTAACTGTATCTCCTACTTGTATTTCTGACAAACTCTTAATACTTGCTGCAATATATCCTACTTCTCCAGCTTTTATTTCATCACTTGGCATATAACTACCAGGAGCAAAATACCCTACTTCAGTTACTGTAAAAGTATCATTTGAAGCCATAAGTTTAATTTCATCTCCAGGCTTAACTTTACCATCAACTACTCTTACATATGCAACAGCACCTTTATAGTTATCATATAAAGAGTCAAAAATCAAACATTTTAATTTAGCACTTTCATCTCCAGTTGGTGCTGGTAAATCTGTTACAATTCTTTCTAAAACTTGTTCTACATTTAGTCCAGTTTTAGCTGATATACATGGCGCATCTTCTGCTGGAATTCCTATAATTTCTTCAATTTCTTTTTTAACTTCTTCTGGTCGTGCACTTGCTAAGTCTACTTTATTTATAACTGGTAAAACCTCTAAGTTATTATCTATTGCAAGATAAACATTTGCTAAAGTTTGTGCTTCTACACCTTGAGTAGAATCAACTACTAAAATAGCACCATCACAAGCTGCTAAACTCCTTGAAACTTCGTAATTGAAATCTACATGTCCGGGTGTGTCTATTAAATTAAAAGTATATTCATTTCCATCTTTAGCTTTGTATTTCATCCTAACAGATTGAGCTTTTATAGTAATTCCTCTTTCTTTTTCTATGTCCATGTTATCAAGTACTTGTGATTCCATTTCTCTTTTTGAAAGAACTCCTGTCATTTCTATAAGTCTATCTGCAAGTGTTGATTTTCCATGATCTATATGAGCTACAATACTAAAATTTCTTATATATTTTTGATATTCGTTCATAAATTCTCCCTTTTTATAAATCTAATTTCACTTCAATGTTTTTTTCTTCATACTTTCTATACTTAACTCCACAATAGTCAAGCATTTTTTTAGATACTATATTTCCATCTGTTCCATTATATTTGTCTGATTTATATACAATTTCTTTAATTCCAGACTGAATTATAGCTTTTGCACATTCATTGCATGGAAACAAATCCACATAAATTCTTGCATCTTCCAATACAGAACCTTTATTATTTAAAATTGCATTTAATTCAGCGTGACAAACATATGCATATTTTGTATTTATAAAATCTCCTTCTCTGTCCCATGGCATGTGTTCATCATCATACCCATTAGGTGCTCCATTATATCCAACAGATAAAATTTTGTTATCTTTACTTACAATACAAGCTCCAACTTGCGTATTTGGATCTTTACTTCTTTGTGCAGATAGCATTGCAACTCCCATAAAGTAACTATCCCATCCTATATAATTTTCTCTTTTTGTTACCATATTTATTCCTCCTTTTATTAATACCAATAAGCTAGTTTTAAAAAAGAATTAACTAACTTTATTTGTTCTTCTAAATCTTCTTTTTTTGAAATATTATATTTTTTGGGTATGATTTTCCTTGATTCTAGAGTCCATAAAAACGCCTTCATGTTTGGAAATCTTTTTATATTTTCTTTTATATAATAAATTAAATCACAAAGTTTTTTGTACATATCTGAACATTGTTTTTTTTCATAATTAAATTTATGAGTATTTACAATTAATTCTAATGGTTCTGAAATTTTTAATCTATAATTATCATCTGTAAAAGACTTTATATAGTTTTGATAGCTTTCGCAAAAAATTCTATACATTGTATTTCTCCCTAAATACTTTTAATTTTTTTATAAATTCTGCTTTTTTACTTTCGAATAAATCTTCTCTATTTATTATTTCATCTATTATTATATTTATCATTTTGGTATCACATTTTGGAATGATTTGATTTAAATCTTCTATATCTTTATCTGCAAGTCTTATTATTTTACTTATAGCAACATCCTCTTTTGAAAGTATATATACATTTATATATTTAAAATCCTCGAGTTTTATAGCTCTTTCTTTATATGTTGGCGATAACAGAGTGCTTTCATATTCTAACATGTCATAATCTCTTAGTAGTACAAAAACTTTACCATATTTTGCAGGATAACCTAAATCTACAAAATCCACATCCATAGTAGCTCTTGTTGTATACTCTCCTAACATACAGGCACTACCACCAATTAAATAAATATCAAAAGGTTCTAATTTAAATAACTTAGTTACTTCCTCCATTTCGTGGAGTACTTCTAATAAATTATCTTTAATCATAAATTAACCTCCCAGTTTATTTCTTGCATTTTATCACAAAAAAGAAAAAAGCTCAATAGGTTGAGCTTAAGTTTCAATTTATATTAAATTCTAAAAGTAAAAGATGCTTTAAAAATCTATTTTTACTTAATAATTATATTATTTTTTGTAAAATTTTTTTATTGAAATTTATGACATATCTTGTCGAATTTGACATAATCTATAAAAAGTAGTATAATATTATATTATGGCTTATATATTTAATTGCCATTAGACACTAATAACTTTTTTTCAACTATGGGGAGGTAATACCATGGCAACATTTAAGGACGTGTTGGAGGAATCAAAACTTATTCAAATTGCAAAAGATGCAAGAAAGCTTCTTTGCGATATGGAGAACAGTCCTCACTGGACTGAAACATTGGAAGAAGGGTTACAGCAGTATGCTTCAGCCCATTCCAAGATTGAAGTATTTGCCTTTAAGGCAGCTCTTCATTTCCACGTTTTTTGGATAATTGGAGATTATGTTTTCGAAACTATTCTTCTGCCAGTTTCTGTTCTTGCAGAAAAAATTGGTTCTTGTAATGTTTCACAAACCAACTATCGGTTCAAGATGGTAGAGCAAATAAACATGTTTTGATTTGTCCAAAAAAGCCCCTACAATGTGTTATTAACATATTGTAGGGGCTTTTTTTACTATGAAAGTAATACTGACTTTCTCGTATATAATAGGCGATGCGTATGCCTCTATTTTTCTAAAATTATTGTAACAGGTCCATCATTTAAAAGATTTACTTTCATATCTGCTCCAAAAATTCCTTTTTCTATATGAATATCATTTTCTGCACATTTTTCGCAAAAATTTTCATATAATTCATTTGCGAAATCAGGCTTTGCAGCTTTAGTAAATGAAGGTCTATTTCCTTCTGTACAATCTCCATATAGAGTAAATTGTGATACTATAAGCATACTTCCTTCAACCTGCTTTATGTTTAAATTCATTTTACCTTTTTCATCTTCAAATATTCTTAAATTACAAAGTTTTTTAACAAGAAAATCTGCAATTTCTTTTGTATCTGTATGTGTTACACCAAGTAGTACTAAATAGCCTTTATCAATTTGTCCGACTATTTTTTTATCTACTTCTACACTAGCATTTTTTACTCTTTGAACTACTAATTTCATGCTATTCTCTCCTCTTTAAATATAATATTATCTTTCAATGTTGCTCTGGAAAAATCATATGATTTTTCCTATGCAATAAGATAGGAATGCTTCAAAAAAATAGCAAGGATATCCTTACTATTTTTTATTTGTTAAGCTTTGTTTATAGTGCTCATAATCTTCATTCCAAGAACTATACTTTTCATCAGTACGATGGTCTGGAAGTGTTTTATTTTCATGTAAGTATTCACCTAATAATTTTGTTACCTTTAAAGCTCCTAAATGATTTGGATGATCTCCGTCATCTTCTCTATAGTCTGTTTTAAAGTTAAGATTTAATTTATCATGCATTGTGTTAAAATCAATATAATCTATTCCTAAATGGTCTGCAAGTTTTTGAACTCCATTATGTTTGTTTTCAGTCCAATTTGCTGGTGCTGGAGAGCTATATAGCATTAGCTCTATTCCTTTTGCATCACAATATTTCTTTATAAATTCCATATAAATTTTGTTTAATATAGGAACTGTTTTAGATTTATTAGGTCTTCTTTTCATATATTCTACATATTCTTTAACCACACTTGTTTTTTTACTGTAATAGTATCCTTTATTAGGTTGTCTGTTTGTGTAATTAACTCCAGATGTAAAATCTGCTAAAGCTAAATCTTTCCATCTGTCATGATATTGTACTATAGGGAAAAGTTGATTTCCTAATGTAGCTATAGGGATATCTAACCCTTTTCTTCTATATACAGCATTTGCTTCAATTATTATCATTTTTGGATTTTGTTTTTTTAAAGTATCATATATGTATTTAAATGTAAGAGGTAATGGTTGTGCTGCAGTACCACATACATATGATGTAAAACCATATTGATTCCACATTTCAAGAGGTATATATGAAGTATATGATTCACTATCTCCAACTACTAAAACATCTATTGTATTTTCTGGTTCAAGGTAAATTCCACTTGCTAAAATATATTTATTTTCTAATCCTGCTTCTTTTGTATTATTTTTTGGTACAAATATTTTTGAAAGTATTATTAAAATTACTAGTAATATTAGTAAGAAAGTAATACATTTAAATATGATTTTTTTCATTTTGATTTCCTCCTAAAAGTTTGCATACATTGGGTCTACGGGTGCATAATTTGCTCCATAAGCTCCAAATATAAGTATTGCAAGTATAATTGCATAATAAATTGTCCATCTTATTACGATGTTCTTTTTTGAAATACTTTCTCTAACATTAACATTTCTTTCTTTTAATACACTTATAATAAATACTAATATAGTAAATATAGCTATTACTATAAAGTCTTTACCATCCATTCCTAGTTTTAATATTGTACCATCTTTAAATGAAGCAAGTGTGAAATTTGTAAACATTTTACCAATCATTATCATTCCACGTTTTACGTGTTCTGCTCTGAAAAATAATTCTCCAAAAAATACAAGTATTATTGTTCTTAACATTTGAAATCCTATAAATAATTTGTTTTCACGATTAATTCGCAATTTTTCAATTAACCAATTTGCCTGTGGTTCTGTTATTTTTCCAAGTAATATTAATGTAAAATGATACATTCCAAAGAAAATATATCCCCATGCTGCTCCATGCCAAAGTCCATTACAAAACCATACACAGAATAATGCTATTGCACTTGCTAGAAGCGGTCCATAATGTTTTCCTAATTTTTTTCTTCCATTTGTAGTAAGTTTTTTCAATGGCTCTGAAAGAGATAATGGGTAAAATATATAATCTCTGAAAAATGCTCCTAAAGTAATATGCCATCTTGTCCAAAATTCCGAAATATTTCTTGAGAAAAAAGGTTGCTTGAAGTTTTCTGGTAATTTAACTCCAAATATTTCTGAACTTCCTATAACCATATCCATTGTTCCTGAGAAGTCCATATAAAGCTGTAAAGTATATAATACCATTCCGGCTACCATTATTCCACCATCATATTTCATATAATCTGTAAATATAACTTTAATCATTTCATTTAATCTATCTGCAATTATCATTTTTTTAATCATACCATAACCTATACGAATTATGCCATTTTTTAAGTTTTGATATGTAATTTGATTTCCTTCCCATAATTGCATTGCTGTTTCAGAATATCTACATATTGGTCCTTCCATAATTTGTGGAAAGAAACACATATAAAGTGCTAGTCTTCCTAAATTATTGTCTGCTTTAATTTTTTCATGATATACATCAAATAAATATGAAACAGCTTGTAAAGTATAAAATGAAATTCCAATTGGCATTAAGATTTTTGGTATTTTTAAAGTAATATGTAGGCTTAGTGCTTTAAATAATGTATTAATATTTCCACCTACAAATCCAGTGTATTTAACAACTAATAAAACACCAATATTTAATAATGCGCCTAATGCTAAAACTCTTCTTTGTTTTTTTAAAAATTCTGCTCTTATTTCTTTTTTCTTTGATTTCTCTGCATCTTTTAATATTACGTTTCTTTTATTTTGCAATGCTTCTAACCATTTTCCAAAGCCAAAAATAGATAAAGTTGAAGCCCATACATATACAATTAATTTTCTGCTTATTGACCAGAAAAATATATAACTTGCAAATAATAGGACTTTTGCTCTATGTTTCTTTGGCATAATGCTATATATTATTATAGTTAGTGGTAAAAATAGTGCTAGATATACTGCGTCACAATATGTCATTTTGTTTTTTCATTCCTTTCAAATTTTTATTCATCTTGAAGACGTGTAATCATGTTCCACATAGCTTCTGCTGAATTAAAGTTATCTGGTATAATTTCTACTGTTGGTATTACGATATCAAATTCATCTTCTAATTCTGCAACTAAAGATATAATTGCAAGTGAATCTAAATAATGATCATCTATTAATGTTTTACAATTTCTGTAATCTACTCCTTCTTCAATTCCTTCTAAAATTTCAATTAATCTGTCCATAATTTTTACTTCCTTTCTTTTATTTATTATAATTAGCTTTGTTTAGAGTGTATGTTTTAAAAGCATCTCTAACAAGCTTTAAATTATCATTCTTTAATAATGCAACTTGTGGTAATTCTCTACTTAAAAATAGTGAAATACCTTCTGTCATACAATAAGCACCTGTATTTTTAAATATAAATGCATCTCCAATTTGTAAATTACTTACAGGATATTGCTTAATAATGATGTCATTTATTGTACAAAGCGACCCCATAAGGTTCCAATCTTCTGTATTTTCATCATTTCTTGCTGGATATATCTCAAGATGAGGAAATTTCATTGCCATTGTTTGTCCATAATATACTAAATGATGTATTCCTCCATCTATTATAGCATAATTTTGACCTTTATTTATTTTTTTGTCGACAACTTTTGTAATATAATATCCACATGAAGCTGCAATACTTCTTCCAAGCTCTATAACAATTTTTCCTTTGTATTTCATGTTGTCTATTCCATTAGAAAATTCTTTAAGAAATTCTTGTTCATTAAATTCTTCACCTTGGAAATAATGTACTGGAAATCCTGTTCCAAATTCTAATTCATCTGCTACATAGTTATATTTTTCTTGCAATCTTAATAAAAATTCATCTATATAGTCGATTTCTTTTTGAAGTCTTTTATTTGTTCTTTTTTGTGTTCCTGAAAAATATTGAATTCCTTCAAAATATAAATTTGTATATGAATCTTTTTTGAAAATAATATCTTCTATATCTTCTTCATTTATTCCAAATTGATTTCCACTTGTAAGTCTTAATAAAACATTTAATTTAATATTATGTTTTTTAGATAATTCATCTAACAAATTTAATTGCTCTAAAGATTCTACTGTATATCTTCCAATTTTCGAGTTGCTTGTAATCATATAATCAATTACACTTGGTGTTTTATAAACTCCAGAAATAACTATCTTTTCAGGTGTAATGTTAGCTTCTTCACATATGCTATACTCTCCTGGAGAACATACTTCGAATCTATCTACATCATCATTTATTTCTTTAATAATAAATGTATTTGCTTTTATTGCATAACAAAGTTCAAGTCTTTTTGTAAGATTTTCTCTTAAAAACTTAATTCTTTGTTTTAATTTGTCTATATCAAATACATATATTGGAGTTTCAAAATTATTTAGAATATTTTCTATTATTTCTTGTTTCATATCTATTCCTTTCTGTAAATTGACTTTTTGCCATTTTTATAGTATAATAATATATATAGTAACTTAACAAATATTTTTTGTAGAGGAGGTTTTTATCATGATGACAGTGGCAACAATTCTCAACATTATCTTTGCGTGTATTGTAGGAAGGATTTTATACAATGCACGGAAAGATAACCGTGTAAGTAACTTACACATCTTACTGATGATTATCTTTGTGGTTGTTACCGCATTCTTAATTTTCGGTAATCTCCCCTCTCAATAAGAGGGGTTCTTTTTTATTTTTTAACCATTTCCGCCAACTCTTTCCTATCAATTTTTCCATTTTTAGTAATTGGAAATTTATCTATTTGTGTTAATTTATTTGGAATCATAAATACAGGTAAATTCTCTCTTAAATATTTAATAACTTCGTCTTTTTCTATATTTCCTACATAAAAGCCATAAAGTTTTCCTTTTTGTTCATTAAATATACAACAGCTTCTTTCTACTCTTTCTACCTTTTCCATTGCTCTTTCTATTTCTTCTAGTTCAATTCTATGTCCCATGTGTTTTATTTGGAAATCTTTTCTTCCTAAGAAGCATATTTCTTGATTTTCGTTATATTCTCCTAAATCTCCAGTTCTGTAAATCATATCTATGTATTTGTCATTTAAAGGATTTTGAACAAATCTTGAATCAGTTTGCTCTTTATTATTAAAATATCCAAGTGCTAAGCATGTTCCTTTAACGCAGATTTCACCAGTAATTCTAGTCCCAGTAACTTTTTTATCATTTTCATCTAACAAAAATACTTCTTCATTTGGAAAAGCTTTTCCTGCAGGAATTTTTTCATATTCTCTATTTTTGTCTACAATATAATAAGTACAATTACATGTAATTTCTGTAGGACCATATAAGTTTACAAACATAGCATTTGGCAAATGTTGCATCCATTGTTTTAAATGTTTAATTGGCATTACTTCTCCACTAAACATTACTTTATTAACAGTATCTGGAGTTTTATAATCTAGTGCATGAAATGTTGTTATTAAACATAACGCAGAAACTGCCCACACAAGAGTTGTAACTTTATTGTCACATATAAAATCTAATAATTCAGCAGGAAGTGAAAATAGTCTTTTTGGAATAATAACAAGTGTTGCACCTTTAGAAATACTAGAATATATATCTTTTACAGATACATCAAAATCAAATGGTGCTTGATTTCCTATAATGTCGTTACTTGTTATATTGAAAATTTCTGTAAAATTATCTATAAAATCTATTACTGACCTATTTCCAACTAATACTCCTTTTGGGACTCCAGTTGAACCTGATGTAAAATTTGCATACAAAGGGTCTAAGTCAAGAACATTTTTACGAATTTCATCTAATTTTGCTTGGTCAATTTGAGCTTGTTTTATATTATCTATATAGAAAACATTTTCTTTGTCTACTAGCTCAAATGCTATTTCTTCATGTTCTTTGTCTGTAACTATATGTTTTGCACCTAAAACATTTATTATATGTTCTAATCGTGTTTTTGGTAAATCCGGGTTTAACAATACATAAAAACAACCTGCATATACTGCACCAAAAAATGTTGCTAATGTATCTTTACCCTTTTCCATTAAAACCGGAACGGGATTTCTTGGTTCTATTATTTTTGAAATTGCTGTACCAATTCTTTTACTTAATTCTATTAACTCCTTATATGTATATTTTCCATTTTCATCTATTACTGCGATTTTATCGCTATATTTTTTTTCTGAATTTTCTAAATATTCTAATACTGTTTTCATATTTTTCCTTTCACAAATACTCTCATCTGGTATTTATTTCATAATATTATTTAACTATTGATTTCTTAGTTAATGCTTTTATTAATTTATTATGTCTTTAATAACTTCACCTGCAATTATTAGTCCTGCAACTGATGGTACAAAAGAAATACTTCCAGGAATTTTCTTTTTGTTTTCTTCATTTAATTTATTTACTTTTATTGGTTCTTCTTTTGAATAAACCACCTTTAAACTATTAATACCTCTATCTCTAAGTTCTTTTCTCATAACTTTGGCTAATGGACATACACTTGTTTTTGAAATATCAGTAACTTCGAATTTTGTAGGATCTAGTTTATTCCCTGTACCCATACAAGAAATTATTGGTATGTTCATGTTTTTAGCTCTTAATACTAATTCTATTTTTGAGGTAATAGTATCTATACAATCTATCACATAATCTGTTTTTTTGTCAAATAAATTTGGACTACTAGGCATAAAAAATTCAGAATATGTTTCTATTTTTGCACTTGGATTTATTTCTAAAATTCTTTGTTTTGCTACTTCTACTTTAAGTTTGCCTACTGTTTTGGTTGTTGCAATAATTTGTCTATTTATATTAGTTACATCAACTATATCTTTATCTACTAATATAAAATTACCTAATCCTGCTCTAGCTAGTCCCTCTACAACATAAGAGCCAACTCCACCTATACCAAACACAGCAACTTTTGAATTTTGAAGTTTTTCTATTCCTTCTTTTCCTATTAATAACTCTGTTCTTGAAAATTGCTCTGACATATTCTTTCTCTTTCCATATTTTCTTTTATATGTAAAGTAATAAATTTCGACTATTTTAGACTATCGAAAAATAGAACTTTAACAAATATATTATATATAATTAAGCGAATAAAGTCAACAATTTATTGAATAAAAAAATCCAAAAATGCTTATTGCACTTTTGGATTTTATATTATTCAGCTGTGTATGGTAATACAGCAATTTGTCTAGCTCTTTTTACTGCTAGAGTTATATCTCTTTGATGTTTTGCACAAGCCCCTGTTGTTCTTCTAGGTAATATTTTACCTTTATCATTAACAAACTTTTTAACTTGATCATAGTTTTTATAATCTAAAACAAAGTTAGGATCTCCACATAGTGGACATACTTTTTTTCTTTGTTTTCTTAATCTTGGATTATAATCTTCATCATAATTTTTATTATTTCTGTTATTTTTTCTATTCTTTTTGTCTGCCATCTTTTTCACCCCTTAATTTAAAATATATTAGAATGGTAAATCATCACTTGCAGAAACTTCAAAATCAGAACCTGCTCCTGTATCTGCATCCATTCCTCCAGGCATTGTTGAGCCGAAAGCATTATCAAAAGCTGCACTTGAAGCATCTCCATCTCTTCTGCTGTCTGCAAAATATGTTTCTTCTGCTACAACTTCAGTTATATAATGTCTTCCTTTATCATCATCCCATGTTCTTGTTTGTAAGCGTCCTATAACGCCAACTTGTTGACCTTTTTTGAAGTATTTACTGCAAAACTCACCTGTTTTGCCCCAAGCAACAATATTAAAAAAATCTGCTTGTCTTTCTTCACCTTGTCTTACAAATCTTCTGTTAACTGCAAGACTAAATGATGCAACAAGTGTGTTGCTTGTTTGTGTGTATCTAACTTCTGGATCTCTTGTTAATCTTCCCATTAAAATTACTTTGTTCATTGATTATCACTCACCTTTCAAAAGGCCCCTTCTTCTTAGTTTTCTTTTCTTACTACGATGAATTTTAAAATTTCATCAGTAATTCTGTAGTTTCTTTCTAATTCAGCTATTGAATCTGGTTTAGCTTCAAAGTTAATTAACATGTATGTAGCTTCTTTGTTCTTTTTGATTTCATAAGCTAATCTTTTTTTACCCATATTTTCTACAGATTCAACTTTACCGTTTTCATTTATTAACCCTGTGAATCTACTTTCTAAAGCTTTTACAGCTTCTTCAGTACAATTAGGATCAATAATGATTACACTTTCGTATTTATTCATTATTTACACCTCCTTTTGGATATAAAACCCACAATCTAAAGTTGTGAGTAAGGTAGTTAAATTCTTCCTTTATTTTTAACTTTTACTATTTTACCACAAAAAA
>OCTW011565557.1_pt1 | contig 28154 bp, 41 predicted proteins | sample 1539671 | NCBI WGS metagenome assembly OCTW01 (sample SAMN02144230, study PRJEB22623) | gut metagenome | biome: sheep rumen | host: Ovis aries | place: New Zealand | reverse complement strand
AGGGTGGCCAGACCTACAAGGTCGGAGCACCGACGAGACGAGCAGGAAGAGGCGACTCAAATGACGTCGTCATGCTCGACGAAATCAGGGAGCATCGAGACTGGTCAACGTGGGCGGCAGCTATTGCTTCGACTAACGCCAAGCCGAACGGGATCATCTTCTGCTTCACTAATGCAGGAGACCCGGACAGCGTGGTCCTGCGTCAGCTGAGATCGACAGGCATCGCCGCGATCGACGGGACGAAGGCCGCGGACTACGGCGGCGAAGTCGATGCAGATACGTTAGCACTTTTCGAGTGGTCAGCTCCTGACGGCGCCGCGAAGGATGACATCGATGCTCTGGCCCAGGCGAATCCGGCGCTCGGCTATGGTTCATTAACCGAGAGAGCACTGGCAGCTTGCCGGACTACTATGACGGATTCGGATTTTAGGAGTGAGTGCATGTGTCAACAGGTTGAGACCATACTCCCCGAACCGTTCCCTGAAGGGGCATGGCTCGGCGGACAGGATCCCGAGAGCTTCATCCGGGAAGATTCTGAACTGTTCTGGGGCATCGATATGAGCCAGGATCGTAAATATACAGTTATTGCTGTTTGTGGCTTACGGGAAGATGGTAATTATCACGTCGAGCTCGTCGAAAGACGGATCGGAACAGAGTGGGCGGTCGAATGGTTTAAGGCCAGGGCGCCGAAATATGGCGAGATGAAACTGTCATTTCAGGAACGAGGCGCACCAGTCTCGGGCCTGGCTGAACAGATCTGCACAATTGAAGGCGTGACGAGAATGTCGCAGGGCGGTCCTGACCTGTCAGCGGGTTGGAATCGCTTTTACGATGCCGTTGCAGCATGTGCGCCTGAAGATCAGCGCGGCGGGGTGAAGGTTTACCATCTTCCGCAGCCTGCACTTGATACACCGGGCAGGACGTGCCAGCTGAGAAATCTCGGCGGTGGCATCATGCTCCCGGACAGGGTGAAAAGCCCGGACGATATTAGTCCATTGATGGCGTGCGCGATGGCTTACGCAGGAGCGACACAGATCGCCAAGAAAGAAAAAAAGATATACGAATCAACCTACGCCTCCGGCGCTGGGTTGGTTTTTATCTAAAAAGAAAAAAGGAGACACCGAGAAATGCCGAGCATTTTGGAGCGCTGGCGTCTGTTGACGCGGCCGTTCGTGGTAAACATCACAACCAACGGCGACGCGCCGACCCAGGTGCTGAATCTGACAGCCGAAGAGCTATATCAAACGCAGGATAATATTCGGGCGGTCGTTGACTTCCTGAGTAATAACATCGCACAGCTCCCGCTGAAGGTTTACCGAAGAGTTGACGATAACAACCGCATCAGAGACCGCGAGAGCGCTGCGGCGCTGACGACCTACAAGCCAAACGATTATCAAACACAGTTCGAGTTTTTTCTCGCGTTGATGACTGAGTTTAATGTCTTCGGTACGGTTTACGCGTGGGTGGTCCCGGACGTGGACGCTCCGGGAGGGTGGAGCATCCACCTGATCCCATCGTTGTGGGTTATCAAGACGATCGAGGCGACACCATACAAGTCGAAGGCGTTGAGGATTTGCACGAAGACAGGCGAGTCGGCGGTCGATATTCCATTCGATGAGCTGATCCAGTTTAAAACGTACAGCCCGGGGCATCCCGGCGGGTACCTGTCACCGATCAGCTCGCTCCGCCAGATCCTGCTCGAACAGGTCGAGGCCGGAAGGTTCCGCCGTCAGCTGTGGAGATCGTCGGGAAGACTGAACGCGCAGATCATAAGACCGAAGGACGTCGAACCCTGGAGCGAGCAAGCTCGGAAGGCATGGATCGAGAACTTCCGGGAAGCATGGGGAGCCGGTGGAACAAAAGCCGGGAAGATCCCGCTCATGGAGGACGGCATGGAGATCAAGCCGTTCAGCACATCGTTCAAGGAGTCGGAATGGACTAACTCGGTCAAGCTGTCACGTGAATCCGTGGCTGCTGCTTACCGAGTGAACCCGTCACTGATCTGGCACAGCGAGACTCAGACATACGCGTCGAGTAAAGACAACGCCCGCGCGTTGTATGTCGAATGCTTAGGCCCGACGATCCAGATGCTGCAGCAGAGGATCAACGTCTTCCTGCTCCCCAAGCTCGGAGCAGACTCTTCGACATATGTCGAGTTTGACCTTGATGAAAAGCTAAAGGGTTCGTTTGAGGAACGCGCAGCGATATATCAGAGCGCTTGCGGCGGTCCTTATTTGACACGCGACGAAGTGCGCGCTGAACTGAACCTCCCACCACTCCCTAACGGACAGGGCAAGCAGATCATCACGCCGCTGAACGTCACGGAAGGCGGACAAGCGAGCCCCCAGGACACTCAGGGACAGCCGTACAACTACCCCGGAGAAGATAACCAGGGGAAGAAGCTGACCGGGTGCGGCTGTAAAGCGTGCAAGGAATCCGAGGAGCTCCGAATCAAGGGCAAGAGCGATAAAGAAGACGATGAAAAGGTCGAGAACGTCCTGACGACGTTCTTTAGAAGACAGGCCAAGAGCATCATCCCGAAGATCGGAGCGGATCCTGAAAACTTCTGGGACGCTGACAGATGGAACAAGGAACTGACCGAAGACCTCGAGCCGGTCCTGACAGAGATCGCGGCCAAGCACGGAAAGAAAACAGCCGACACGCTCGGCTCGACCTACGTGGAAGCACTGACCGAGAAATATCTCGCGACCGCTTCGGAGGCGAGAGCCAAGAAGATAAACGAGGGCACCCTCGAGAAGATCCTTGCAGACCTTGAGAACGAAGAACCTGACACGGCTCACGTCTACGAGGTCAGGGAGAACACCGCGGGGACCCTTGCACTGAGCGCAGCGGGTGCGATTGCCTCGTTCGCAGTCCAGGAAGCAGCACATCAAGCCATAAGCGACGGAGCTCCGCGCGTTGTTGGCCGAATCGTTGAAAAGGAATGGGTCACGGGACCGAACGCAAGGCCGAGCCACGAGGCTATGAACGGCGAACGCGTTCCTCTCGATGCTAATTTCTCGAACGGTCAGCACTGGCCGGGCGAAGACATCGGCGACCCTGAAGAGTCATGTGGATGTAACTGCACGACTGAAGTGGTTATCACAGGAGGATAGACATGAGTAAAAAGCATTTATATAAGACCTTCGAATTGAAGATCGATGAAGCCGGCAAGATCGCCGGCTTTTTTAGTACGTACGACAAGATCCCGGACAGCTATGGCGACATCATTGTCCCGGGTGCGTTCACTGAGACCATCGAGAAGAGGAAGAAGACGGGCCACCCGTTCCCCCTTTGCTTTAATCACGACTTCAGCGCCGTGATCGGAGCGATCGACATGGACACGCTGAAGGACACCGAAAAGGGTCCATATATGGAGGCTGGTTTCTTAGACACTCAGCTCGCGCAGGACGTGCGCAAGATGTGCCTCAGCGGTGCGATCTGGCAGTTTTCTTTTGCTTATGACGTTCTGGAATCTCGCAGACCTACAGAAGAAGAGAAGAAGCTCGGAATCATGAACGTCCTCGAGAAGCTCGAAGTCTTCGAGATCAGCATCGTCACCGTTCCGGCTAATCAGAACGCAGTCTCGACAGAAGTCAAGAGCGGAAGACGCAACAGCAAGGCGGACGAGGACATCATCCGCGAAAACATCAGAGAACTCGCTGACATGGTCGACGATCTGAACGACCTGGCTCGCGAGTGTGAGGCACGCATCGAATCACTCGGCTCACTCATTGAAGGCCGAGGCGATGAAGATAACCCGGAAGACAACACCAACAACGAAGAGAACGATCCCGGAGCCAACGCAGAAGCCAATGCGGAGGAGCAGAAGGGCGCAGTTAATTCGGAGAAGGTCGAGGCACTTCTGGAAAAAATCAAAGCAATAAAAGGAGGTTCCAACTCATGAACTTGAAGGAACAGCTGGAAACCAAGAAGAAGGAGCTCGCAGAACTCGAGCCGATGCTGAAGTCCGAAGACGTAACGACTGAGACAGTCGAGCAGGGCGAGAAGCTCGCGAGTGAGATCGAAGAGCTCACGGAGAAGATCGAGAAGGCTGAGAAGGCCAACGCGATCCTGAAGACACTCGGCACAACCGAGGAACCCAACACAGACACACAGGAGGTCACCAAAATGACAGATTTGGAACAGTTCACAAAGTCAGCTAAGGAAATGACAGACCGCAAGGCGGGAGTCAAGATGCAGCTCAAAGCAGCTTCTGACGTCGTAACATCCGCACAGATTGCAGACGTCGACAGATCAGTCGCTCCCCAGCCCGCGCGCTCCTCGGTCGCTGACTACTTCACAAACGCAACCATCGAGGGCAACGCTATCACCTACTTCATGCAGGGAGCTTATGAGGGTACGCCCGCCGTAACTGCTGAAGGTGCTAAGAAACCCCAGAATTCGACATCATTCGAGGGCATCACGCTCCCGCTCAGCAAGATCGCTGCGTACATCAAGGAGACAGACGAGATCCTTTATGATGAGCCTTTCCTCGCTTCCGAGGTTCAGAACGCACTCATCTATCAGATCGGCAAAGTCAAGAATAGCACAATCATCAGCGCTATTGCTGGCACTTCCGGCATCGGCGCAGCTGAGTATGATGCGGCAGCTGACGAGACACTGGCTGACGGTGTTCTCGCTGCTATCCTCGGCATCAAGGCAGACAGTGCCTATGATGCTTCCGTCGTATTTGTGAACCCTGCTGACCTTTACAAGCTCATGAGCGCAAAGGATCAGAATGGTCAGTATATCGGCGGCGGTTACTTCACAGGTGCGTATGGTAATGGTCAGTACAACATGCCTACAAGCATCTGGGGCGTTCCCGTCTTCGCATCTTCCGAGATCACAGCAGGCGAGGCACTCGTTGCAGCTCGTGAGGCTGTCAAGATCTGGCAGAAGGGCGGCATAGACGTCAGACTCTTCGAGCAGAACGAAGATGATGCGATTTATAACCGCGTCACACTCGTCGGCGAGGAGCGCCTTGCGGTTGCAGTAGTCGACCTCAAGGGTGTTTATGCTGTCGAGGCTAAGGCATAAGAAAAACCGAAAACGGGAAGGTCCTGCGGGGCCTTCCCTATTTTTCAAGGAAGGAGGCGCGCATGAAGACCTACGAACTGAACGGCAGACTTTACAGGTTTGCGGACGATAAGGTTCCCGCAGGTGCAAAACTTCACGGCAAGGCACCCGCCCCGGTAAAGGCTGAACCCAAACAGGAAGAAGCTCCCGAGCAGGTGGAGACCAAAGCCAAGAAAGCACCGGCGAACAAGTCAAGGAAGGCAGGAAGCAATAAATGAGCGAATTTGAACACGAACAGCTGACCCCGTGGGGTTATATGATCGACGCGGAAACGCTCCCCGACCTGCTTACCGTTGACGAATTCAACGCATCAACCGGGAATAAATTTAAGGGAGACGTCAGGATCCCGGCCAACATTCCGAGCGCATCGCAGGCAATTCGTAATTATTGCGGCTGGCACGTTTCGCCGAGTCTCGAGTGCGGGATGCTTTACAGGATCCAGGACATCCGTGACGCGTTCATCGGTTCGGATCTGCTCATTCAGCTCCCGGCGACATTTGTCACAAGCGTGTCAAAAATTGTCATCGGCGCGAAGTGGAACGAGACCATACAGGACTGGGATGGTGAGATCATCACAGACCCGGAAGAGTTTGATCTATCCACGAACGGCGTGCTCAGAGTCTACGACGTTGGCGTTAGAGGTCGGAAGTCGCGTATCTTCATCCGATTCACTGCAGGCTTCCCGGACACGGCAATCCCAAGCATCAAAGAGGTCGCCACTGATCTGGTTTCTCATGCAGTGGCTAATCCTTACGGAGTGAACTCGGAGGCTGCTGGCGGTGTTTCCGTTTCATACAGTTCAACCTGGGCGAATCAGGCGGGATCGACTTCACTCGCGAGCAACACTCGTGAAGTCCTGAACGCATATAAGGCGCGGAGGGTTTACTGATATGCTTCCATCCTTTTGCACGGAGACGATCACACGAGTCCGACCGGGTTCGAAATACGAGCGCGGTTCACAGGTCCCTGACTGGAGCGCTGAGGCTGTCAGTGAGGAGGAGATCACAGGCTGCTCAATACAACCGGCATCGACTACCCTGTCACAGGATGGCCGCGTTCTGGGAATATCGGAACAGCTCACGGCCTACCTTCCTGAATCAGCTGACGTTCAAGCAGGTGATCGGATCATCTACAACGGGGAACCGTACACGATCCAGGGCGAGCCTCGCATCTGGAAGGCTGCTGTCAACCTGACACACATGCAGCTGACACTCATTAGATGGGAGGGCTAAGCCATGACAAACGTTAGGATCGAATTCAATTCGGAAGGCTTCCGTCAGATCCTGACATCCGAAGGCTGTCATGAACTTGTTCAAGGCATAACCGAAGGCATAGCTGACAGAGCTAACGCCAACGCGGGCCTTGAGAGCTTCAGAGCATCGACACAGCTCGGAGGCTATGGCGGCGGCCGTTGGATCGGATTCGCGACAGCGACGGACAAGGCTGCGATGGTTGCCGAAGCTGAAGACAAAGCACTAACGAGGGCAATAACATCATGAACATTTTGAAACCTGAAGACATCGAGGAGCAGATCCGCCTCGCACTGGTCGAATATATGACCGCATATGTGCGACCGCTTCCGGCTCAGTATTCTCTTCCAAACATTTTGATTAGTGCCACGGGCGGAAGCTCGAAGGACACGATCGACACGTTCACGGTGGTCCTTGATGCGCGTGCTGAGTCAGATGCAGAAGCGTATGACAGTCTTGCTACAGCGCTCGGCGTGCTCGGCACACAGGCGCAGGAACAGCATGGAGCGCTCCGAAATGTAACAGTCAATAGTCTGGCACGCTGGGGGGTTGACCCGGCGCGTCCCGACTTGAAACTATGCACCGCCACGGTGATCGTCACAGCTCACCGCAAGGCTGCAGTCATTCAACCGAAAAATTAAAGAAGGAGGCATTGATATATGTCTGATGTATTTATCGGCGCTGGTAAAGCTACCGGCATGGCCTTCCGTGCTCCGAAGGGCACGCCACTCCCCGCGACACCCGGCGAGGAACTCGCTGCGGCATGGGAGGAGATCGGCGCGGTCGGCGAGGATGGTCTGACCTTCACACTCCCGAACGGTGACGTGCTCAGGAACTGGGCTCTGATCGCTGAGAGAAAGATCAACACCGAGAACGGCAAGATCGCGGCGCCTTTCATCGCTACAAACAAGAAGGTGCTCGGCACGCTGTTCGGTGATGCTAACGTTGTGGAGCAGGCAGCTAACGCAGACCACGGCAACGTGCTCAGCGTCACACTCGAGCCGGCTGTCTCTTCCGAGCCTTGTGCGTATCTCTTCCTCATGAAGGACGGCGATAAGCTCGGAATGGTTGGAACCAGCGACGGACTCATTACAGAGATCGCTGACGTCACATTCAACGCGTCAACACCCGCAACGTGGAACACGACCATTGATGCGACCTGGACGATCGCGTTCGATGACGGTCAGACCGTCTAAACACCCTGAGAAATCGGAGGACTAAAACCATGCCAAAATACACATTAACCAAAAAGAACGCTACATATTTAACCCTTGAAATCGACGGACGGGAGTACAACATCCCGCTCGTCACTTCCATGAAAATCAAGGAAGCCCGTAAACTCCTCAAGATCATGAAGATGAACGAGTCCCAGATCGACGAAATGGTCGACGAGCTCACTGAGTTCCTGGGGAAGTATATGGGCGAGGAGATCGTCGAGGAAATGACATTCGTCGACATGATCGAAGTGTTCAACCTTTGGAAAGCGGCCAACGAACAGGCCGGGGGTCTGTCAATGGGGGAATCCTCGGCCTCGTCAAACTCATAAATGAGCACGGCGGGGCGCTCGAGTATGACCTCTTAACGCGCACCCATTACAAACTGGACGACGTGGGGGGAGCTCTACCGTGGAGCTCCCTCCGTTCGTTTGTTCAGCATTTGGGAACAGACAGCGCACTCGCGAGAGACATGGGGAAGTCTACAGAATGGGAGCAGACCATCAAGACGAACGCCATTCTCGCAGATATTTTCGACCTTTTACAGGTCATCAATGCCAACCTCGTCGCATTTGCGTCGGGAGGCAAGAAAAAAGGAAAGATAAAGCCCTACCCGAGACCGGGCAGGGATAAGAACACGCGCAAGATCGGACGGGACGCGCTCCCGATCGATGAGCTGCGCGAGTGGATAAAGGAGCACCAAAATGGCTGACGGCGGGAACATCGAAGTCGCGAAGGCGTTCGTGACCATTGTCCCCTCGATGGAGGGATCACAGAAGATCATCGCCCAGGAACTTGGGGCGTCTGGTACCGAAGCGGCGAAAACCGCAGGCGAAGACGCAGGCAAGCAGTTCGGCAATTCACTTGCGACGGGACTCAAAGCAACCGCTGCAGTTATTGCCGGAGCTATGACAGCTGTCGCAGGTGCAGCCGTAGCAGCTGGCAAGGCGTTCATTGATTCAGCGAATGACGTCGCAGCGTGGGGCGATCAGATCGACAAAGAAAGCCAGAAGATGAACATGTCCGCGCAGGGCTATCAGGAGTGGAGTTTTATCCTGGAACATGCAGGGACGAGCATCGAAGGCATGAAGACATCGATGAAAAAACTCACCGTTGCCGCAGAAGAAGGAAATGACGCTTTTACTGCATTAGGAATTAGTCAGGAAGAACTCGCCAACATGTCCCCTGAAGAGACATGGAACGCGACCATCGCAGCACTTCAGAACGTAGCAGACGAAGGTGAACGCACTGCGCTCGCGAATCAGCTGCTCGGCAAGGGCGCCGTCGAACTTGCTCCGCTTTTTAACATGACAGCGGAAGAGACCGAAGCACTGAAGACTCAGGTCAACGAGCTCGGCGGAGTTATGTCTGACGATGCGGTTAAGGCTGCTGCTAATTATGAGGATCAACTACAGAATATGCAGGTGAGCCTCAAAGGTTTAAAGAACAACATCATGAGCCAGTTCCTTCCGGGGATCAGCTCGGTCATGAGTGGACTGTCAAAGCTGTTTAGCGGAAACGGAGGACTCGAAGAGATCCGCGCGGGACTGGATGACATCACAAGCAACCTCGCAGACCTCGCGCCTCAGTTTCTGGAACTGGCGAGCGCGATCGTCATGAGCCTGCTTGCTGCGTTTGGTCCTCAATTACCAATACTGGCAGAAAGTATATTTTCCTTCTTAGGTCAGGCTCTGATGACGGTCACCACGCTCATCCCTCAGCTCTTGCCGGTCATCACAACGGGTATTCAGGGCATTCTGAGCGCGGTCTTCCAGTGTCTGCCTCTGATCCTCACAAGTCTTATGACTCTAATCACGGATCTGGTCAGCTGGCTCGCAAGTGGGGACAACGTCAACACATTCTCGAACGGAGTGGTGCAGCTCGTCAGCCTTCTGGTAAAACAGTTCGGTTTGATCCTGCCTATTTTACTCCCTGCGGTGGTCTCTATCATCAGTGACGTGGCTACTACGATAACAACGCCGGAGAACATCGGGATGATCCTTGAGGCGGTCCTGCTCGTGGTCGGAGCCACGATTCAGGCGCTGGCCAATTCGATCCCGGAATTCATCGGCTACGTCGTCGGACTGGTATCAAACATTAAGGCGAACATCCTCGCCTTCCTGAATTGGATCAACCCGAGCCTTGCGCAGAATTTCAACAACAACCTCAACGCGTTGATGAACTTCGGCTCGAATGTGAAGAACTTCATCACAAACTTGATCTCGAACGTCATCTCCGGCGTGACTTCCTTCCTCGCAAGACTCCAGGCAGGATTCACTTCTGCCTTCTCGAGCGTTCAGGCGTGGGTCGGGAACATCGTCGGAAACATTCAGGGGTTCGTCGCGAACTGCCTCGCAGCGCTCTCGAGTCTCCCGAGTTCCGTCGTCTCGATCGGCGAAAATCTCGTGAAGGGACTTTGGAACGGCATCTCCGATAAAGTCGACTGGGTATGCGAGAAGATCAAGGGCATGGGGAAGCAGATCGAGAAAGCCATCAAAAAGGTTTTCGGTATCGCTTCACCGTCGAAGGTTTTCGCCGAGATCGGTGACTACTTAGCTCAGGGTCTCGGCGTAGGTTTCGAAGATGGAATGACAGGCGTCGAGGCTGATATGGTTGGCCAGATGGATGACTTGACCGGCTCCATGACCGCCGAGGTTAGCGCGTACGGCGTCAGCGATGCTGCAACGGTAGACAACACCACAATAAACCGCGGCCCCGTCGTAATGAATATATACGGCGCAGAAGGTCAGGACGTGAACACTCTCGCGGATGTCATAGCCGAGAAGCTCGAAAACATGACAACAGAGAAGGGAGCCGTCTATGCTTAACAATTTGGGTACTAACAAGCGCGGCTTGATAGTATACGGGGGCGAGTCCTCGGCTGACTTCGGCATGGTAGTCGCCGAGGCTCCAACCTTTGAGCGCGCCAGTCGCAAACAGACAGTTTATAAAATACCGGGACGCAGCGGTTCGGTCATCATCCAGCAGAACGCATGGGAAGACGTTGGCCGATCATATCGCGTTTGGCTCACGGAAGACAAGAACAGGAACCTCGTCGAGTATGTTGATGCGGTCATGGCGTGGCTGAACTCCGTCGACGGATATGCAAGACTCGAAGACAGTTTTGAGACTGACGTGTTCAGGCTCGCGTACTATTCGGGAGGCGATGACGTCGAGAATCTACTCATGCAGGCGGGCGAGGCAACCCTCAGATTCACCTGCAGGGCGGAGCGCTTCCTGAAGGAAGGGGAGCAGACGATCATCGTTTCGAACGGGTCGAAGATCTACAACCCGACCAGGTTCGAGAGCAAGCCCCTCGTTCATATCGAAGGCGACGGCGAGATCATGCTATCCATCGGAGGCGCGAGAATCACGGCAACGGTCGACGAATATATTAACATCGACAGCGACACGATGAACGCATACAAAGAACCGACGAATAACGAAAACGACAAGATCACGGGATCCTTCCCGACTATCAAGCCGGGGGAGAACGCAATCAGCATCACGGGAGATTTCACGGCGGCGAGCATCGTCCCGAGATATTTCACGATTTAAAGAGGTTTAAACATGATCCCGATTCTATTTAAAGAGGTTTAAACATGATCCCGATTCTATACGAAAGTATCACAGCTCCGATCGTCCCGAATCATTACGGTCTGGGCTCATTAACTGACTGTCTCAGCTGTGAAGTCACAGAAGAACGTAACGGGATTTATACGCTGACCCTCACCTATCCGGCGACGGGCATCCATGCCGACGAGATCGCAGTGGAGCGATTCATCAAGGTAAAACCTAACTACATGGATGACCCCCAGCTGTTTAGGATCTACAAAGTGGGGAAGGTCATGGCGGGCAAATTTACCGTCTACGCTCGTCACCTTTCTTATGATATGAGCGACCTGGTCATCACAGGGGGCTCAGCGAGCTCCTGCGCGGCCGCGTGCTTGCTCCTTACACAGTCTGCAGGTAATTTCACTATTACCACCGACAAAGCCACTGCGGGGAATTTCACGGTGTTACAGCCGTCATCAGTTCGCTCATGGTTCGGAGGTAAAAAGGGGAGCCTTCTGGATGTCTATGGCGGTGAATGGCATTATGACAATTTTGGGGCGAAACTTAAAGCTGCGCGAGGCACTGACAGGAATGTGACTATCCGCTACGGGAAAAACCTCACCGCACTGAATCAGATCATTGATACCTCGAATCTTTTAACGGGGATCCTCCCGTTCTACATGGACCAGAACGGGAACAAGGTGATCGGTGCGATCGTTCCGACCGGACTGACTCTCGACCGTCCGAAGGTTGCAGCGATCGACTTCACTCAGGACGTCAACCCTGAGAGCTCGACACCCATCGCGACACAGCTGGCCAACCTTGCGACATCGTACAAGAACAATAACAACCTCACCACACCGATCAATTCGATCACGTTGGACTTTGTTCAGATGAAGGAACTTACGGAACGCGTAGATCTATGCGACACGGTGAGCATTTACTTCGAGGCCTTAGGGATCGAAGCACGTGCGAAGTGTGTCAAAGTGGTCTGGGACGTTCTTGAGGAAAGATATACAAAAACAACCTTCGGCGATGCCAGGACAAACATCGCGGACACCATTGTAGCGACCTCCGCGAAGGTTGCCAATACACCTAACACCTCGTTCATGGAAACGGCAATAGCGCATGCCACAGAACTCATTACAGGTAACAGAGGTGGCAATGTAGTCATTCACAAGAACGAAGACGGGAGACCGTTTGAGATTCTCGTAATGGACACGGACGACATCAACACTGCAGTCAAATTATGGCGCTGGGGCTTAGGTGGCTTCGGTTATTCAAAAACGGGTTATGAGGGTCCCTACGGAACAGCGATTACAATGAATGGGCAGATAGTGGCTGATTATGTTGCTACAGGCACATTGGATGCCTCGAAGATTACTGTTCAGAATTTAAGTGCAAGTTCGATTACCACAGGAACATTAGACGGTACAAAGGCAACGATTAAAAACATCAATGCGAGTAACATAAACACAGGCACATTAGATGGTACGAAGGCAACAATATCCAACATCAATGCAAGCAACATCAATTCGGGAACATTAAATGCTAATTTGATTAAGGCTGGCACGATTAGCGATGTAGCAGGAAATTCGAGCATCAATATGGCTAATGGCGAAGCCATCATGAAGAATTTTAAGGCTAAATTAGCTTTTAGCCTTGTTGACAGCAACAATGTAAAAAGAGGTGCTATTGAATACAATTCGGCAGGCGGAACAGCCTTCTATGCCTATAACCAGAGCGGAAAGATGAGTACGGCTACCACAGGTGGTACAGAAGGCGGACAGTTTAGAGCATATAACTCATCCGCAAAAGAAGTAGCTAATTTAGGCGTAGAGAATGATGTAGGAAGATTGTATCTGAAGAATGGTGCAGGTTCGGATGTGGCGGCGGCTTTGGTTGTAGGAAGTCAAGGCGGAACGCTCTCGCTGAGAACGCTGAACGGTTCAGTAAAAGCACGTATGGATGTATATGCACCTAACGGCTCGACACTTGGCGGTGCTCTAAATTTATATAATTACGCTGGTGTAAACGCAGTAGCTTTATATTGCAATAACGATAATGCTGGTTATTTAATGCTCCGTAACGCAAGTAACGCAGGAACTATCTACGGAAATGCACATACAGGCAATTTAACTTGCACATCGCTTACACAGACATCCTCACGGAAGGTGAAGGAGAACATCAAGCCTATTGTCGATGCAGAGAAGATTCTCGAACTGGAAGCGGTATCCTTCGATTACAAGGATAAGGCGAGAGGAACAGACAAGCGAGGATTCATAGCCGAAGATGTAGCCGAGATATTGCCTAACCTTGTAACACCCGAAACAGAGGAAATGTCTGCCTGTTTGGATTACATTCAAATGATCCCTTACTTACAGGCTGTGATTAAGATGCAGGATAGCAAAATAAAGGCATTGGAGCAGAGGCTTGAAGTTTTGGAAAACAAGCTCAAAGAAGTTTAATGAAGAAAAGGAGAACGGCATTATGGAAATGATAACATTAAATCTCATACCAAAAGGCACACCACCTGTTTGCCACGCATCACAATATGACAAGGGCAGGGTTATTAGATGCAATCTCGTTGAAGGATTACAGGTCTATGTTTTGTCGGGAGAAACTGCTGTGCTCAATGTCATTAAACCCGATAATAATATTGTTACGGAAGCTCTAACGGCAACGACAGGAAATTCTTACATTGACATTATCACCACAGAGCAGATGTGTGCGGTGGCAGGTAAGAATGAGTGCGAGATAAGGCTTACCAAAGGTGAGGTCGAGGTAGGCACACTCAACTTCATTATGCAGGTCGAGGCAGATGTAACCACAGGTGGCATTGAGAGTGAGACAGTTATCCACGACCTAAAGACCACCATAAGCGATATGGTAAAAGAGGAGATAGAGGCAATATCTCCCGAAGAAGAATTGAGCGGTGCAATGGCATCGTTTGAAACTCACGAAATCGCTCCACTTGTAGATTGCAAAGTGAAAATTGAAGCCATACAGAGTGGAAGTGGCACACCTTCACCCGATAATGTAAGACCGATAACAGGGTTCACGGGGGCGAATATCCGTGTTGTAGGTTCTAATCTTTGGGACGAGGTTGTCGAGGACGGATATATTAAAGATGGCGGTATTTTAAACCCTAATGTCGATTCTATACGAAGTAAAAACTTTTCGCCTTGCACACCGAACACGGCATATTATTGCTATATCCCTGATGTTAGTGGTTTAATTGATGGTTTTGCGGTTTGTTGGTATGACATCAATCAAACATTTATTAGTCGTGATATTAAAACACATAATGTTAATTCACCTGCTAATGCTCGTTTCTTTAAGTTATCGTTATATAACTATAAGAACTATTATTCGAGTTATGCAAACAATGTTAGTTTGAACTACCCCGCAACCGACACGGCATACCATGCCTACAATGCAAACTCCACCACTACCGCAATCACTTGGCAAGACGAGGCTGGTACAGTTTACGGTGGTTCGCTTGATGTAACGAGTGGATTACTGACGGTAACGCATAAACTTGTTGATTTGGGCACACTATCAAGTTGGAATTTTAATTCAACACAAAACTTTTGGCAACATGTCATTCCTGATATTAAAAGTAATACCAAAGATATTTTATGCGAAGCATACGCTTTTGTTGAAAAGAATTGGGCTTCTATGGTAAATTACGAATTTGGAATTTCGGGAAATTTAATGCGTTTGCATAATGATACTGTTTCAACAAGTGCAGAATTGGAAACACAATTAAATGGTATACATTTGGTTTACGAACTCGCAACACCAGTAACCTACCAATTGACACCAACAGAGATTAAGACAATTCTCGGTGTGAATCACATTTGGGCGGACACAGGCGATATTGATGTTGTTTACCACCACGAATTGACAGCGAGGTATGTATACTTTGACAACACTGGCACAGACCTTACGGCAACGAATGTAGAGGCGGCTATCAAGGAACTATGGAGCAGGTTACAGTAACTTTTTGGCTATACAAGGTGGTCGGGGTATGTCGGATTACCCCGATCGCCTACCAATTCACCAAAATAGGAACTATACAGAAAAGCAAAACGAGCACCCCTCCGGGGGTGTTTTTCATTATCAAGGGGGGCTATATGGAGCCAATATGGGTTGCCGTGCTCACGAGTGGCGCGGTGTTTTCATTTATTCAGTTTTTGATCACTCTGGCGTTCAGCCGGAAGGACAAGACGAAGGAGATCGACGAGAAGATCGACAGCTTGAGCGAACGGATGGATGCGAACGCAGCGATCCTGGCGAGGACGCACATCCTCCGCTTTGCTGACGAGCTGAGGAACGGTGTGAAGCACTCGAACGAGTACTTCAGGCAGCAGCTCGAAGACTGCGACACATATGCGCGCTACTGCGAGACGCATCCAGACTTCAAGAACTCGTACACCGTCCTCGCTGACAAGTACATCAAGGAAACTTACGAGAGACTCACGAAGGAGGGAAAACTATGAATAACAAAGTTTACGACGTTTTGAAGTGGATCGCACTCGTGGGACTGCCTGCGCTCACCGCGCTCTGGCTCACCCTTGCGAACATCTGGGGCTTCCCTTATGCTGAAGCCATCGGCGCGACTATGGCAGCCGTGACGACGTTCCTCGGCGCTGTCCTCGGGATCAGCTCCATCCAGTACCAGAAGAAGATCGGAGGCGATGAGAAATGACGAAGACGAACGCAGGGCTCGTCGAGTACTGCCGCGCACAGCTCGGCCTGCCGTACTGGTACGGAACTTTTGGACAGACTGCATCCGCGAGCCTTCTGGCATCGAAGAAGAATCAGTACCCGAAGTACTACACCGCGAGCGACTTCTCGACACAGTTCGGGAAGCGCGTGCACGACTGCGCAGGACTGCCGAAGGGCTACCTCTGGAGCGCTACGCCTACGAGTGCCCCCAAGTATGACGCGGGGACAGACTGGGGCGCCACTGCGTTCTATCAGCACTGCAACAAGAAGGGAACCATCGACACCTTCGACCATGTTCCCGGCCGTCTCGTATTCAAGGGGAAGCCGTCGAAGATGTCCCACGTCGGCGTGTACGTCGGAGCAGGGAAGATTATCGAGGCGAAGGGTCACAAGTGGGGGGTCATCGAGAGCAAGCTCGACGAGACCTGGGACTACTGGGGACAGTGCGAGCTGTTTGAAGAGAGCGCACCGGCTCCTGCTCCGCAGCCACAGCCGACACCCACACCCGCTCCTGCACCTGCTCCTTCCGGGGATCTTTACAAGGTGAAGACGAACGGATCGAACCTGCGCCTACGGGTGGCTCCCAACCTCAAGGCCGTCGTGATCGCATCGATGCCTAACAGCAAGCCGGGCAAGCCGACCCTCGTGACCGTCACAGGAACCAGCGGAAGCTGGTCCCGGGTAACATACAACGGACGCACCGGCTGGGCCGCGACTAAGTGGCTCGCTAAGATCTGAACGACTTCACCGCGTCGTTTTCTTTCTTATTCTCCATGATTTCCAATTTTGCGACGCGGTTGTCATATTCCAGGACCTCACCCTCGTGGTGGGGTCTTTTTTTATGCTTGCTTCCGAAAACATCCGAAAATATTCGAAAATGTTTGAAAGTGTTTGAAAATGTTTGAAAATGTTTGAAAATGTTTGACTTTTTGTTTGACTTTTGTATTTTCCACCACGCACAACCGCAAGGGTTTAAAAATGAAAACGTTGAAAAATGGACGTTTTTGGGACAGTTAAGTCCACACGTGGACTATAGGCAGTGGGTTCGACTCCCATCATCTCCACCAAAATAAACCCCGCAGGCTCAAGGCTTGCGGGGCTTTTCTTGTTTTTGTATGTATGACTTTTTGTTTGACTTTTCAATTCTCGGAGGCTTTGAGCCGCTCGAACGTTAGATTTATAACGTCCGCAGCTCCTTCGAGCTCACCGTCGACCGTGTGCTTATAGGTTCCGAACGTGTCCATGTTTTCAGAGTGGCCGATCAGAGCCTTCAGGGTACCCTCGGCCAGGTGTGTCTGTGAGCTGACGATCGACACAAACGTATGACGGAGTGAATACGGAGATCCGGGAAGACCGCGCTCAGCCCTCAGATCGTTCCAGTGATGCCGGGCTGTGTTTGGGATAGGCGGACCGCCTGCGCCGTTGCAGAATACCCACGGACCACGGAAACCGCTCGCGAGGTTCCTGGCGATCGTATCGTCGAGGATCTGACGCGCCAGAGCAGGGAGCGGAATGGAGCGCCGTGCGTTCCTGTTTTTGCCTTCGGTTATTTGCCCCGCGTTATTGACAGCCCTGCGGATCGTCAGCGTGTTCCCTTTGATGTCACCCTTCTGGATGCCGTAGGCTTCGCCCGGTCGGAGGCCACAGAGCAACATAATCAAAAAAGCGGGATAATACCAGAGTTCGGACGGCTCGAACAGTCTCGCGATGTCTTCCGGCTGAAGTATCTCACGCTCGCCCTTCTGATGCCCCTGCGGAATATACAGCTGACCACGCCAGTCATCACAGTAATAATTGTTATATGCGAATTTATGCAGGCCTACGATGACCGCGCGCAGGTGTGTCAGTGTTTTATGGCTGAGGCTTGTGATCCGATCGGAGTGAGGTCTGGCATCGTTTAGAATGGCCTGCCAGTCTCGGAGGTTCAGCTTGTTCATCCTGCACTTCCCGAGAGTGGGGAGGATGTAAAGGCGCGTATACAGCTCCGCCTCACGATAACCGTCACGTCTTCCGATCCTTGCCTCGATGTCTTCGAGATACAGCTCGACACATTTGGCCACGGTCAGAGAAGAGGATCCCCCGAACTCGACCCAGTCGTCATATTTATCCAGGACTTCGCGCTTCCCCTTCATGCCGGGAGTCGACGAATAGAATACTTTTTTTATTCCATTCTTTTGGCCCTGGATGATCCAGAGCCTGCGCTGCTTATTCCACTTAGGTACTGCCACGACCGTCACCACCTTCCTGAGCATCGAGAAGCGCCTGATAATAAGCGAGGAGCCTCGCCCGGTTCGGTTCCGTCAATTTATCCATATCGACCCGAATAATCGGCTCACCCTCCGGCGTCAGATCATAGCCGAGCAGCCACGCGGGTGAAACGTTAAGAGCTTGAGCTATTTTGTTAATAGCCAGGGATCGCGGAATTGTTTCGCCTGAAAGATAACGGGATAGTGATGACTTATTCATGCCAGCCTTCGCAGCAAGCTCGGAGGCTGTCATCTGACGCATCTGCATCCCCTCGTTAATTCTGTCTTTGATTTTATAAATAATGCTCATCATTACGTTCCTCCAACCCCATTATATTGCACTGGTGTTACAAATTGCAAATTTAGCAATTTTTAGTGTTGCTTTATTGACAACCGAATGATAAATTTAAGGTGGAATTGCTAAAAAAGCAACTCGGAAAGGAGGAACAGATGGAAGAACTCAAAAAGAAAATTGACGACGCATTTGAGACCCGCGCGGAGTTCGCGGCCGCGATCGGCGTGGATCCTTCGAGATTGTCGAGGATGCTCCAAAGCGGAAACTGGAGAGCTGACAAGATCGAGGCGGCGGTCAAAGTGCTAAAAATACAACCGGAAGACATTCCTGTGTATTTTTTTGCTTCTGCGGTTGCTGATAAAGCAACTAAAGAGACATGAAGACCACACGACCGGGGTCGGTGCGTTATCCGCGAATGTATCAGACCTTTAAGAACTCGAAAGAAATCGCGGAAGTCATTAACAGGAGCACGAGCTACGTCAAGACAGCGCTCAGGGCAGGATTCACAGACAGGGAGCAGCGACTGCTTAACGCATACGCAGGGGAGGACCTTTTTGATGTATGACAGATTTTTCAATTTCCTTTTAGGCCTGACCTGCGCGATGGCGTTCGCGATCGGGTTCATGATTCCCGAACTGTTTACAGGTGAAGCACCTGCGGAGCTCGTAAAGCTGAAGACGGACATCACGGTCCCGGAAGTCGAAGCTCCTGACGTGTCCCTCGCGTTCGAGATCAAGGCGAACAGAACAATAGCGAAGGCGAAGATCGACAGCGCTATCTCACTTATGGCCAAGCTCGACGAACTGGAGCCGGAAGCAATAGCGCTCGAATATGTCGGGAAGTTTTATTTGACCATGTACGCAGCCACCGCGGAGCAGTGCGGGAACTCGCTCGGCATCACTGCCAGCGGTCGCAAGGTGACAGAAGACCCGACATGTCACACGGTAGCAGTGGATCCTTCGGTCATTCCGCTCGGGACGTATCTGATTATCGAGGGCTATCCGGGAATCGTCTTCAGAGCTGACGACACGGGCAGCGCGATCAACGGCTACGACATCGATATTTTCACCACATCCGAGAGCGAGAGCAAGACATTCAACAACGTTTCAGGCGCGAAGGTCTGGATCATCAAAGACTGAGAAAGGAGGAACCCAATGGATAAATCAGTCAACACAGCATTTTTATACCTGGTCCAAGCCCTGAAATATACCAGGGACAACAACGTCAAGAGCATCAGGGCGTGCATCAACACAGACACGAGCGGCTATAAGAAGGAAGTGGCCGAGATCACATTCGAGGACGGCTATAAGCTGTATGCCGACATCGGAGGCGACGCGAACACGACAGCCATGTATGACGTCCTGGCCGTACTGTGCGACATCAAACACCCGAGCTGTGGGATCCACAAAGTCGAACCGATAAAGGAAGGGGGCCAGTTCAATGGAATTCTTTGAGGCGATTATTTACATCATCGGCACCGGCATGCTCGGCGCACTGGTCGGGATCATCGTCGGTGTAATTCTGGCATCTGAGCAGATCCTTCAGCTGCAGAACAAGATCGACAGGCTGGAGAAGGAAAAGGAAGAAGCGCGGAACCTTGCCCCGCAGTTCATCGAGATCAGTGACTCCGGGGTCGGCCAGAGCATCGACTTCCCGACCACTCAAAAGATTTATTAACAGACAAGGAGGAAGAAACGAAAATGTCACGTAATTATTCAAAAGGTACCTACACCGTCGGCGAGATCGCTGAGATCGTCATGAAGAAGAACCCGGGAAGGTTCAAGAACGTCAGAATCGCACATCGTCAGGTTAATAAGACGATGGTCAAGATGCAGATCGGCGACATCAACGGCAAAAAGCGCTGCATGATAATCGCGGCCAAAGATGCCGAGCGTCTCGTTGAAGCGATCAGCAACTCACCCAGGAAGAAGATCAAGAGCGGACAGGTCTCCATTTTTGAGAACTTCGGAGATTCGCCCGCCGACGTATTCAATAAATACACCCCACACGTAAAGAAGAAGGAAGACCCCGAGAAGCACATCCTCCCGGTCCCTGCAGGCCTGACAGCTGAACAGGTCGAGGCAGCGGCGAGGCTGTGGAGCGCGTGGGCTGACTTTTGCGCAGCATTTAACAGATCGGAGGAATAAATAAATGAACGACAGATATTTGAAGAAGAGCATCGTCTACTTGAACAGGTCACAGCTGGAGCCCCACCCGGACAACCCGAGGAAGGACCTGGGAGACCTTGAAGAGCTCCGGGAGTCTATTCGTGAGAACGGCATCATGCAGAACCTCACAGTTATCCCTACCGATGACACTCTCGAGCATTTTAGGATCCTGATCGGTCATAGACGTTACGCAGCCTCCGAGGGCATCGAGAACGAACTCCCGTGCGTTATCGTCGAGGGGCTGAGCGACAAGGAACAGCTGAGCATCATGCTCTGTGAGAACATGCAGCGCTCAGATCTGACATATATCGAGCAGGCCCACGGCTTCCAGCTCATGCTCGACCTCGGTGACACTGTGGAAGAAATCGCTCATAAAACGGGATTTTCGGAGACTACGGTTAAGCACCGCCTGAAGATCAACGAGCTCGACCAGAACAGCATCAGCGAAGCCTCAGAATATTTTCAGCTGTCGATCAGCGACTTCATAAAACTGGAGAAGGTCAAGGACATTGAGGTGCGCAACAGGATCCTCGCAGATGCAAGGAACTCGTCAGAGCTGGCGGAGACCGTTCAGGACTACCTCGAAGAACTCGAGCATAACAAGAAGGTCGCCGAGATCGAGGAAGTCATGACGGAGATCGGATGGAAGAAGTCAGAAAATTACTTGAATGTCTACTCGAACGGATGGAGTTCAGTCGCAAAGTGGACGGACAACATCGAGATCGACAAGTTCGACAACGAAACGGCCAAGAAGCTCCGCGCACTGGCTCAGAAGGAAAAGGGCACGATCTATTATCGAATCAGCTGGAGATATTTGGAGATAGCTCGCAAGGAAGCAAAGAAGAAGGACGAGAATAAAAAGAAGACGAAGGAAGAGCTGCGCCGGGAAGAGATGGACAAGAAGAGCAAGCTGCTCGAGATCGCCCGCCGCGATATATGCGACGAATATCTTAATTTCCTTAGGGACGTGGAGCATCCCGATCTGAACGTCCCGAAACTGAAGCCGAACGAGGTCCTGGCACTCGCGGAACGTCTTTTTAAGATCCTCGATAACCGTGGCGCAACTCTCACATCGTTCTCATATTTGGCCAAAGCTCAATACAAGACACAGCGAGACCTTGACCAGCTCGGGGATATATATAAGATCGCGGGCTTCCTTCGGAGGCTCATGCTGCAGGTCTGGAAGGAGCTCGCAACGTCTTACTCGAATAAGTTCGTCAACTACTACCACGAAAAGAACCAGGACATCCTCGACGCGCATCTCGAATTCTACGACATCCTTCACTTGTTCGGTCTGACCATTGAGAAGGATCTGAAGGACGTCATCAATGGAACCTCCGAGCTTTACCTGATCGACGGGAAGGAGGTCAAGTAATGAGTGAACAGCGTTATTACTGGCTGAAGCTGAAGCGGGATTTTTTTAAGCGCCACGACATCCGTGTCGTCGAGGAAATGCCGAACGGGAAGGATTACATCCTGTTTTATATGAAGCTCCTACTGGAATCTGTCGATCACGAGGGGAGCCTCCGATTCTCGGAGACTATCCCCTACAATTCGCAGATGCTTTCGATCGTAACGAACACGAACCCGGATATCGTTGAGAAGGCTATTCAGATATTCAAAGAGCTGAAGATGATCGAAGTCCTCGATGACGGCACTATCTACATGGCCGAGGTTGCCAGGATGATCGACAGCGCGGCCGACACTCCCGCAGCTCGAAAAATGAGGCGATTTAGGGAACGCAAAAAAGCCGAAGAACAACGCCTCATTACTGGCAAGGTAACAAATTGTTACGAGGGCGGTAACGAAACGTTACGAGATATAGATATAGATATAGAGAAAGAGATAGAGAAAGATGATGTAAAGAAAAACATAAAAGAAAGTTCGAACGAAAAAAATGCAAGCACGGACGAACTGATCGATTTTATCAAGGAAAGAGGTGGGACAATATGACGAAGAAGATGCTCCTGACATTTGAGAACGGACTCCCGAGAACTACGAGCCAGCAGAAGGGTGAGGCGATCAGAACGAACGCACTCGGGCAGAAGTATATCCATCACTATCGCAAGGCTAAGGTTCAGAACTTCAGGACGATGGTCGGCTATCAGCTGAAGCGCTACGCTCCGGCGAAACCCTCGGAGGCACCGATCCGTCTCACCGTATTCGTCGGCTTTGATGTCAGGAACGCGAAGCTGTGGGGACAGTATAAGACAACCCGCCCGGATGGTGATAACTACATCAAAGAGATCAAGGACGTCATGACGAGGCTCGGCTTCTGGCTCGATGATGCGCAGGTCGTAGACGAGAGGATCGTCCGGCACTATTCGGAGAAGGGCACTATCACGATCCAGATCGATGACCTGAAGCAGCCGATCAAGGTGACAGTATGAACTCGAGCGACATCCTGGCAACGGCCAGAAGGCAGGAAATGAACAGAAGGGAAGCGAAGCGGTGGCTGAAGCGTGTTTATTATCAGACCTTGAAGGTGGAAGCTGAGAGGAGAGCCCTGAACGTTATCGAGGCGCGAGTCAATAATGCAGTCGGCAAGCTGGAGAACGACGGGGCGAGCATTGACCGAGGTCAGTCAAATAAGAAGCACGAGGACATGCTGCTCAGCTACGCACAGAAGAACGAGGACCTCGAAAAGGAAGAGATTAAACTCTCGAAGTTAAAGCACGAGACCCGGATGGTCATTTCCAAGATCCGGGACGATCGCCTCGAATCAATTGCCGGGCACAGATATGTCGATTGCCTTGCCTGGCGAGACGTGGAAAAGATCGACGCGTTCAGTCATTCCCACATCATGAGACTGCAGAACGAGATCCTGAACCGCATCGCGGTCATTCTATTGAAGGAGGAAGAAACAGAATGATAATTCTTAAAGTAGGGGATAAATTCCCGAAAAACTGCGAACATTGTCCGTTATTTGTCGATCACATGGGAATCCCGACCTATTGCGTCGCTGACGGGGAATATTCGGAGGAAGAAATTGAAGCAGAAGAGGACGGAGCGCTGAATATGTATTATGACGGCTGTTTATCGAAAAGGCCGCAGAACTGTCCGCTGAAGGAGGTGAGTTTATGAAGCTGATGATCGATATACCCGAAAATGTTGTAACAGCAATTCGGAACGGAGAAGATTATAGATATGACATTCATACCACGATAGCGCAAGGCATACCTCTGACATCGAGACAGGAAACCAACGAGAAAAACATCAAGACAGCACTGGGGAGCTTAGCGAAGCCTGAATCAAAGACGGTCAATATTCTCGCAGATATGTCGAAGAGCCTCGCGGTCATCACAGATGCTATGACGGAAGAAAACGATCCCGACGCAGATCATAAGAACGAACAGATGAACTTGATCGGCATGGTTGGACGTTTGTGCTCAATACTTGCTCAACGTGAGGTCATTACACCTGTGGAGGTTCATTATGTCATTACTGGAGAGGTAGAAGCGGAGGCAGCACATGAATGAATTCGCATTTTATATAGTGGGCCTGCTCGGAATGATCTCGGCAGCTTGCGCGTTATGGCTGTCAATAGAGCTGAAGAGGGCAGAGAAGGAGCTGACGAATGCTCGTAAACTTCTCGACATGTGGACCCCGTCGCCTAAGATCGAGACGTACAGGCTCGCAACACTCCACGCATGGATCGAGGTCGATGCGGAGATGACGGAAATCCTGAAGCCTGAAGAACTCGACAACTATCTCCGGGACCAGCTTGCACACAAAATCGCAGCAGAAGGCATCAAGCCCAGGCTGAAGATCGAGAAGAAATGGGCGACCCCGTTCGGCATCCATTACGAGACCGAACTCACAATAAAGGAGGAACCACTATGCGAATCACTGACGCCGATCAGATGAGGGCGGACGCTGTCAAGAAGTGCCCCACATGCGCCCTCAACGGTAGCAGCTACTGCAAAAGTATGTGCTCTATCAATGTAGTGACGAAGGCCATCGACGAAGCCCCCACCGTGGAAGCATTCACCAGGGCGGAGCTCGAGAGCTGGCTCTACCAGATCGCCATGAACAACCTCGACGGTGTGGAACGTGACAAGGTCTTCAGCGACGACTGCATCGAGATCATCACCAGGCTCGACGGGTTTGAGCGATACACGAAAGACAAAAGGGAGGGAAAAATATGAGCGGTGGAAGTTTTGATTATATGTATTCGAAGATCCGCGACACATACAAGGGAGAACTGCAAGATCAGGAGCTTGAGGAGATGCTCGAAGACTTTTGTGATCTGCTCAAAGCGCTCGAGTGGTGGCAGTCGGGCGACACGTCGGAGGAACAGTATAGAAATACTGTGCATGACTTCAAGCTGAAATGGATCGAGAGAGGAAACCGCGCATGTTATCCCGTGCACATGACCTCGCCCGGACCGTTTACACAGCATAGCTCCGGCTACTTCGACCCGACACGGCGCTTGCTATTTACTGGATATATGACGGATGACCTCGCGAAACATCTCGGCTTCAAGTGGTGGAGGGAGTGAAGAATGGAAAAACTTGAAAACTGCCCGAATTGCGGCGGGTTCCTTGATGATCTGGGCAGGTGTAAATTCTGTGGTTCAAAAGTTTATGATCTATGCGATATCGATGTTTCTAACCGTGGCAACCGAGGAGAATCATATATCAGGATTAAAACTGATAATCAGATAATATTGGCTCCAGTAAGAACAAATGCAGTAAATATCACATGCGGCCGAGATAGTTTACCGACAATGGATATTGAATTCGTGATTTTTGGCGATATAACAACGCAGGAGGTTTGAAATGAAATATATCGTTGATATTAAAGGTGAAATTGAAGGCGATTATGAAATACTTGGCAAGTATGAAGAAAAAACGATAGGCCAGTGGATCCCTATTAAAACAAGGGAACTGACAGAGGAAGAAAAAGAAGAATATCCTGATTGCACTTTTATGTATGACTGTCGATTACCCGAGGACGGTGAGGAAGTTCTTGTAACAACATGGGCCGGTAATGTCAGTGTAGACACTTTTTGTCGTGACGATGGTTGTTATTTTGAGTATGGTTGCGATGAAGGAGATGTTATCGCATGGATGCCTATGCCGGAACCGTATAAGAAAGGAGGAAGCGAAACATGAAGGCGTACGAGTGCGACCACTGCGGGACGATATTAACACCGGCAGAGAGTGATCAGACCTTCACGATCAAGGTTAAAAGGACAGGCGTGTCGGAGAAGTTCCAGATGGCCGCGAAGTTCCACGTGTGCGAGAAGTGCCTCGAGAAGATCGCGGAATTCCTGGGGACGGAGGTCGACACATGACAAATCTCGACATCAAAACAATACGGGAGTCGATCGCGAAATTCGACATGATGCTCAGACCTTGCGCGCTGTTAATGAACCCTTCGAGAGTTTCAGAGCTTAAAGAGTCGATTCCAGACATTGAAGAGAAAGTTCTTCTCGTACCCTCCGAAATGGTCCCGGATGATACATTCTATTTGATAGACAGGAAGGATCTCGTCGATCCTTATTTGACAGGAGGTAAACCATGAGCAAGAACAAAGACATCGAGACGTTGCACAAGATCACCGGCGAACCGTACAAAGTATGCCGGGCGAAGATGAAGGTGAACAACTGGGACCTGATGGGTGCGCTCGGCTTCCATATCCTCGACACGGTTCTGGACGCGCTCGAAGCGCTCGGTGAGTCTTTCCGCTCAATGCTTGATGCTATATGCGAGGCGGTGAAGTCTATCGACTGGGACGGATGGAAGGAGGCAGCGCTTGAACTGAAGAGGCAGCAAGACGAGAGGCTCATCCAGTGCAAAGCTGAGCACTGCACCGAGGAAGGATGCGAGAACTGCGCAGGATATGAACCCGTCGGCGGATGGATAAAACTCCCAGAAGCAAAAGATGGGACTCAATGAGACTTAAAAACATGATAATGTGTAATTGTGAAATATCACGCGAGTGATTATTACGTTTCTTCCAAGATCAACCCGAGGCGAATCGCCCCGGGTTTTCTTTTGGCTGAAACATGGGAGGAACATGAGCGAACGATCGAGCAGGTGGCCACGCATCAGAAGGCTGGCGTGGGACAGGGACAGAAAGAACCGCGCGCCGTGTCATATTTGCGGCGAACGGATCGATTATTCACTGCAGCCGTCGAGCGCTCCGCTATCCTGGGAACCTGACCACATCATGCCATTCAGTCGCGCGCCGGAGCTGGAGCTCGACCTGAATAACATCAAAGCGAGTCACATGCGCTGCAACCGTCAAAGAGGAAACGGATCGCAGGAGATCGCGGTCGGACAGCGCTCTCGTATATGGTAGGAAGGGAGGGGCCTCGGAATCTTTGAAGCCATCGAGCTAAAAGACACCTCAGGGCCCGCAGTCTTTTCCCTCCCCCAGAAAATCAAAATTATTTTTTGGCCTGGATAGCTCGACGGAGCGAAAGTGGTTAGCCTTGCCATTTCCAGGCCGAAACTCAAGGCAGACACGAGAAGGCGGTGAATCTATGAAGACCGAAAAGGGAAAGACCCAGCGGAAGACGGTCACGAAGCCGAAGGCGACCGTCAAGAAAACAGAGACGAAGAAAACGAGCACGGCCAAGAAGACCGGCACAACCAAGAAGCCGGCGGCCAAAAAGTCGACGACCAAGAAAGCACCGGCGAAGAAAACCGCATCGAAACAGAAAACGACAGCCAAGCCGAAAGCGGTCACGAAGGTGAAGGTCAAGACTAAGGCCGAGCTACTTTGTGACAACGTCATCCCGGAGCTGAAGGCTCAGGCGATCACGTTGGCCAACGCTGTTTTAACGATGCAGGAAAAAATCGAGCAGCAGATCCCGAATTATAAAAAGGCGGATCTGGCGCAAAAGGTCATTGTCGGAACGGGTGAGGAAATGCTACGACAGAACCCACTCGTCCAAGAGTTCCGCGCAACGGTTCGAGACTATTCGGCGGCACTTAATAACCTTGAGGAAATGCTGGAAAACAAAAAAGCGGAGCCGGAAAAGAACCCGCTCGATGCTTTGCGCAGCCGCTTCGGGGTTGGATAAATGAAGGGCAGAACAGAGCCGAGGATCTGGACGCGACCGCTGAGGAAGCTGACCAAGAACACGAGCCTCGGATTCGCGTGCATCGAATACGCGAAGACAATCCTCGGAAAAACTCTTTACCCGTGGCAAGAATGGGCGATCATTCACGCCCTGGAAATAGTCGGCGATCTAAGAAAGAGCTGGAGCTTCCGCTTCCGTGTCGTTCTCTTTTTAATATCGCGACAGAATGGCAAGACGGTCCTGTCGGAGGTCCTTGCATCGTTCTTTTTGAACGTGCTCGGAGTCGAGAACATATTCGGGACGTCGTTGTCAATGGAAAAAGCTGAAGAAGTCTGGGAGGCGGTGATCGCTGACCAGGAAGACAACCCGGCACTGGCGGACGAAATTGACACGATCGCCAGACGGAACGGCGGGAAGAAGCTCGTTTTGAAGGGTGGCCAGACCTACAAGGTCGGAGCACCGACGAGACGAGCAGGAAGAGGCGACTCAAATGACGTCGTCATGCTCGACGAAATCAGGGAGCATCGAGACTGGTCAACGTGGGCGGCAGCTATTGCTTCGACTAACGCCAAGCCGA
>OCTW011602024.1_pt1 | contig 28171 bp, 20 predicted proteins | sample 1539671 | NCBI WGS metagenome assembly OCTW01 (sample SAMN02144230, study PRJEB22623) | gut metagenome | biome: sheep rumen | host: Ovis aries | place: New Zealand | reverse complement strand
CGGCATGGACGTCGACATCCAGGGCAGCACCAGCCAGAAAAAGCTCTGCGCCAACGTCGTCGCCCAGATCATGGCCTTCGCCTGCGGCAAGGAGGATGAGAACCCCAACAAGGCATTTGCAGGCGGCCGCCCCTCCAGTATCATCATCGGCGACCAGCTCAATCCCGAGTCCCTCGGCGCCCTGCTCGCCCACTTCGAGAACAAAGTCATGTTCCAGGGCTTCATCTGGAACGTCAACAGCTTCGACCAGGAAGGCGTCCAGCTGGGCAAGCTCCTTGCCAAGCGCGTCCTCGCCCACGAGACCGACGGCGCCCTCAAGGCCTACGCGGACCTGTTCGAGATCTGATAGAACCACCAGGGACGGTTCTCCGGCTCCCTTTTCACCGGAACAGGGACCACGGGGAGGGACCACGGGGACGGTTCTCCGGTCCCTTTTCACCGGAACGAAAGTCAGGGACCACAGGGACGGTTCTCCGGCTCCTTTTTCACTAGAACAAAGGGCAACGGCGTCCTATAATGCCGGCCGGACGATTCCGGGACCATAGAACCGTCCCCCTGGTTCCGAACTAAAAAAAGACTGCGGTGTCAAAGTGCCATCTGACTTGAATGGCATTTGACCCGCAGTTTTTTTGCCCGTGCAGGCACGGCATTCGCTCAGCTTTTCTCCGCTGGGCTAATTCTGTGATGAAAACTACGTGCTGCTTCGCGTGTTCCACGCTCCCACTTTATTTTACTAATGCGGAGATCTCGCGGAATCTGGGGTGGCGGGAGTCGAGGGTCAGCTCGAACAGGACCGCCTCGGCGGTGGTCAGGAGGATCCCCTCCTGGACAGCCCGCTGCAGGGCGATCTTTTTATCCATCTTTTTGCGGGAGGCGATGGCGTCCGTCACGAGGACGGGCTGGAAGCCCAGGGCCTTGAGGTCCAGACAGGTCTGGAAGACGCAGACGTGGGCTTCGGTCCCGCAGACCAGGACGTTTTTCCTTCCGGCGGCCCGTTTTTCCTCCAGGGCGGCCAGGATGGCCTCGTCCCTGGTGCAGCTGAAGGTCCTCTTGTCGAAATAGTCCGTCGTGCCCGCGGCCTCATAGACCTCCGGGATGCTGCCGCCCAGGCCTTTGGTGTACTGCTGGGTGATCAGCATGGGGATGTCCAGGACCCGCAGGCCCCGGATCAGCATCAGGGCGCGGTCCTCGCAGGCCTTGCGTCCGTTCATGGCCGGCATCAGCCGCTCCTGCATATCAATGATCATGCACTGTGTTTCTTCGGGCAGTATTCTCATTCTTTTTCCTCCTTTTCTGCGGCAGATTCCGCCAGGTGCTCCTCCAGGGTCATGTAGAGGGTCTCCGGCTCCACGGGCTTGGAGAGGTGGGCGTTGAGTCCCGCCTGCATGCTCCGCTGCACGTCCTCGTCAAAGGCGTTGGCGGTCAGGGCGATGATGGGGATGGTCATGGAATCCTCCCGGCCCGCCGCGCGGATGGCCCTGGAGGCCTCCAGGCCGTCCATCTCCGGCATGCGCATGTCCATGAGAATGACATCGTACCAGCCGGGCGCATGTTCCATATATTTGTCGACCGCGGCGCGGCCGTTTTCGGCGTGGTCCACCTCCATCTCGCGCATGGACAGGACCATCATCATGATCTCCGCGTTGATCGCGACGTCCTCCGCCAGCAGGACCCGCTTCCCCTTGAGGTCGGCGGTCCGCCTGGCCAGCTGTTCGTTCTTTCTGGTAAAGGCCTCGCGGAACTCCTCCATGACCCGGCCCGCGAAGAGGGGCTTGGCCAGGAAGGCGTCCACGCCGGCCGCCCTGGCCTCCTCCTCGATGTCCTCCCAGGTATAGGAGGTGAGGATGATCACGGGCGTCTCGTCGCCGACGGCCTCCCGGATCTGCCTGGCGGTCTCCACGCCGTCCATCTCCGGCATCCGCAGGTCGATCAGGATCAGGTCATAGGGATCCCTTCTGGCGTGGCGGAGGCTGACCATCCGGACGCCCTCGGCGCCGGAGGAGACCTCCTCGCAGTTGATGCCGACCTGGCTCAGGACAACCTGGGCGTGCTCACAGGCGATGGGGTCGTCGTCGATGACCAGGACGCACAGGTCATGGGGCCGGATGTCCCCCGCGCTGTCGGCTTCGGAGCCGGTCCTGCGGTCCGAATCCCCCAGGGTGACCGTCACGGTAAAGGTCGAGCCGACCCCCTTTTCGCTCGCAACCTCGATGTGGCCGTTCATGAGCTCCACGATGCTGCGGGTGATGGGAAGGCCCAGGCCCGTACTGCCGTACTTGTTGGTGCTGGACGAATCCTCCTGTGAAAAAGCGTCAAAAATCTTCGGCAGATAGTCCTCGCTCATGCCGATACCGGTGTCGCTGATGACAAAGCGCATGGTCGACTTGCCGTCGTAACGGGCCGTCTCCTCCACCGTGAAGGTCACACTGCCGCCCTCCGGCGTGAATTTGACCGCGTTGCCCAGGATGTTGATCATCACCTGACGCAGCTTCATGTCGTCGCCGATGTAGTAGTCGCTGACCTCCCCCAGGAGCCGGCAGTCATAGTGGAGCCCCTTGTCCCGGCACTGGCCGCCGATGATCGTGTTGATCTGGGACAGCATGTGGGGGAAGGAGAACTCCTCGGTCCGGATGACCATGCGGCCGGCCTCGATCCGGCTCATGTCCAGGATATCGTTGATGATGCCCAGCAGATGGTGGGCGGAGGTCCCGATCTTCTCCAGATGCACTCTCGTCGTATCCGGGAGGGCCGGATCATTGAGGGCGATATTGTCCAGGCCGATGATGGCGTTCATCGGCGTCCTCATCTCATGGCTCATGTTGGAAAGGAAGGTCGTCTTGGCCTTGTTGGCCTCCTCCGCCGCCGTCAGCGCCTCCGCCAGGGTCTCATTCTGCTCCATGGCCCGCCGGGTCTCGGCGTCCGTGTCGGCAAAGCAGGCGCTGACATGGTGGGCAGTCTTTTCCTCCGGGTCTTCCGGATTCCACATGGCGGCAAAGCGCACGGTCTCGTAGGAGTCCGTCCCGTGCCGGTTCACCATATAGGTGTGGGAGATGACCGGACTCTGGCGGAGCCCGTCCAGGACCGCCTCTGTCCGGATAAAGCGCAGGAAATCCTCCAGATAAGGCTCCGTCACATACTGTTTGCCGTACCGGGTCACGGACGCCAGATAGGGGAAATGCTCGCCGACCTTGAAGCCGGTCCCGTCCAGGTCCTCATGGGATCGGTAGCAGACACCCTCGTCCGTATCCAGATCCAGATAGTAGACACTCCAGTAGTCCGAGGACAGGGCCGTAATCATCCGGTCCTGCTGCTCCCGCTGCCGCTCCTCCTGCAGGAGCTTTTCCTGCAGGGCCAGCTTTTCCTCCAGCTCTCCCTGCTTTCTGCGGCTCTCCGCCTCCGCCTGCCGGATCCGCTCGATCTCCGCCGCCCTGGCCTCCTCTGTCAGGCGCAGGTTCTCCTCCTGTGTCTGTCTGTGGACCTGCGAGAGCAGGAGGATATAGGCGAACATGACGCCCAGGAAAAAGCAGCAGGGCTGGAAGGGGTAGATGGCGTCCACCGAGATCCAGTAGGTGTAGATGAAGACGCCCAGCGCCGGGATCACGGAGAAGCCCAGGGTCGTGACCAGCGTCCGCCGGTCCGCCCCCTTTCCGGTGATCAGCAGGGAGATGATCCCGATGACGGGAATGAAATAATAGACAAGATTGAGATTGGAAAAGATCCCGAACAGGGGTCCCCGCGTGTAGCGGGAGGCCGCGTCGCCGATCTCCCACAGAAAGCCTGTCCCCAGCATGGTCAGGACGACCAGGGCCAGGTTGAAAAACCAGGGGGCCGCGAACAGGAGATTCCATGTCCTGCCGGTCATCCTGCCCCCCGCGAAATGTTTGGAGAACAGGAACCATATGTAGGGCAGGGTGATATAGACCAGGTAAAAAAGAAAATTCAGCAGAATGAACAGGCCGCGGTGAAAGGTCTCCCCGGTATAGACGACGATCCACAGGCAGTCCATGGCGACATAGAACATACTGGTGCCGATCAGGACCAGAGAGATCGCGAGGTGTTCACTCTTTTTCAATTTCTGACTGACATCGACCAGCATCAGGGTCAGTCCCAGGAACAGCAGCGAGGCGGTCAGTGCGTATGTAACTGTCATCTTTTCCCCCCTCATGTCCAAGCGCCCTGCGCCGGGACACCCATCAGAGAAACTGCATTGAAATTTCATTCCGCCTGTTCAGTCAGTCCGCCCGCTCCACCTTCAGAACAGCGGTAAAGCCTGTCCGCTCGAGGATATCATAGATCTCCTCCGCCACATGGATCATGCTGACAGGGCACTTCACCGTCTCACAGAGCAGAAGGATGACCCGGAGGCCGGCACTCGAGATATAATACAGATCCGCGGCATCCAGGACAATCGCCCCGGCCTGTGCTTCCTTTTCAACGATCCCCTGCAGTTCCTTCTTCACATCGTCCGCGTTGAGCGAATCAATGCGGTCGCAGAGCCTGATCACGAGTATTCCCTCTCTGTTCACAGCTTCCATGATATCGATTACCTCCCTCCGGACATTTCCAATTCAGCTTTTACAATTCGGATTTTTATATTTCCAACCAGCGTTTTCAATCAACATATGCGAACCATCTTTCCCGACCATAGTGATGTTGCGGTCAAAAATATACCATAACAATCATACAACATTCTGAATCTGTTGAAAACCTCGAGACAAGCCGTCATACGTGTCTACGCATACGATCAGTTCTTTTTATCTATGGATTCCATGTTCGAAACCGGAAAAAATGGGATCCCCTGGACGCCATCGGCATCAGCACCACGGAGGCCAACGCCATCTACATGCTGATCGCCTTCCTCCTGTCCACGCTGGTCTTTGCCCGCAAGGAGCTGGATTTCTGAATGCTGAATGACACTGTTTTTTCGACTTCTTTCCAACCGCTTTTCCAACTATTTTTCACTGATTTACCAAAAAAGCCCCCGCTGCGGCGGAGGCTTTTGTTTTGCGAATCATGATACAGTCTTGCGGCTGTCAGTTTCTGCAACAGACAGATGTTTCTGCGGCAGACGGCTTTTTCATTTATGTTTCATAGCCAGGTGCAGGACATTCCCGATGTGATCCGGCACGTAGACATCCAGGTCTGTCGACGGATAGGCGAAGACGACCAGTCCCTGGTCCTCATCCGCCCGGAGCGGCTCAATGCGGCTCCCGTCCGGTGTCTCTCCGTAGGCCTGTGAGGGGTCCATCCCCACACCGTCGTCGCGCACGTAGAGCCTGACCTCCCCGCCCGCAACCTGGGAGGAGACCAGTTCCGGTCCGTGGTTGTCGACGCCTGTCACCTCCACGGTATCCGTGGTATTCTGGCGGTTGACCAGGGCCACGTCGATCCGCATCTGTCCGTTCCTCGTGGGCTCCACGGTATAGGTTTTTGCCCCCGCCTCGTAGACGGGCAGGTCCTGCCCCCTGACATTGGCTGTCACCCGGAAGACCGGCAGGGGGGAGTCCACCTCGATGACATACACAGGGAGTTTACGTTCTCCCGCCGCCTCCACGCGCACGGTATATTTCGAGTCGATGAAGAGGAAGGGCAGCAGGAAAAAAAGGACCAGCAGCGTGGCCAGAAATCCCCGCTGCAGCTCGAACCGCTCCTTCCTGTAGACCGCATAGGAGGCCAGGGCCTCCATGGGCACGCTGTTGGGCCTGCGGCCGCACTCCCGGAAGACATTCTCCAGAATATCCGATGCCTCCCGCAGATCCAGCGTCTGCTCCTGTTCTTTTCTCTTTTTCATCACATTCTCCCGCGGGCGCTTCGTCCCCCTGGTCTTTTTATCACATTCCCCCGCGGGCACCCCATCCCGCTGGTCTTATGATCACATTCTTTCGCGGGCACCCCGTCCCGCTGTTTTTTTCATCGAATGATCGCGCAGAAACCTCTTTTTTACGCAGGTGCTTTTACTCGAAAATCATCTGCTGCAGGTGTTTTTTGCCCGCGCGCAGATAGCGCTTGACGGTGCTCCGGCTGATGTTGAGGCAGTCGCCGATCTCGTCCAGGGTCATCTCCTGATAGTATTTCATCAGGATCACCTGGGACTCCACGACCGGCAGGTTCATCACCTGGCGCAGGATATACTGACGGTTGTCAACGGCCAGGGCCTCCTCCTCCGGCAGCCCGTGCCGGGCATGCGCGCCGGCCAGATCCAGGTCTTCCGACATCCCGGCGCTGATCTCCCGCTCCTGCTTCTGTTTAAAATCGTAGCAGACCCGGAAATTGATCTGGCCCAGCCAGGCGATGAAGAGCTCCGGATTGTGGAGGGTCCCGATCCCGCGCAAGGCCCTGATAAAGGACTCCTGCAGGGCGTCCTGGGCCAGGTGGACATCCCGCAGATAGCGCAGGGAATAGTTATACTGGCGCTGATAGGTCGCAGCATAAAGCTCAGCAAAGGCATTGCTGCTGCCCTGCTGTGCCTTGACGACCAGATCATTCAGATATGTATAATCCAGTATTTCCACGGCGACCTCTTCTTCGTTTTTTGCTGTCTGCTCCCGATTAAACGTGAAGCACTTTCTGCTGCCTGCTGCCTGTCCCGGTTAAGTATTACCCTTCGCCTGTTTCCTTTGCCGGGTTGTCAGCTTCCTGCTGCCCGGCACCCTGCGGCATATCTTCGTGCTGCCCGTCTCCGTGCGGCCTGTCCTTCTCCGCCCTGTGGTCGGAGAGGGCGACCAGTTCCACCAGGGACTTGACGCTGCTGTCCTCGTCAAAGGCGACGCCGACGGAATAGAGAATGGGTGTCTTGCCCTCCGTCAGCCTCTCCTCCTCCAGACGCTCCACCTCCAGCAGGAAGTCGGAGATCATCTCATGGGAACACTTGCGGAAGATGGCCAGGAACTTGTTGCCGCCGTTGCGCCCGATGAAGCAGTTGGACGTACCCTCCGGCGCGCCCCCCGCCCGGGCTGCCTCGGTGAGGATCCCGGAAAATTCCCGGATGGCCTCGTCGCCGCCCTCGTGCCCGAATTTCTGATTGATCTCGGTCAGGTTGACCAGGTCCAGCGTGACACAGCCCATGTCCGCGGGCATTTTTTTATGCAGGTACTGGGCGATGTAGGCATCGCAGCTGTAGCGGTTGGCCACGCCCGTCAGGGTATCTGAATAGATGGCGTGGTCCAGCTCCAGGTTCTCCCTCTTGAGGTCCGTGTAGGACCCGAAATCCAGGAACATGAAGACAAAGGAAAGGCCCATCATCAGCCACAGGATGCCGCAGAGCAGGCGCACGTGCGGGTCGGAGGCGATGGTCTGGTAGAGACTGTCGTCCCCGAAGATCGTCACCAGGGCCGCCACCGTCAGTATAAAATATATGACCAGCTGTATGGTCTTGATCCATTCAAAACGTTTCATAGCCTGTACTCCATGGCTGTGTCAGTAATAATACGAATTATTTTATATAAGTTTTTTCGCTCCGGAGTATATGAGAAGACGCTGCCTTTTCCCGCTGTATTGTTTCTACAGAAATGCTGCGCCGCCCTTTCCGATCCGCAGGAAGATCCTGCCCCGGATCTGGCGCAGGTTCACCTCGCCGAAAGCGCGGGAGTCCATCGAGGCCATGCGGTTGTCCCCCAGGACAAAGACATTCCCCTCCCGCACACGGTAGGGATAGATGACCGCTCCGCTCTCGCGCAGGGTTTTCCCCTGGGCCCATATGTCCTCCGCAGGCTCGTCGTTGACGAAGACAGTGCCGTCGCGGACCATCACCTCGTCTCCGCCCGTGGCCGCCACCCGCTTGACATAGTAGTCCCCGGACGCCACCCGGATGGAGACGACGTCGCCGGGCCGGTAGTCACGCGCCATCCTCAGATAGACGACCAGATCGCCGTCCGTCAGATGCGGATCCATCGAGTCCCCGCCGACCACCGCGATCCCGATCATAAAGCGGAACACGACAAAGAGGACTACAATGAGTACGATCAGATGGATCGAATCATGCAGCCACGAAAGCTTGTAGGCATTATACTTTTCCAGTACCCGGTCCTCCGGGAGTGCTTTCACTCTTTCCGACATGTCGAGGCGCTCCTGCGCTGAGACACCCGAGGCGAAATCCCTTTCCGTTTTCTGTCCCGGGTTTTTCCGCACGGTTTTTATGCTGTTCGCTGTTTTTTTCTGTTTACTACTTACTGTTTTTTACTGTTTGCAGAAGGTACTCTTCGATTCTGCAGCTGTGAACAGCCGTCTTTACATCATAATTGACGCCGATCAGCAGGATTTTCTCATACATATTCATTTTCCTGATATGCGCGGCATAGTCCTTTTCCCGAATCTGCGCGACGGCGTCCTCCGCACTGTGGTTCCATTTCATTTCAACAAGCAGGGGAGGAGCAGTGCTGCCGGTGAAGGGCAAAAATGCAGCGTCGCAGTATCCTCTCCCGCTGCTCAGCTCCTCAAACGTCACATAAGGGCTGTCGGGTGAGAAATTATAGGCATTCAGGATCACATAGCGAAGGGCGTTCTCCTCACTGTAATACTTCGGGGGCCTCTCATCGTGTATCCGGCCGATCAGGGCTGCCAGGCCGCTCTCGTCTCTGTTTAAGGTTGCATTGAGCACCTGGTTGCACAGACGGATCCTGTGGATAAATTCAGGATTGCTCCCCTTGGACATCGTCACCAGGAAGTTCTCCCTGATTTCCAGATTCGGAATACGCGCGGTCCTCCTGACCGCGTCATAGGAGAGATATCCAAGATGAATCAGGGTCGTCAGCACATCATCCCTCGTGTCGATCTTATTCAGATCATTTTCGAACTTCCCGGTAGAAACGGGGACTTCTCTCCCGTTGACCATCTCCAGAACAGCATCCTTAATGCCATCGACATTCATCTGAATGTACAGACGCAGCGATTCAAAGGCCGATGATGAAGCCCAGTAGCTGGCATATTTTCCCTTTGGCGCAGCCTGCATCACGGAATCCGGACAGTAGATGTGGCCGACATCCTCCAGCCAGTAGCCGTCATACCATCTTTGCATTTTTTCAAAATCGGCCGCAGGAAAATGACTGCATATTTCCCGCACATTCTTTTCAGTAAAACCGACGTATTCTCCGAGATCACCTGCATCCAGCATCGTGTATTCCCTGAAATCCGACAGGGCCGACTGCGTATCATATTTTATGATCGGAAGAATCCCCGTCATATAAGCGCCGGCCAGATACTGAGGCACTTCATTGCCCCGGAACAGCATGCAGAGAAAATCAATATATTCCCTCTGCAGGGCAGTATTGTCCTTCTGCTCACGGAAAATCATGTCCCACTCATCAATAATGATGATAAACTTCTGTCCTCTGACTTCAGAGATTTTCAACAAAGTGTCCAGGAGTGAATCCTCTCCCTGAATCCCGCAGTCTCTGTATTCCGCGCGCAGCTCCCGCAGAAGCTTCTCCTGGATACTGCCGACCACGTTCTCCTGCTCGATCGTTCTGTCCGTCATAAAAGAAATGAGGCCAAAGTAAATGACCGGATACCTGTTTAAATGTCTGCTGAAAGAAGGATCTCTCTCAATCTCCAGACCGCGGAACAATTCCCGTGAATCACAGCCGCAGGAATAATAAGCCGCCAGCATATTGGCAGCTGTTGTTTTTCCGAACCTGCGGGGACGGGTAAAGCAGATTTCTTTTCTCCGCGTATTTAATACTGCATTCATATGTCCGATCAGGCCGGTCTTATCTACATAGTATTCGTCATGAATGGATTCGGCAAAACCTGCGTTTCCCGGATTCACATAGATGCCCATGGCACTCTCCTCGAGTCAACAAATCTTTGGGGCATAACCAGCCTGTTCCGGCTGATCATAACTGTTCATCTCCGCGGGGGAAGACCCCGCTTTATATGTGTGTGATTGCTCTGTTTATTATAGCATTGCCATCCTGCCATGTCATGGACAATCCCCGAGAGAACCACCAGGGACGGTTCTGGGCGGTTCTTTTTGCATCAGCGGGAAAAGGAGACTTCCCGGTGGTTTTCTTTGCACGGATTATCGTACAATCCGCGTACATCGGCATTTGGCCTTGCGCTTTGCCGCTTTACTCTGCTATAATGAGCCTTGCAATTGAATAAGTTCTTCGGGGCAGGGTGTAATTCCCTACCGGCGGTATAGTCCGCGAACCTTCGGGCCGATTTGGTGAAATTCCAAAACCGACAGTATAGTCTGGATGAGAGAAGAACTGGACATATCCCGTCGAAAATGATTTGTTTCCACCTTCATTTTCGCTCGGCATATTTTTGATATGCTCAGAATGACATTTCCCCGAAGTGGTTTGACTGCTTCGGGTTTTTGTTTTTTCCAAAGAACTTGTTCGAGAACAGGGTTTCTGTCCGCTTCTATGCACACGATCGTGCAGGACAGCTGCGGACACCGCGGCAGAGGTTCAGGGAATCATCCGTCCAAAGACAAGATTCCCGGCGATAAACGCACCGGACTGCAGGGCTGCTGCGGACAGGAACAGACACATCCGTTTGTTTCATGTACAAGGAGGAAAAAACAATGAAATGGTCTGTCAAAAAACTCGTCACCACCGCCATGCTCGCCGCCGTCGCCGGCGTCCTGATGAGCCTGGAGTTCTCGATCCCCTTCATGCCGGTCTTCTACAAGGTCGACTTCAGCGATGTCCCCACCGTCATCGCCCTCTTCTCCATGGGACCGGCTTCCGCTATGTGCGTCGAGATCATCAAGATCCTGATCAAGCTCATCACAGTCGGCACCAACTCCAATTATGTCGGTGAGTTCTCCAACCTGATCGGCGCCTTCATGTTCATCCTGCCCATCTGGCTGATCTCCAAAAAAACCGAAAACAGCAAGAAGGGCATGTTCACCGCCCTGGCCGTCAGCGGCGTGATCCGCATCGCCTGGGCCTGCTTCTGCAACGCCTTCATCACCCTGCCCATGTACGCGGCGTCCATGGGGATCTCCATCGACGATGTGGTGCGCGCGGTCTCCAGCGCCAATCCGGCCATCCAGAACCTCAACACCTTCATCATCCTGGCGACCATCCCCTTCAACTTCATCAAGATCGGCCTCAACTATGTGATCGCGACGGCCATCTTCTACCGCGTCGCCGCCGCTGTTCCCGCCCTGCGCGGAGCGGACGTCTGAGCCATCTATTACAGGGATTTTCCCCGCGAAAGCTGCGGATGGCGGAATATTCTGCCTACTGCAGACGGCTCCTGACAGGATTGATCCGGATGCCCGGGCATACAGAGGTTTACCCGAATATACTCCTTCAAATGAATCTTACAAGCAGTGCGGCAGGAATCTCCACCTGCCGCACTTTTCAAATTCGCTTTATCTTCGCTTTCAATTTACTTTGTATATATGCTCTTAAAATGAAAGCTTCAGACTGAATCGGAGGTACACCAGCATGATCCAGAACTACAGTGACCTGACACGCCTTGAAATGGAAAAAATCGATAAGGAAAAGACCATCGTTATGATCCCGCTGGGCGCGACCGAGCAGCACGGCAGCCAGGCCCCTCTCGGCACGGACGCCATGATCGCGGGCGCCATGCCCGAATATATCCGGGCGGAGCTTGAGAAGGTCGATCCGGACTACCCCATGCTGATCTTCCCGGCGATCCCGGTCGGCTTCTCGGTCGAGCACCTGAACTTCTGCGGATCCATCAGTTTCAAACCGGACACCTACTACCACATGCTCTACGACATTACCGCCAGCCTGGCGCACCATGGCTTCAAAAAGCTGGTCTTCCTGATCTGCCACGGGGGCAACCGCCCGGTCGTGGACATGCTGGCCCGGCAGGCGCGGGCCGATTTCGGTGTCCTGCCCTTCGTGCTGGCCTCCGGGGCCTTCTTCCATCCGGATGTGCAGGCCACCATATCCGAAGGCAATACCTGGGACTTCCACGGCGGCGAGATGGAGACCTCCATGGTCCTGGCCATCCGGCCGGAGGCCGTCAAGCTCGACCTGTCCGAGACCGGCTACAAGGCCGGCGGCTTTGCGGGCAAAAAAGTCATCCGTTTCGGCGGGGAACACGCCCTCACCTGGATGGGAGAGGACCTGCAGACCGCTGACGGAAGGCCAATCGGCATCGGCGGCGACCCGCGCGGCGCAACTGCCGAAAAAGGCCGGATCATCCTCGAGACCAGCGCCCGGGAGCTGGTTCCCGCCCTCCTGGAGATCCGCGACTGGTGAGGATCCGACCCTGGAAAATCCGGGACTGGAAAACCAGATACCGTTAAAGGAAGTCCGCGAGCCTGATCGTGAGGTCCGGGTAAATGGAGCAGGGCACTTCATCCTCAAACCTCCAGATTGCCGCCTCCTCTTCCTGTCCGAACAGATAGACCATGATAATCCTGCGCGCCGGGTCGATCACCCAGTATTCCCTCACGCCGGCATCCCGGTACAGAAACAGCTTCTTTCCATAATCCCTTTTGGAGGTGGACGGCGAGATCACCTCGATGACCCAGTCCGGTGCCCCGTGGCAGCCGTCCTCGTCCAGCTTGTCCCTGTCGCAGATCACCGTCAGATCCGGCAGCAGATAGGTCGAATCATCATTTTTGAGGTAAACTCCGAAAGGGGAGAGAAAGGCTTCACAGTCCCCTCCTCTTTCATGTATATAATTTGTGATCTCCAGATACAATCTTCCGACGATCCTCTGATGAGTCGTCTTCGGCGCCTGCATAATGAAAATTTTTCCGTTGACCAGCTCCGCCCGGATCTCCTCCGGCAAGGCCCGGATGTCATCCATCGTATAGACCCTGTCCGGGTCGGCGTCAATATCAGGCAGGTCCTCCAGAAAAGCCCAGTCCACTGCGGCTTCCCTCACCATCTCACGGAGGCTCTTCCTCTCGTTCTCGTCTTTCACCCTGTTGTAGTCCATTCTGTCCCCTTTTCCCGATCCCTCGCAAATCCTCTCAGTACCTTCTTCCGATCATCTTCACCTGTGTCAGCCCTTGCAGACAATGGTTATCTGTCTCCTTGCTGTTCATCTTATATTTGTCGTAAAAAAAACGCAACCGGCAGAAACTGTTCACGAATGTGGAAAAGTCTGTGGAAAACTCAGTTTTTTGACGGGCAGGAAAAAGATAACCATCGGATAAATCCGGCTTTTGTGGATAAAGGTTTTGTGTTTTTCGTCAAAACGCCGAAATTGCCCAAAAACCCCTCCGGTACAGGTGCAAGACTCGCAAACGAGTCTTGTGCATGCCCGAAGAGCATGTTGACGGTTGCGGGTTGCCCATAAGGGCAATTTCTTCCGCGGCCTCTTTTCCTCCCGCACCGGACATCCTGGATGCATATGCATTTTTATACAACATTATGTTAAATACTGCACAATATTGCATATTTATTTCTGCCGATGTATATTGTTTGCTGTCATTAACCCATTACTATCAGTATCTGTAAGGAGGTATACCATGGATCTCGGTTTAAAAGGGAAAGTTGTCATGATCACCGGCTTCTTACTTTTGTTGTCGACGTCACAATAGAGGACCAGGTGAAGGATATGGTCGAGAAGACCATCGCCCACTACGGCCGTCTCGATGTGCAGGTCAATAATGCCGGGTATGAAGGCCCCAACGCCGCAATCACGGATCAGACGTATGACAACTTCATCGGTGTCTACAACATCAATGTATTCGGGCCCTTTTTCGGTATGAAATATGCCATGAAGCAGATGATCGCCCAGGAGAAGGGTGCCATCGTCAACATCGCTTCCAACGGTTCCTTTGTCGGGGCCGCCGGGATGTCTCCCTATGTTTCCTCCAAGCACGCCGTGCTCGGTCTCTCCAAATGCGCCGCCCTTGAAGGGGCTGCACACGGCATCCATGTCAATTGCATCTGCCCCGGCGCGATCAACACACCCATGATGCGGAAAATCAAAAAAGAGTTCCTGCCGCTGCATCCCCCTCGCAGCGACAGGAACTCTTTTCTGTATAAAATGCTCTCGTCCCCCTGTCCGTACGCTTGCGTGCGGCTCGGGGCGAACAGGGCATGGATCAAATATTTATTCTGCGAAAACCGGCTCCTCCCGGTAGCCGCAGAGCAGGAACATGGGCTTGATGGCCGTGATTTCATCGTACTCAACCTGTGAGACCGTCACATCCGAATTGATGGCCTGCAGGTCCTTTTTCATGACCTCATAGGCCTCCTCGACCGTCTGCGCCCGTCCCTCGCGGATCACCCGGATCATGCGGTCGATCGTCGCGGGATGCGCGTACTGGGCGGGAAGGGGGAAGGCGGAAACAGCCCCCGCAGCGGCTGAATCCGGCCGGCCGCCTGTTCCTGACACCGGAGCGGCGGGACTGCCGGAAACAGCTGAAGGCGCGGCTCCTGTATCCCCGTATCTGCTGATATATTCCCCGCTCTGCCGCAGGGCCTTCTGCCAGCGGCCGTCCGCATAGCGGCGGTTATTGCGGCCTGTGGGCAGAACCTGCGCAGACATGGTATAGAAAATAAACGCCATGCCAAAGAGGACGAAATACACTGCATATCCCTCCTGCCGGATGACCGCATAGATTCCGAACAGGACAGAACCGACCGCCAGCAGAAAGATCGCGAGCGCAGCGTACCGGTACCAGGGATTCATCCGGTCCGTGATACGCTTCTCCTTCGCCGTGACGGAGAGAAAAGCCGGAATCTCCGGTTCCCGGTCCAGATATGCCCTGGCCCGGCGGAGCTCCTCCATGCTCGCCTGAGCCTGCGGCGTCAGGTCCTTCACATAGCGGGCCTCCTCTCTGGCACGCTCCTCCTCCATTCGGGCCTGGGCCTTCTCGCTCATGGTCGGGATCTCCGGATGGCGGCTGCGGACAAGGGAAAGAAAGAGGTCCACCTCGTCCTCATACTTGAAATTGCACTGGCGCTCCGTCCCATCCTTGAGCAGGACCACCAGGTAGGGAATGGATCCGAAGACCCCTTTCCCGGTGAAGCCGCCTCTGGACATGGCCACACGCTTGAAGACGCGGCCGATGTCCTGCCACATCACATAATATCTGCGGTCGACAAAAAAGCTGTTCAGATAGACCGCCTTCTCCCCGATTCCGCAGGGTCCTGTCCTCACGCAGTTTCTGCTGTCCCTGCGCAGGTCCTCCGCTGTCATTTTATGTTCCGCGATCGCAGCCGGTGCAAACATCATTTCCTTCCTCCGCCGTCTCCGCGGCGGCTCCTTCCACTTACACAAGCGCAAGATGCGCTCCGTTGGAGCCCCGGGATACACACCTCCGCGGGGCCCCTCTCAATTGCACGCCAAAACGCTCATTTAATAGTGTCCGGCTGACTCACGTCTTATGTCACGAGAATGCGCCGGTATTTTTTCAATTGCATTATGCATGCGCATGATGCACTGCGGATGCATTGCTGTCCGCATATTTTCTGGTCTTCACGATGAAGATGGCCAGCATGGCGACGGCAAAGATGATCCCGAAGGGATAGGCCACCGCGACATTGTTCTTAAAGAAGGGGATCAGACCCAGGCACTCGGGCGCCATCACGAAATAGGTCGAAGAGACCGCGCTCATGAAGGTAGCCGGCACGGCACCGATCCAGTAGTTCTTTCTCTCCTTTGCCAGGTAGGTCGCACCTGCCCAGAGGACGATCATGGCCAGGGTCTGGTTGGACCAGCTGAAATATCTCCAGATGACCTGATAGCTCAGAAGGCCCAGCGTGTTGCCGTAGCCCAGGAAAGCACCGATGCCCAGGACGGGGATGCAGAGTTTCAGGCGGTTCTGCCAGGTGCCCTGGTCCAGCTTCATCCAGTCAGCCAGGGTCAGACGGGCGGAACGGAAGGCCGTATCGCCGGAGGTGATGGGGCAGGCAACGACGCCCAGCATGGCCAGGATGACGCCGACGGATCCCATGGTCCTCACACAGACATCGTAGATGGCCGCGGACTGACCGCTCGCCAGGATCTCCTGCAGACCGGTGCTCAGACCGCCGGTCTTCTCATAGATGGCGCAGCCGGCCGCTGCCCAGATCAGGGCGATGACACCCTCGGACGCCATGGCGCCGTAGAAAACGAACCTGCCCTGCTTCTCACTCTTGAGGCAGCGGGCCATCAGAGGGGACTGGGTCGCATGGAAACCGGAAATCGCGCCGCAGGCGACCGTGATGAACATGAAGCTCCACACCGGTGTTCCCGCGGGATGCATGCTGCGGAAATTGGAGAACAGCTCCGGAATGTGATAGCCGTGCATGGGAAGGCCGATGGCCACACCGATCGCCATGAGGATCAGGCAGATGCCGAACAGGGGATAGATCTTACCGATGATCTTGTCGATGGAAATAAAGGTTGCGATGAAATAATAGATCAGGATGATGGTCAGCCAGACTGTTGTGGAGGCCAGCGGGCCGGTCACACCCTTTTCGGTCAGAAGCTTGACCAGCAGGCCGGCGGGGCCGACCGCAAAGACCGTGCCGACCATGACCAGAAGGATCACGGAGAAGACACGCATGACGTTTTTCATTGCGGAGCCCAGATAGATGCCGGTGACCTCCGAGATCGAGGCGCCGCGGTTACGCTCGGACAGCATACCGGAAAAATAGTCGTGCACACCGCCGGCAAAGATGGTGCCGAAGGTGATCCACAGGAACACGACCGGGCCCCACAGCGCACCCTGCATGGCGCCGAAGATAGGTCCGAGGCCCGCGATGTTCAGCAGCTGGATCAGGAACAGCTTCCACTGGGGCATGACGACGAAGTCGACTCCGTCGTTGATCGCCACGGCGGGCGTCTCCCGGTCATCCGGGGCAAAGGTGCTCTCGACGACCTTGCCATAGGTAAAATAGCCGAGAACGATCAATAACAGACAGATTATAAAGCTGATCATACAAACTCCTCCTTTCAGCAGTCCGGCGGGGCCGGACAGGTCCTGTGCGTGGAGCTTAGACAGGCGGTCTTCTCTATACAGGATGCGGATCATGTGAAGATTCCCCCCGGGCGGGATGATCCCGCCTGCACTGATCCTGTCCTGTTCGGCAGGCACTCCTGAGAAAGTGCGCGCAAAAATGAAAAAGCTGTGTGCAGGACACAACTTTTCCTGAAGCGCTTATATTGTAGTACCGTCCAAACCCTTCAACAAGGGTAAAAGTGTACAAAAATAGGAAACGTTTCCACAGCACATTTACGAAAACACCGGTTACTCCGGCATGGGGAAATGCGGGAATAACCGGCGGATTCATAACAGGAGGATTCTCCCGAAAGACCCTTTGTTTCGTTTTTTACATTCCTTGTTCTGTCAATGTGTCCTGCGCTTGTCCGGGGACACATTGACAGCTGCAGGCCGCGTGCTGATTACCAGTGTCAGACATCTGCTTCCTGCCTGTGCGCCGCATGGTGGGCCGCCCGGGTCTCCTCCACAGCCTGCTCGACATTGAGCCGGGACAGGACGATGGTGATGACCAGGTTGATGCCCATGGGGATCCACAGGTACATGACATGCAGCATGGTCAGGCAGGACGCCGTCTGCACGGCCGCGCCGCCGACATAGCCGGAGAATGCGAGAAGCCAGCCGGCCAGCGCAGTGCCGATCCCGCCGCCGAGCTTGGTGCCCAGCGAGGTGCACGAGTACATGGTTCCGTCGACCCGCTTGCCGGTCTGCAGATATGTGTACTCAGAACAGGTGGCGATCAGGGCGTTCATATCGCCCTGCAGAGGGCTCATGCCGATGGCGGCGACGGCCGTGCAGGCCAGCATGAGCGGAATGCTGCCCATGTAGCCGGCCAGGACGACGCCCAGACGGCCGATCGTACCCAGGGTGTAGCCGAACAGGTTCAGCTTATACATGCCCTTAAAACGGGCGACCAGGGTCGGCGTGAACAGGAGGCCGATGATCATGGGAATGTTGATGGCCCAGGAAAAGACGCCCAGCAGGCTGGCATTGTGCAGGATATAGGTCATGTAGTAGATGCCCATGTTGAGGGTCGCCGTATAGATCTGCATCAGGATATAGGAACCGCAGATCATGAGATAGTATTTGTTGCGGATCAGAAGGCCGAAGGCATCGATGAGGGTATATTTTTCCTCCGCCTGCGCCGCTGCCTTTGCCTCCTCCTCGTCCGCCAGCTCCTCCGGGGACAGCTCCCGGACAGACAGGACGGAGAGGGTGTTGGAGATCACGCCCACGATGGCGTAGATGATGGCGACCGTCCGCCAGGCCGCCGCCCCGCCGCCGAAGCGGGCAACCAGACCCACCGTGATGGTCTGGATCAGCATGCTGGTGCCGAAGGCGAACATGAAGCGGATCGATCCCATCTGGACGCGCTCCTGGTTGTTTTTGGTGACCAGGGCCGTGAGGGCCGAATAGGCGATGTTGTTGGCCGTGTAGAAGCCCGCGTTCAGCAGGGTGTAGGCGATGAAAAACCAGGCGTACTGGGCCGTGGCGCTCACCCCCGCCGGGATGCAGAAGATGGCGACCAGGCAGACGGCGCAGCCGAAATACCCGTACAGCATCCAGGGGCGGGCCTTGCCCATTTTGCTGTGCGTCTTGTCGATCAGGGACCCGAAAAAGATGTCGCTGACGCCGTCAAAAAGCTTGGAGACCGCGATCAGGGTTCCCACGACGCCGGCGTTCATGCCCACCGTGTCGGTCAGGAAGATCATGACAAAGGCGCTCAGCAGGGCGTAGACTACATTGCCCGCGATATCTCCCGAACCGTAACCGACCTTGTTGTACCATTTCAGATATCTCTTCTCTTCCATATGTTCTCCTTTCCCGGTTTTACTGCTTCCAATCATTCAATTTGTGCCGCTCGACAGAACGGCAGCACTTGCTCTTCATGTGTATGGCGGTAAATCCCCGGCTGTAGTTCTCCGATGCGATCAGCAGGGATCTACCTCCGGCGTGCGTGGAAATCCCGGCCCAAATACCCGGCAAACTGCAATGCGGCCGCCGGATTCCCCGCGTGCGTGGAAATTTCCTTACTCCGCGGCCTCCCGCGCCGGCAGGATGGTCATGTCATAACTGAACCGCTCGTCGTCGAAGCGGTATTTCTCCTGCGGACGTGGCCCGCAGCTGTTGGATCCGATCCCGGTCTGGCGGGCGTCCAGGCACAGGACCGTGCTGCCGCAGGGCTCCAGCTCATAGTTGTGGGCCTTGCGGGTCAGCTCCTCCTGGGTGTAGACCGAGGCATTGAAGGAAAAAGGCCTGGCGCTGTAGGCCGTGACGGAAAAGCCGTTGTCGAACAGCCTGACATAGTCACAGTCACAGTGGCTGCCGTTCTCCTGCGGCCGGATGTAATCCTCGTGCAGGTCCCGCACGGGGGCCGCGAAGAGGCCGTGCCAGGAGGCCCTGTGCTTGTCCGCATAGCTCTCTAAGGGACCCATGCCGTAATAGACCGCATTCTGCATGGTCTCCGGCAGGAAGAGCCGCAGGCCGAACCTGGGCAGCTCCGGGAAATCCATGTCGCGCACGGCATCCATATGCACGCTGACCTGGCCGCGGGCCGAGACCGTCCAGACCGCGTCAATGGTCATCATCCTCTGCACCGTGACGCCCAGGACCGCCATCCGGCTGCGGATCTCGACCGCGTCCTCCTCGATCCTGTACCCTGTCGTGTAGGCCCGGGAATATGCCCGGTCGTACATGGCCTTCTCCCACTCCTTCCGGATGTACATGTCATTGTCCGTCGGCGCCCGCCAGATATTGACCTCCATGGGCCGGTCCAGAAGCTCGCGCCGGGCAAAGGTCATCCTTTCAAAGGTCCCCGTCAGCTTGCTGTAGGTATAGATAAAATATTCTCCCTGCAGGATCAGGTACCGGTCGTCCTCCTCCACCTGCACCGGCTCCATCCTGTGCGCATGCGCTGCGGCATCCGCCGCCAGCTGCTGCACAAACTGGTGGGCATATCCGGTCAAAGAAGGCTGCGCCGGGCCTTTTCCGCAGGACTCTTCCCCGGCGCCTGTTTCTGTGCCGCTTTCACTGCGGACAGCTGTCCCGGCCCTGAAGCCTTTTCCGCCGTTCACACCCGCTGCACCGGAATTGTCTGTGCCGAGCGGAATCTCATCAAATCCCAGCAGCAGTCCCTCCTCCCGGAAGGCATCCGCCTTGCGGAGCAGGTAGGAGACCTTGAGATAGAGCCGGCCGGCACCGGGCAGGACCGGCAGGGTCATGTAGACCTTGCCCGTCTGGCCGGGCAGGATGGAAGGGATCTGCGGTGCGGAGACAATACCGCCCGCGATCCTTGTATCATCGCAGGTCACCTCGTATTCCAGGCTTATATAATCCCGCAGGTCCACGTAGTTCATTTCATTTTTCAGGGTGAGGATACAGGAGACCGACTCGTCGCGTCTGTCTCTCCGCGCAGGGGAATCTTCCTTTTTCTGCCCCGACGCCCCTGAGAGGATATCCTGCATGGAAGAGCCCTGCACGAAGGAGACCACGCGGGCCGGCCTGTGGACATTTTTGTATTCCAGGAGCCCTGTGTGCGGCGTCCGGTCCGGGTAGACCAGGCCGTCCATACAGAAATTACCGTCGTGGGGATACTCCCCGTGGTCGCCGCCGTAGTAGTAGATGGCCCGCCCGTCCTGCGCGGTCCCCTTGTAGACGGCGTGGTCGCACCACTCCCAGACAAAGGCCCCGCAGATGCAGTCATAGCGGTCGATCAGCTCAAAATAGTCCTCGTAGTCCCCGGCGCCGTTCCCCATGGAATGGGCGTACTCGCAGAGGATGTAGGGCTTGTCGGGTTTATTCTCCGCATAGCGGATGACATCCTCGAAGGCCGGATACATGCGGCTGTAGAGATCGATGTCCGAATAGTCATATTTCCGCGCCCGCCCCCGGTAATAGGCGCTCTCGTAGTGGGTCAGGCGGGAGGGGTCGTACTCCTTCGTCCAGCGCAGGGCCTTTTCAAAGGTGCAGCCGTAGCCGCACTCATTGCCCATGGACCAGATCACAACGCAGGGGCGGTTCTTGTCCCTGTGGACCAGCTTCCTGGTCCGGTCCAGGGTCGCCTCATCGAAGGCCGGATTGTCCGAGATCATCTCATTCCAGCGCTCCGCCCGCTCCTTGTCCGTATCATTTTTGTAATAGAGCATCCAGGGCCCGTGGCTCTCGTTGTCCGCCTCGTCGATGACAAAAAAGCCGTAGCGGTCGCACATCTGATAGAACATGGGCGCATTGGGATAGTGGCTGGTCCGGACGGCGTTGAAGTTGTGCCGCTTCATCATCTCCAGGTCCCTGCGCATGTGCGCGACATCCACAACGGGGCCCGTGACCGGGTCGGAGTCGTGCCGGTTGACGCCCCGGAACTTGACCGGGACCCGGTTGATCTGCAGGACATTTCCCGCCACGCGGACCTCCCTGATCCCGACCTGCTCGGTGATGACCTCGCCCTCCGTCTCCAGATACAGGGTGTAGAGACAGGGATCCTCGCTGGTCCACAGGTGCGGCGCCTCCACGGTGATCACCGTTTCCTGCCGGAGCAGGGTCTTCGCCACTTCCTTTCCGGCGGCGTCCATAAGCGTCGCCGTGACCGGAAGCTCCCCGCCCAGGTACTGCGCCCGGATGTAGACCTCCGCCCGAAGGGCTTCGGGAACACCTCCCGCGGTTCTCGCGCTCATGTTTTTCCCTTCCCCGCCATCCGGCGCATTTTTCCTCACACTGTCTTCTGCCGCGGCGGCTTTTCGGCCCCCGGGCTGCTCTCCCTCCTCTGTTTTCCACGTGATCTCCGTGTTGATAAAATAGTCAAACAAGCACTGCTGCGGCCGGCGCATCAGATAGACATCCCGGAAAATACCCGACATGCGGAACTTGTCCTGGTCCTCCAGATAGCTGCCGTCACACCATTTGAGGACTAGGACTGCCAGGAGGTTTTCACCCTCCTTCAGGAAATCCGTCACCTCGAACTCGGCCAGGGCGTGCGACACCTGGCTGTAGCCGACATAGATCCCGTTCAGCCATACATAAAAACAGGAATCCACACCCTCAAACTCCAGAAAGGTCCTGGGTGCCGCCTCCGATCTCTCAAACTGGAAGCGATGCAGATAGGTCCCGCAGGGATTCTCATGGGGCACATAGGGCGGGTCCGCCGGGAAGGGATAGCGGATATTGGTGTACTGGTGGCAGTCATATCCATAGTTCTGCCACACGCCCGGGACGGGGATCTCCTCCCACTCCGGCATGTCCCCGGCCTCCTGACCCTCCTCCGGCAGGTAAAAGGGCTCCTGCAGGTCATAAATGCTGTCGTAATACCTGAATTTCCACGTTCCGTTCAGCATCCGGATGCGGTCGGACGACTCCCGGCACTCTACCGGATCCTCCAGGCGGCTCCCCGCCGGCACATAATAGGCCCGGTCCGGCATCGTCCCCTCGTGCAGCACAGACAGATTTTCATAGTGTTTCGGTATGATCACTTTTTTCCCTCCTGGTCTGTCTCTTCAAACTTAATTTAGGAGCTGTTCACAAATTGCTTTTAATTCTGACGAAGAACGAATCAGCATAGTCAAGGCGGAGGAAGGAGTCGCAGCGGGCTGCGGCGACTGACGACAACGCAGGATATACTGATTCGGGCAAGTCAGATTGAAAGATTATTTATGAACAGATCCTTATATCCCGACATGCACAAAAACGGCGTCCCTGTCCCGAATCGATTTTTGAGAGCACGATTGTTCATGTTCCATGCATTTTTTTGAACAAAAAGACTCCCTCGGGCCCCTTTTGCTTCCCCGCTCCGTTCCTGTGCGGTTTCTGCTTCACGCGCGTCATATTTCAGCTATTTTACGGTTACACGCGCGTATTATGTGACAATTTGGTCTTTTGCATCGCTCCTGCAGTAATGATACGACAGCCGGAATCCTTTGAACATAAACTGTGATAGACAGAACATGCACAAAATGGTACACTATTTAAATAAAAACGACGCAAAAGACCGAACATATAAGACTGTGGCAGAGACAACCCTGATTTCGGCTCACACGGATGTCTCTGCTCTAAAGCTACAGTAATAGGGACCCACTGCTTCTGTAAACCGACTGTCAGGAGAATGCGGATCCGGCTGCCACGCCGCCGGTCACAAGAGCAGGGCACTTCGTGTTCCGAGCATGCAAGGAACGGAAAAAGAAAAGGGAAAAGGACAGGAAAAGAATAAGGAAGAGAACAGGGGAAAGAACAGGAAATAAGAGGAAAAGAACAGGAAAAATAACAGGAAAAGAACAGGGAAAACAGGGAAAATAGATGTTTGTAGACAGCGCCTACTGGCACAATTCCAGAATCGATTTCAAGGACAGGAAACACCCGCTGTTTGTGGGGAGCTGCGGCACCTACCGGCTGATGACGACGACCAAACTGCCGACCCACCGCCCCCGCGGCAGGGTGGACTTTCAGCTGCTCTATGTCGCCGCCGGCAAGGGCCACTTTTATTTCAACGGGAAGGAACACATCGTCCCGGCCGGCAACATGGTCCTCTACCGGCCCCGGGAGGAACAGCGCTATTATTATTACGGGGCGGACCACACAGAGGTGTACTGGGTCCACTTCACGGGCAGCAATGTCACCAACATCCTGCGCAGATACGGCTTCCGGGACGGCGAACACGTCATCCACACCGGCACATCGCTGGAATACAGCCATATTTTCCGCCAGATCATCGAGGAGCTGCGCGCCTGCCGGCCCCACTACGAGGAGTCCTGCATCTACCGCCTCCACCTCCTCTTCATCCTGCTCAGCCGTCTGGACGAAAAAAAGACCCGCCGCAGGTCTCCCCACATGGCGGGCCAGATGAATACGGCCGTCAACTATTTTCATGAGCACTACAGCGAGCCCATCTCCATCGGCGATTACGCCCAGAGCCTGGGCCTGAGTGTCAGCTGGTTCACCAGGAGCTTCCGGGAGTACACCGGCTCCTCCCCGGCCCAGTACCTGATCTCCCTGCGGATCTCCGCCGCCCAGAGCCTGCTGGAGACCTCGGACCACAACGTCTCGGAGATCTCCGAGCTGGTCGGCTACGACAACCCCCTCTATTTCAGCCGGCTCTTCCACAAGCAGACCGGCATGTCCCCCTCCGACTTCCGCAGGCAGCTCCAGGCCTGGAATGAGGAGAATCCGTGAATCAGGACTCACAGCGTCCGCTTCGCGGCTTCGATCACATGCCCGATCAGGACACTGGACGTGACGCTTCCGACGCCGCCCGGCACCGGTGTGATGGCCTGCACATGCGGCTCGACATCCTCAAACGCGACATCGCCGGAAATGCCGCCCTTTTCCTCGTCCCAGTTGATGCCGACGTCGATCACGACCTGGTCCGGATTGGTGAAGTCCCGCGTGACGCTGTGGAGCCTGCCCGCCGCCGCGATCAGGATGTCCGCCTCGCGGGTGATCGAGGGCACGTCGACCGTGCGGGTGTGACAGTTGACCACGGTCGCATTCTCATGCATGAGCATCATGCCGACAGGCCGGCCGATGACCAGGGAGCGGCCGATGACCGCCGCCTTCTTTCCGCTGACGGGGATATCAAAATGATGGAGGATCTCCATGGCCGCCTGGGCCGTGCAGGGCGGAAATCCCGTCTTCGTATTGGTGAAGACGCCGGCCAGGGACAGGTCCGTGCAGCCGTCGACGTCCTTGGCGGGATTGAGCATCTGCCTGGCCCGCTCCGTGTCCAGATGTCTGGGCAGGGGCATGAAGAGCAGGATCCCGTGGATGGTGTCATCCGCGTTCACCCGGCCGAGCTCCCGGTCAAACACATCCTGCGGAACGTCCCCGGGCAGGATGAGATTTTTCACCTTGACGCCCGCTGCCTGGGCGCGCTTCGTCGCGCCCCGCTCATAGGCCAGGTCGTCGGGCCGCTCCCCGACCCGGAAAATGCACAGGGTCGGTGTGACGCCCTGCGCCTTCAGCTCCTCCACATCCTGCTGCATCCTCGCTGTGAGCGCATCCGCCACTTCTTTTCCCTTCAGTATCCTTGCCATGGAAACCTCCCCTTTTTTAATCCCGCATAAGCTCAGCCCCGGATCGACGTCATCACGCCTGCGAAGATCTCATCAGCCGCCGCCGTGTATTTTTTCAGCAGGGCATCCGCCTCGTCTTCCAGCGCCTTTGCCGTCTCCCGGTCCTGCATAGACCTGGTGTTGATATAAATATTGAGTGAGGCTGCCTGCATGGCGGCCTTGCAGAGAATGGCGCCGCAGCCCGCGTCGGACACGGCCAGGCGGGAGCCCTTGTCCGCAAACTCCGCGATGATATCGATGGCCTCCCCGCAGGCGCGCATGATCTCGAGCGGAACCCCGCAGGCCGTCCGCAGGGCCTCCTCCATGATCCGGGCCCGGTCCGGATCATCCTTCGGGATCCCGTAGGCCCTGGCCAGCGGCGCGAAGGCCTCCGCGTCACCGTCGACCAGGTCCAGGAACTTCACGCGAAGGGCCTGGGCGCGGACCATCAGGGCCTTCACGTCCTCCTCCACGTCCGCGTATTTCTTCTTTCCGACCGTGAGCTCGCCGACCATGTCCCCGAGCCCGATGCCGATGGCCCCCACCAGGGAGCTCGCCCCGCCGCCGCCCGGCACCGGCGCTGATGACGCCAGGATCTCTGTAAAAGATGTAACGGTGTGATCGATCATTTTCATCATGTTATCCTCTGTTCACTTTTTCTATTTTACACGTATACCTGCGCTGCCCTGCCGGCAAGTCTTTGTCATAGTTGATTCCAACCAGCAGAATATCGCTGCCAAAGCCCCGAAGCGCTTCCGGATACCGATTCCGTTTGATCTGCTCAACAGCAGTGTCCGCGGTTTTATTCCATTTCAGTTCGATGACCAGGGCCGGAACTGTCTCCCCCTGCCTGGGCAGGTAAACAATGTCTGCGTACCCGTGTCCGGCAGGTAATTCCTCCATCTTCAGGTAATAGTCTTTGTAACTGAAATATGCCAGCTGGATGACCGCGCGAAGGGAATTTTCATTGTTTGCGTTTAAGGGATTGGTCGCTTCAATGTGCACTTTCTCAATCTGCGCCGCCACAGCTGTCTCATTCATATGAATCGTATCCATGATGAGCTGACTGCTCTCCTGCACACGTTTTATCGTCTCAGGACTCCTGTCCTCCCTGATCGACCGCATAAATTCCAGCCGCACCTCCTCATTGGGAATACGCGCCTTTCTGGTCACCTCATCATAAGCCAGATAGCCCAGATGAATGAGCAGGGTCAGAATGTCATCCCTCCCCCTGAAGGTAATCAGATCATTAGAAAAACCTTTGGTATCGACAGAGACTTCCACACCGCCGATCAGTTCCGCGATGGTTTTTCTGAGGCCGTTTACATCTGCACTGATATACTGCAGCAGACTGTTTGCTGCCGAGGATTCCGTCCAATATGAGTCAAAATCGCTGTAGAGGATTGCCTTGATCACGGAATTCGGGTTATAGATCGAACCCGTGCCGCGCAGGCTGTATCCGTCATACCACCTCTTCATTTCTGAAAAGTCCGTACCGCTTTGTTCGCACAGTTTCTGAACCTCTTTCTCCGTAAACCCGACATAGGGTGCAAATTTCGCCGGTTTCAACATAGTGAATTCCTGAAAATCGGAAACTGCCGACTGGGATCCGTCTTTTTTGATGGGTAAAATTCCCGTCATATAGACCGCCGCAAAGGTTTTTGCCGTTGTTGCACTGCTTTTAAAGAGCGTGCGCAAAAACTCCAGGTATTCGCGTTGTATTTCCGGCGTCTCACGAATCGGAGCATCCCATTCGTCGATGATCATAATAAACTTATTGCCGGCTGCCTGGACAGCATTGACCAGCGTTGCGCCAAACCCCTCTACTACAGTCAGGGACGGATATGCCTCTGCCAGTTCCCTCACAATATTTCGCTTGATGAATCCGATAAAATCTTTTGCGCTCGTTTCCCCCAACACATCCGTCATATTCAGGTAGATTACGTCATACCTGTTGAGATGCGTCATGAAGTCTTTTTTTCCGGCAATCTCAAGGTCCTGAAACAGATTCAATGAATTGCAGGATTTATCGTAATAGGCACACAGCATCTGCGCTGCAAACGACTTGCCAAACCGGCGCGGACGACTGATACAGACCAGCCTGCGCGGTGTTTCAATGGTCTGATTCATGAGCTCGATCAGTCCGCTCTTATCAATATAGATATCGTTTCTTATTCCGGTAAACGCACTGTTGCCCGGATTCAGATATGTCCCCATTCCGGTCACCTCCAGTCACAGGATACACTTAGCATACCACACTTTGGAGATTGAAAAAATACCGGCGCAATCTATCGATTTAAGGTGAGATTCACGTAAGCGCATGATGTTTCTTCGTCGATGCACTGAATACTGCCACCGATACAGCTGTCTCCATGATTGTTTTATCGTAATATATCATCTATATTATTGTTATGTACGCACAACTGTCGATTTGAAAAAGAAAGAAGGTGACCGCTATGAGACTGTTTTTCAGAACGCCGAAGACAGCTGCCATTCCGGCAGCCCTCATCCTGGCACTTCTCCTGTCCCTGACCGCCTGCGGCGGCAGCGGACAGACAACCCCGTCCGAATCCGCTTCCGACCCCTCTGCCGCGAAGACATCCGCCGAAGCTGCGGCAGCGGCTGCCAGTGGGGAAAATGACGGGAATCAGGCTGCACCGGCATCGGAAGGTGACGCTCTGTCAGATGCAGCCGCCACGTCAGAAACCGCCGCCGCGGACACCACTGCGGCGGGCGCTGCTGCCGGAATGAAAAGTGTCGCCTACGAGGACGAAAGCGCAGTTTCTGAAGGCGAGGAGGCTGCTGCCGCCGGCGGGGACAAGGTCTTTGCCAGCGAGGAAATGGGCTTTTCCTTCCTCTATGACGCCGCGCACACCGCCTACATCACAGATACCGGCGCGGCGCAGATCGCGGTCAACGGGGACGAATCCCTGGTCGGCCTCTTCGTCTCGGTCGTCGATGATGAAAATATGCCCGAGGTCTCCCAGATCCTGGAGGAGAGCATGTTCGACGAGACTCAGAAATACCAGCAGGCCATCGTCCAGCCTCCCGCCGAAAATGAAATTACCGTCAAGGGACACACCCTGGAGGGCTACATCTTCTGCTACAGCGACCGGCAGGGCGAGACCGTCGACGCCACCTATTATGTCGAGGTCCGGGACGGAAAGTATATCTTCTACAGCACGGAAATCTACCGCGACGATCAGGACTACTGGGCCGGCCAGAATGCCCTGGAAAAGGCCGTCCTGACCCTGCAGCT
>OCTW011615038.1_pt1 | contig 28186 bp, 30 predicted proteins | sample 1539671 | NCBI WGS metagenome assembly OCTW01 (sample SAMN02144230, study PRJEB22623) | gut metagenome | biome: sheep rumen | host: Ovis aries | place: New Zealand | reverse complement strand
CTTACCGGCAAGTAAGAAAACCCAGTGTTTTCAAGGCTTGCCGGTTTTTTCTTGTTGGAAATCTCGTAGTGAAGCAAGTAAAATCTCAAGATTCCAACAAGATTTCGGACAAAAGTCAATAACTGCCGGCTGATGAAAATGTTCAGACATGTTCGTTTGAAAGCTGATAAAGTGCACGCTGTAAAATTTTGATCAGAGACCGGGAGCAGTCCACCAAACAGGACGGCTCCTATTTTTGTGAGAAAGGAGGCTTTCGCAGCAGTGCTTTACTCCTGGGCACTGGCCTGCATCGTGTTTGGCATCTTCGCACCGACTTTCGCCTAAGGTGCGTGCGAAAATGAAAGGAGAAGAGACCAAGAATGTTCTCGAAACTGAAAGAAAGCTTCAAAGCAAACCCGCAATTCTACTACGCCATGTCGATCGCGGCCACATGGGCCAACGCAGGAAGCCTGCTCAACGGCGTATCGACATCCCAGAAGGACGGCATCCTGCCTTTCCTGCTCTGGGCCATCGGTAACACGCTGGCCTGCATCGTGTTTGGTATCCTTGCACCGATGATTCCGAAGCTCCGGGACGTGTTCCGGCATCCGATCATGAAGATCGTGATGGGAATCATGTGTCCGTTCCAGTGCTGGATCAGCATGAACGGCATTCAGACGGTGTTCGCCCAGACAACGCTCGGGCCAACATGGGGCATCATTATCGCCCTGGCTTTCGCCGTATTCTTCCTGATTCTGCTGTTCAAGTTCGGGATGATCCGGAACGTGCTGACGGATCACATGAGCTGGACAGCGGTGTACGCTATCGTATTCGGTCTGACGATTGTGGCGCTGATCACATCCGGAGGGAATTATGTTCCCCTGCAGATGGGAGCGGACAAGATCGGGGTCGGCATTAAGAACTGCCTGCTCCTGATCCCCGGCGCCTTCCTGTATCCGTACTACTTCGAGCTGCTGGATTATAACGAGAAGAACGAGGATCACACCCGGAAGATTAACATCAGACGTGCCTTCATCATGGGCGGTCTGATCTTCGGCGTGTATCTGGTCTTCATCTTCCTGATGAGCCTGGCCAACTTCAGCCCCGTGCTGAATATCATCAAGGCCGTGCTGGTCACCCTGATTGCTATCTCTTCCCTGTCCAGCTTCCAGTATTCGATCTATCTGACCTTCGGAAAGAAAATCGGGCTGGCGCTGAACGTGCTCACGGTGGTCCTCTGGCAGCTGCTCATTCCCCTGGGCGTCATGGGTGCATGGACGCTGATGGCCTCCATCCGGGTCTACATCGTAGCCGCGGCAGTCATTGCCGCATTTGCCTGGCATTTCCATGAGAAAAGGCAGGTGAAAGCGGCATGAAACGGATTCTCGGAAGGAAGCAGCGGATTGACAATCAGCTGTGGCTGGATGCCATGAACCAGATTGAAGACCTGGTATCAGCTGATGAGCTGGAAGAAGCGATCCGGAAAGTCCGGGAGGACATCCGGGAGAAGACAGCCGGCAAGAAGGTGGCCTACTGCTGGAGCGGCGGTAAGGACAGCATCGTCCTGAGCGATATCTGCAAGCAGGAAGGCATCACGGATTGCATGTTTGCCCATACGGAGCTTGAGTATCCGGAATTCCTCGGCTGGTGCCTGTCCAATCTGCCGGAGGGCTGCGAGGTCATCAACACCAGGCAGGATCTGGACTGGCTGGCCAGGCATCAGGAAATGATCTTCCCGAAGGGCAAGGAGCTGAACGCCTGGTATTCCGGCGTGCAGAGGGCCGGCTTCACGAAGTATTTCTTCGATCACCAGCTGGACATGATCATGGTTGGCCACCGGAAAGCGGACGGCAACGTCTGCGGGAAGGACAACATCATCCGGAAGAACTCCGGAGAGGTGCGGTATTCGCCCCTGGCTGACTGGCCCCACGAGATGACGCTGGCCTACATCCATTACCACGGGCTGCAGCTGCCGCCGATCTACGGCTGGAAGAAAGGCTTCCGCTGCGGGACACATCCCTGGCCTTCCCGGATGTACATGGAGGATCTGCATCAGGGCTACAGCGAGGTCTGGGAGATTGATCCGGACATCATCAGAGGCGCAGCTGAGAAGATCGACAGCGCCCGAGCCTTCCTCGAGGAGGTGACGGCGAAATGAAAGTCTCCATGATGAAACTGGCCGATCTGAAGCGGCCGGAGAAAAACTGCCGGATCCATACGGACCGTCAGCTGAAGGAATTCAAGCGCAGCGTGGAGATGTTCGGCCAGATCCGGCCCATCGTGGTGGATGAGACCAACACCATCCTGTGTGGCAACGGCCTGTATGAGGCGCTTCTGGAAATGGGCAAGACGGAAGCATCCGTGCTGAAGCGGACCGATCTGACCGAAGCCCAGAAGAAGAAGCTCATGCTGGCAGACAATAAGGTCTACACGCTGGGCACAGACAATCTGGAAGTCTTCGATGAATGGCTCCGGGAGCTGGGCGATGTCGATATCCCCGGATACGATGAAGAGCTGCTGGAAACCCTCCTGGCAGAGACGCCGGAGATCGATGAGCTGGTGACGGATTACGGAAACTTCACCGAATCCTCCGTCAATTCCATGAAGAGACACGAGGAAGCCCACGCGGCTGGAAATTTCGGGCCGTCTGCCGCTCCTGCAGCACAGAGCGAAGAAACTCCCATCCAGAATCAGAACGCGCCAGAGACGCCCTCTGAGGGCTCCTACGTGGTATGCCCGAACTGTGGTCATCATATCCCTGTGAGGTGATGGCCATGGCGATCAAGAGAGTGCAGAGCTCAATGTCGGTGGTGGATGCGGCTGTGATCCGGATTCTGAACACCTTCAAGCAGGGCGTTAAGGTTTACCTGGCATTCTCTGCCGGGAAGGACAGCCTCTGTCTGAGCCATATGGTGTACTCCCTGATCAAACAGGGAAAGATCGATCCGAAGCAGCTGACAGTCTTCTTCATCGATGAGGAAGCCATCTACCCCTCCATGGAGCAGATGGCCTATCAGTGGCATGGTTTGTTTTCAAATCTAGGCGTGAGATTCGACTGGTATTGCCTGCCGTTCAAACAGGTGTCCTGCTTCCATCAGCTGCAGAATGATGAGCGGTGGATCACCTGGGAGCCCGGCAAGGAAAGCACCTGGGTCAGAGACGCTCCTCCCTTCGCGATCCGGAAGCATCCGGCAGTCCACTATCCCGGCGAGATGAACTACCAGCATTTCTGCACCATCGTCATGAACGATGGCATCATGCTGATGGGCGTCCGGGCCAGTGAGAGTGTGCAGCGCCTCCGGAATATCGCGCGGTCCAAGATGAACGGCGGGGCCACAGGCCAGCAGTTCACCGTTCTCCCCATGTATGACTGGAAGGACACGGACGTCTGGCTCTACATCAAGGAGCACCATCTGAAGTTTCCGGAAAGCTACATGGATCTGTACCGGGACGGGCTGAACCGTCCGCAGATGAGGCTGTCCAACTTCTTCGGAGCTGACAGCTGTAATGGTCTCCGGCATATCGCGGCTACGAATCCAGACCTGTGGGCCAGGATCGAGAAGCGAGAGCCGAATGCATATATGGTCATGCTCTACTGGGACAGCGAGCTCTTCAAGCGAAGCACCCGGAAGAGACGCAAGATGGAAGAGGACGGACCGAAGAAGGACTACAAAGCGCTGGTCAAGGCCATGCTCTTTGAGGACTTCGACAAGACCTTCCTCTCTCCGGAGCGGAAGTCTGTCGGCAGATCATACCGGCAGATGTGGATCAAGATGAACGGCACCGGCAGCGAGAAGATCTACAAGAAAATGTATGAGGCGATCGTGGCCGGCGATCCCAAGCGGCGTACCCTTCGAGCAATCATTGGAAATTGGGCTGTGGACTGCGTAGAGAATGCGAAGCAGGATGCAGCGCGAAGGGAGGTGAAACGCCGTGGCGAATGTTGATGTGTTTGCTCCGCTCAACTCCCTTCAATGGGTCGATCGTAATTTGCTTAAGGCAAATGACTACAACCCGAACAAGGTCAGCGAGGAGAACTTGAAGCTCCTGATCCAATCCATAGAGACCAACGGATGGACGCTGCCTATAGTCTGCCGACCTGATTTTACGATTATTGACGGCTTCCATCGCTGGACGGTCTCTGGAAGGGAGCCCCTTCTCACGAAGCTTCACGGACAGGTGCCAGTTGTAATCGTAAATCATACGGACCGCGCGGATGATATCTACGGGACGATCACTCACAACAGGGCGAGAGGCACCCACCTTTTGGAGCCAATGAAAGCCATCGTGAAAGAGCTCCTGGACTCCGGCAAGGAGATTAAGGAGATCTCAAAGGAGCTGGGCATGACCCCTGAGGAGGTCTTCCGTCTCTCAGACTTCACGAGAGAAGACTTCTTAGACATCATGACTCGTGGTGCGAATGGCTACAACAAAGCGGAGATCATCCGCTACCTGTAATCGATCCACCTGGCATAAAGGCGGGGGCGTACACCTTCGTATGCCCCTGCCAAATGCCAGTCCAATACCCAATGCCCCACCCCCACCCACCACACGGTGTGCCTTAGGGCATCGCGCCGTGCTTGATTCAGTGTTTTTCCGGAGCGTCCGTCAACGCTTCTCGCGCCGAAAAGAAAAAACAGGCCCCCTCGAGAAAAATCTCGGCGGGAAAAATAGGTTCTTTCGGCGCTGGGAAAACGACTGCGCCTGTTCGCCCCCCAAAAAACGCTACGATACTGGGGTGAAAACGGGTGGTTTAGTTGGAAATCTGCGACATTTTACCCGTATCTGCAACAGATTATTCCGGATCGAAATCGAATCTGAATTCATCGTCCGGAAGAAGCTGAGAAAGGATTTTGACTGAAGGGATAAGGTATGGCAGACAAGGAGAAAGTGATCCTCGAGGATGACGTGCTTTACATCCTCCAGCCGGGCCTGACGATCTATGTCAAGACCGCTGACCTGTGTTCATGGTTCGGAGTTTCCAATCAGTGGGTCGGACAGCTCACCGGACAGGGAACGCTGAACAAGATGCAGACCGAACACGGAAAGCTGTTCAACCTGGGAGACTCAGTCCACGGCTACATGGATTCTCTGAACGAGAAAGTCACAAAGACTGCCGAAGAGAAAAAGCTGGACAAGGCGAAGGCTACGGCCGAGGTTAAGCTGAAGGTTGCCAAAGCGGCTATGGCTGAGCTGCAGGCCAAGGAGCTGTCCGGGAAGATGCACCGGAGCGAGGATGTTCAAGTCTTCACTCAGGAGCTGATCGATACCGTGAAGAACGCTCTGCTTTCTCTGCCCGGCAGACTGGCGGTAGAAGTCTCCCTCTGCGATACCGCAGAAGAGTGCTCTGTCCTGATCAAGGAAGCCATCCGGGATGTTCTCTCCGAGCTGTCGGAGTTTGACTATGATCCGGAGAAGTATGAGGCACTGGTCAGGGAGCGCCAGAACATGGATGAGAAAGTGGAGGATGATTCCGAATGAGCGTCAATCAGGCCGTTGAAATGAAACGCCTGTTCCGCGCCCTCCGGAAGAACATAGCCTCCTTCGCCCTGGCGGCTGATCTGACAGTCAGCCAATGGGCAGATAAATTCCGGAGACTGTCTCCGGAGTCCTCCGCAGAGACCGGCCCGTGGAGGACGAAAAAGACGCCGTACCTCAAAGAGGTTATGGACGCCTGGACGAATCCGAAGATCCGGCACATTGTCATGGTGGCCGCTTCTCAGGTCGGTAAGTCCGAGTGCATGAACAACATCATCGGCTACATCATCGATCAGGATCCCGGATCGATCCTGATGATCGAGCCGACCAATGGAGACGCGAAGGAGTATTCCAAGCTCCGTATCGCGCCGATGATCCGGGACAGCAAAACGCTCCGGAAGAAGGTATCGAAGACCCTCCGGGGCGATACCGGAAACACGATTCTGCAGAAGAGCTACCCGGGCGGGATCCTGACCATGTGCGGATCCACGGAAGCCCACGCCCTGGCATCGAAACCTATCCGGTACGTGCTGGGCGATGAACGCGACCGCTGGGCCGTTGAGGCCGGCAAGGAAGGTGACCCCTGGCTGCTGGCCATGGCCAGACAGCAGACCTTCTACAACGCGAAATCCTACGAGTGCTCCACGCCGACCATCAAGGGCTTTTCCCCGATTGAGAAGGCGTTTAAGAACGGCACCCAGGAGCGCTGGTGCTCCAAGTGTCCGCACTGCGGAGAGTACCACAACATCCGCTGGCAGGATATCCGGTATGAGTTTGACCAGTCCGAGGTGGATCACGAGATTACCTACATCGTGACGAAGGTCTACTACGTCTGCCCGGAATGCGGAGGGATCTCCGAAGAGCATGATATGAAGCGTGCTCACGCGAAGTGGATTCCGGAGAATCCGGAAGCGCTGCGCAACGGCGTTCGGTCGTTCTGGCTGAACGCCTTCTGTTCGCCCTGGGTGAGCTGGGAGAAGATCGTCACGAAGTATCTGGAAGCCAGGGGCGATACCAAAAAGCTGAAAGTCGTGTACAACACCCTGTTCGGGGAGCTGTGGGAAGACCGCGGCGGCTTGGCCAACGAGGATGACTACATGGCCAGACGCGAGGAATACACCGCAGAGCTGCCGGACGGCGTCCTGGTGCTGACCATGGGCGTGGACGTGCAGGATGACCGTCTTGAGTATGAGATCATCGGCTGGGGCCTCCGGAAGGAAAACTGGGGCATCCGGCGCGGGATCATCCTGGGCAGGCCCGATACGCCTGAGGTCTGGGCCCAGCTGGATGAGCTTGTGAAGCGCGTGTACCGCTTCGGAGACGGCAAGGGCCTGCGGATCAGCATGACCTTCGTGGATGACGGCGGTCACTTCACGCAGGAAGTCCGGCTCCGCTGTGCGCAGCGCATCGGAATGCGGGTCTTCGACTGCAAGGGCTACGGCGGCGATGGCCGGCCGTACACGTCACCGCCGAAGAAGGTCAAGATCGTCATCCGAGGCAAGACCATCGGAGAGTGCTGGCAGTATCAGCTGGGCGTAGACGCCGGTAAGCAGCTGATCATGGACGGGCTGAAGGTGCAAACCCCCGGCCCGAGATACTGCCATTTCCCGATCAATCCGGAATGCGGATATGAGCACCGGTATTTTGTGGGCCTGCTCTCCGAGCATCTGGTTTACAAGGAGCACAACAAAAACCCGTGGGTCTGGGAAAAGATTCCAGGGCACGAGCGGAACGAGGCTTTAGACTGCCGGAACTACGCACAGGCCGCATTTACGGCCCTGGCGCCTGATATGGACGCTCTGCTCCGGAGGAGGAGAACTCCTAAGGGCGAAGCGCCGAGGATGCAGGAGAGGCCACAGAGGGCCAAAACAACAGGCTCTTCCGTACAACGAATGGAGCAGCGCATGAGCGATCTGCTTGACTGGTGAGGTGAGAAGCATGACCAAGGAAACGATCCAGGAGCGCCTGACTTTCTGGAAGGAGCAGCTGGGAAAGCTGATGGACGCCTACACGGCGCTGATCGAGGGCGGCGTGAAGTCCTACGAGATCGATGACAGATCCCTCACCCGGTTCGACATTCCCTCCCTGAGGAAAGCGATTGACGAAGCGGAGAAGAAGGTCGATCTGTACGAGAACATGCTGGCAGGACAGCGGCCCCGGAAAGCCTTTGCCGTTGTCCCCCGTGACTGGTAATCAGGGAGCCATCCCGCCCGGACGATGCCTGCATCGTTACGGGTTCCCTTTTGGGGTATCGCTGGCGCCTGGATCATCCACGCCGGCTTTATCTATTGGCACCGCTGCGGAGTTTCGTCTCCTTTCGCCGCTGGTGCCTTTTATTCTGCAAAGATAGGAGGTGGTAAACGTGAGTTTCGACCTTGAAGCGCTTGCACAGCAAATGAACATGAAAGCTCTGCGGACTGTACAGGCCAGCGGCTATTCTGAAGCCGGCGCGAGCAGGAACCGGAGATCCATGAAGGGATTCACGGCGAAGTCCTCTTCGCCGAACGAAGACATCAACTGGAACAGCATGCTGCTCAGGCAGCGCGGACGGATGCTTTTCATGAGCTCGCCCGTGGCCAGATCCGCGATTGAAACCAATCGCACCAAGGTTGTCGGCACGGGACTGACGCCGAAGCCGGAACTTGATCTGGATCTGCTTCATCTGACTCCGGATGCCGCCAAAGCATGGCAGCGGAAGACGGTCCGCGAGTGGACGATGTGGGCCAGCAAGAAGGAAAACTGCGATGCCATCGGCATGAACAACTTCGCCGGCATGCAGCAGCTGGTTGTGTCGAATTCGCTGGTGAACGGCGATCTGATCGGTGTGCGCCAGATGCGGGATCCGACACCGCTGAATCCGTATTCCCTGCGGATACAGCTGGTGGAAGCCGACCGGATCAGCACGCCGAACACAATGCGCCTGATCCCTGGCGGGAGCTGGACGGACGGCCGGAACCCGAAGAACGGGAACCGGATCTATGACGGCGTGGAAGTCGATAAGCACGGCATGGTGGTGGCCTACTGGATCTGCAACACCTACCCGAACCAGACGCTTCGGGAACGGGACAAGATCGAGTGGAAGCGCGTCAGGGCGTACAGCACACGAACCGGCCTCCCGAACATATTCCACATCATGGAATCCGAGCGGCCTGACCAGTACCGGGGCGTATCCTTCCTGGCACCGGTCATCGAAAGCCTGCTGAACATCAGCCGGTATACGCAATCGGAGCTGATGGCCGCGCTGATCCAGAGCTTCTTCACGGCATGGATCGAGACGGAGACCAACCCGGCCCAGATTCCGATGAATGAGGCTTCCTACGGTGACGATGACGATCCGGAGAATCCTCCGGACCGTAACATCTCGGAGAACAGCAATGACTACGAGATGGGCCCGGGCACGATCAACGTGCTGAAACAGGGCGAGAAGATTACCTTCGGAAATCCGAATATTCCTACGCCCGGCTTTGATACCTTCGTGAAGGTCATCTGCAAGGAGATCGGGGCCGCGCTGAATATCCCTTACGACACGCTGTTGAAGGAATTCAACGCCAGCTACAGCGCATCCAGAGCCGCCCTGATGGAGGCCTGGGAGGGATTCCGGATCCGGAGGGAATCGCTGGTCTATCAATTCTGTCAGCCGGTCTATGAGGTGTGGCTTGCCGAAGCCGTAGCCCTGGGGCGCATCAGCGCACCGGGGTTTTTCCTTGATCCGGCAGTCCGGGCGGCATGGTGCAAGGCGCAATGGCTCGGGCCTGTACAGGGCCAGCTGGATCCCACCAAGGAGGTCAAGGCCGACATTCTGGCCATCAGCAAGGGGTTCAAGACCCACGAGCAGGTTACCAGAGAATACGGCGGCGGTGACTGGCACGACAACATGGAGCGCCTGAAGGAAGAAAACCAGGTGCTCAGGGATGCCAATCCGAGCGCCGGAGGGGACGCGGATCAGCTCATCAATGAGCCGGACGATCCCACAGACAATGGAGGTGCGAACAATGCCTAAACGACAGGAATTCAAGCGGCAGGCCTACACGCTTGCCGTGGTCGATGGGAAGCACGCGGAGCTGACGATGTACGGTGACATCGTGGAGACGCGGCCCATTGACTGGTGGACCGATGAACCGGTCCCCGGGAACTTCATCACCCAGGATGAGTTTCTGGCCGATCTGGAGACCATTAAAGGCGCCGAGGATCTGACCATCCATCTGAACAGCTGTGGTGGCGATGCCTACGTGTCATTCGCCATTCACAATCGGCTGCGGGAGCTGGCAGACGCCGGCATGACCATCACCTGCATTGTGGACGGCGCGGCCATGAGCGGCGGCAGTCTGATCATGTGCGCGGCCGACACCGTGAAGGTTAATCCTTCCTCCCTGATCCTGATCCACGACTGCTGGTCTTACGCCTATGGCCGGATGAACAGCACCGGCCTCCGGAAACTTGCCGATGATCTGGATGTGATCAATGAAAGCCAGGCTGAAATCTATGTCCGGAAGACCGGAATGGAGGCTTCGGAGATCCGGGAGATGATGGCCAAGGAGACCATGATGACGGGCCGGAAGGCTGCGGAGCTGGGCTTCGCGGATGAGCTGCTGGAGAATACGGCCGCGAATGTGTCAGTCAGCGCTGATCACCGCGCCCTGTTCGCCTGCGGACGGAAGATGCGGGTGGCGGCGATGGCCCAGCTGCCGGAAGGACTTCCGGTACATGAAGAGATCGAATCCGTTACGGAGACGAGTGACGGTGAAGATAACATCACGCCTGAGACCTCAGGCAGAAACAAAGGAGGTATTCCCATGACTTTGGAAGAGCTCAGACAGAGCGATCCCGAAGCGGCTGAAGCCCTGCTTGCAGAGGCTCAGGCCAGCGTCAGCCATGAGGAAGCTGTCAGCGGAGAGCGTCAGCGGATTGCTGAGATCGATGCTGTGGCCAGTCTGTTTGACGCGGACACCGTGAACGCGGCGAAGTACACGAATCCCTGCACCGCGCAGGAGATGTGCTACCGGGCCGCGCAGGAGGCGGCGAAGTCCGGCAAAGCCTTCATGAGTCAGCTGCAGGCCGACTATGAAGAGGATGGCGCGGATGAAGTCACTTCCGCACCCGCCCCCGAAGAGGAGGCAGAACCCACGACCGCTGAAGCCCGGAAGGCCGCTGGCGCCGCCATGGCCAAGAAGCTTCGCGGCGAGAAAACTGAGGAGGTGTAAGAAACCATGACTCGTGATCTGCATGAAAAGATCGGTTCCGTTGTGCCGGAAAACCTGTTTGCCGGTCTTGAACCTTCCCCGCTGAAAAAGGCTGGCATTCTTCGTAAGCTGGGAACTGCTGGTACCCTGGCCCGTGGTACTCTGCTGGCCAAGTCTTCTGGATCTGCCGGGGACGGTAAGCTGGTGATTTTCGGTACCACCGCTGCCAGCAATGAAACCCTGACCGCCGACTGTGTCCTGGCTGAGGATGTTCCGGTCGGCACGTCTGCCGATGAGCCTGCCCTGGTCTTCATCACCGGCAACTTCAACGAAGATGCCCTGATTATGGCCACCGGCGCGTCTCTGACGGAAGCTGACAAGGATGCTCTGCGTATCCGCGGCATTCTCCTGGGCGCTTCCGAAAACGAAAGCGTTACTGTGTAAGGAGGTAAACGACAATGCCGAATCCTGTACTTGTTAATATCCTGGACACCTACTACATGGCAGGTCTCTGGGAAGGACTTTCCCCCGTCCCCACCTTCTTCCGTGACCGGTATTTCCCCACCGGGGCCGGCGATATCTACGCGGCCAACAAGGTGCTGGTTGAGTACCGTGACGGTGACAACGCGATGGCTCCCTTCATGGTGATGGGCTCCGATCCGATCAATGTCAAGCGTGAAGGCTACGAGATCCACGAATACGAACCCACCTACATCAGCCAGGCTCGTAACCTGACGGTTGATCAGCTGAAGCAGCGTGGATTCGGTGAAGCGATCCTGAGCAACAGCACCGAGGAAGAACGCGCCGCGAAGCTGGTCTCCGAAGATCTGGCTCTGCTGGAGCGCCGCTTTTCCCGCACGGAGGAGTATCTGTGCTCTCAGGTCATGATCAACAATGGCTTCTCCGTAAAGGCGAAGCGCGATGAAGATCCGAGTCATGATGACACCGTGCATATCAATTATTACGATCCCACCAAGGGCAATGACGGCGCCTACACCATCACCCAGTGGGGAGCTGGCACCACCTTCGCGGATGTGGCGGCTGACATCGAGGCGATGTGCGATGCGCTGAGCGAGCGCGGACTGCCTGCCGTTGACCTGGTCATTGGCCGGAAGGTTCGTGACTTCCTGCTCTCCATGAGCGATTTCCGCGACCTGGTGAATAAGCAGAGCGGCATCATCGTGGCCGAAGGCGGCATCCGGCAGACCCTGAGCAGGTATCAGGGCGTGACGTTCCTGGGGACCATCAACTTCAACGGCTACGAGCTGAACGTGATCGTGTCCAACGAGCAGTACAGCGCCGTCTCTGGCGGTTCCGTGGTTCGCACGAACTACTTCCCGGCCACTTCCATGATGGTCACCGCCCCCAACGCCGGCCATCTGATGTATGCCCACATCGTCCACATGGACGAGGAAGGCAATGTCGATACCATCACCGGCAAGCGGGTGCCTGACCTTTTTGTGGACCGCAAGCGCAAGACCCGGGAGATTATCCTGGAGAGCCGTCCTCTGGCCGCTCCGCAGAACTACAGCCCGTGGATCTACGCGGCTGGCGTTGTGGCCTGATAGCCGCGTGAAAGGAGATACGCAGCCATGTTGATCAAGATCATTAACACGACCTATGGGCACCGTCCCATTCTGCCGAACGGGCAGAAATCCCATTACGTGATTCCTGTGAGGCCCGGCAATCCTCCCATTGAGGTGGAACAGGCCGAGGGAGAACGCCTGATCGCCCTGGGAGTGGCCGCAGAGGTCACCCCTGAGAAGATCACAGCCCCGAAGACGGAAGCGCCAGAAGGGGCCTCTGAAGCTCAAACAGAGGGCGATGCCGAAAAGGTCAGCCTCGACAGCATGAGCTTCAATGAGCTGAAGGCGCTTGCGCAGGAAATGGGCCTTGATGTCGGCGGGATCCGGAGCAAGGCTGGCATGATCGAAGCGATCACCACCGCGCAGGAGGATCCCGGTGACGGCTTTCCCTCTCTTGACGCTCAGGATGTGATCGACTGATGGGCTTCAAGGAACAGGCTCTGCAGGACAATCTGAAAACCTTCCTGGACATCAGCACCTTCGGCGAGAAACGAACCGTCACCTTTGATGGGGAAACCTACAGCGGGGACGATGATGAGGGAATCGCCTGTGTGATCAGCCAGATGAAGGAGCAGGACAGGGTCACCGTCATGAGTGACCACGAACACGGGATCTACCGCGTGTCGGCAGTCTTTCACTGCGCCCTGCAGGACATCGGCGGCAGTATCCCGGAGAAAGGCCGGAAGTTCGGAATCTATGATCCGGATGACAACTTTCTCCGGGAATACTATGTCGGCCAGTCCTCCTGTGACCATGGCATGGTCCGGCTGGAGCTGGAAGCACTGGATGAGTGAGGTGATTCAGCATGGGCGTGATTGATGTCAGCGTCAACGAGGCCGGTCTGAATTCACTGGACTACGTCAACACGGTGCTCTTCTCCTTCCCGGGCAAGGCCATGGTGGCAGTCAACAGGGCCGCAAAACGCGCAGGCGCAGCCGGTAAAACGGAGGCGAAGCGCTATGCCACCCGGGTCTACAACATCAAAGCCGGCCAGTTCACAAAGAACACCACGACCACGGTCAAGGTGATGGGCGGCGGCGGTGGCGCGACCAAGGTGATCATCCGGTATGCCGGCGCAATGCTGGATCTGCTGGAATTCAATCCGAGGATTTCAGATTCCGATGGTGTGCGATATCAGGCGAAGCGCGGAAACGAGGTTCACCTGCAGCATGCCTTCGACATCCAGGCGTACGGCGGTCATGTATATGAGCGTGTCGGCAGGCCGAGATTTCCTGTCAGAAAGAAACTCGGACCTTCCACGCCTCACATGCTGAAAGATACCGAGGTTGCCGATCCGCTGGGAAAGCGGATCATGGAAGTTTTTAACGAGCGTCTGTCTCACGAGATCGGGCGCATTCTGGGACGGTAAAGGAGGGCTGACAGATGACAAGCGTGAAGCTGCTGGAGGCTCTGAAGATCCGCACAGAAGCCGCGATCGAGGAGCTTTTCATGCCGATCAAGCCGACCAAGGGAGAACCGGCTCCGGAGATCCGGATTCCGGCCGTCTACATTGCCAGGCTTCCGGATGAAAAGGCGTCCAACAAATACGCTCCGTATGTCCTGCACACGATTGTGAACACGTCCTACACCCAGCAGCCCGGGGACATGCCTCTGGGGCTGGCCAACGTGCGGACGCTGTTCTGCGTGTATTCCGCAGATGAGCAGGAAGGCGGTCTGCAGCTCCTCAACCTGATGGAGCGCATCCGGATTGACCTGATGGCCAACCCGGTTGTGGAGAAGCAGTTCCGGCTGGACTATGAAGGCGGGATTGAGCAGCTGGTTTATCCGGATGACACCGCCCCGTTTTACCTGGGCGAGATGATGACGGTGTGGAAGATGCCACCCGTCAGAAGGGAGGAACGAAGCGTATGGGACGGACAACCACACAAGTTCTGAAGGATCAGAACACCTACTTCGTGTACATCGGGCCTACGATCAAGAGCGCCGCGCAGCACAACACCATCATCACCGGAACACGGGATGAGGTGCTGAAGAAGCTGGCCGGCGCGATTGAGAAGTATCCCCTGATGGCACAGCTTCTGATCAGCGGCGATGAGCTGGCAGAAGCCCGGAAACAGATTAAGCAGCCCGGCACCCGCCTGTACAACGTGTATCGGCGGTTCGTGAACGGACTCACAAAGAATGGAGGTTAATTACCAATGGCTAAGCATGGCGTCTTTGTGCTGGAGCAGGCCACCAGTGCCGCGACTCCCGCAACGGTTGAAACCGGCGTCCCGTTCTTCATTGGGGCTTCCCCGATTCAGAACGCGGATTCCCCGGCTACCCCCGGCGTCCCTGTCCTGTGCACCAGCTGGAACGAGGCCGTTCAGAAGCTGGGCTATTCCGATGACTGGGCCACCTATCCCCTGTGCGAGGCGATGTACTCTCACTTCAAGCTGTTCAACGTGTCTCCCGCGATCTTCTGCAACATGCTGGATTCCAGCACCATGAAGAGCGCTGTTGCCGCGGCGGACAAGAATGTCGTGAACAAGAAGGTTGCCCTGACCGCCAAGGCCATCCCCGGCAGCGTGGTCGTGAAAAACGGATCCACTACGCTGGTTCTGGGCACGGACTATGATCTGTACTTTGCCGATGAAGTGCTGACCATCGAAGTTCTGAGCGGCGGCAGCGCCTACAGCGCGACCACGCTGAACGTGGCCTTCGATGAAGTCACCCCAGCCAGCGTGACCACCAACGTGGTGGCAGGCGGCATCGAGGCGGTGGATCTGTGCATGAGCACCATCGGCCTGATCCCCGATCTGATCGTGGCCCCCGGCTATTCCGACAACACCGGTGTCGCGGCTGTCATGGCGGCGAAGGCCGAGGCGATCAACGGCATGTTCCGTGCGAAGGCCCTGATCGACCTGTCCACCGCTGCTACTGGCGGCGCGGACACCTATGACGAAGTCATCGCTCTGAAGAACTCCAACAACTTCACCGATGAAAACGAGATCGTCTGCTGGCCTCTGGTCAAGCTGAGCGATAAGGTCTTCCACCTGTCCACCCAGCTGGCCGGCGTCATCGCCGCGACTGATGCGGAATACGCCGCGCCCCACGTCAGCCCCTCCAACAAGGGTCTGCAGTGCGATGGCCTCGTGACTGCCGCTGGCGGCGAAGTCATCCTCAGCCTGGAGCAGGCGAACATCCTCAACGGCGGCGGTGTCGTGACCGCGCTGAACTTCATGGGCGGCTTCAAGGCCTGGGGCAACTACACTGCCTGCTATCCCACCAACCAGGACGTGAAGGACTACTTCATCTCCGTGTCCCGGATGGTGGACTTCGTGGGCAACACCCTGATCCGCACCTTCTGGGGAAAGCTGGATCTGCCCATGAACCGGCGTCTGATCGATACCATCCTGGATTCCTGCAACATCTGGCTGAATGGCCTGACCGGCTCCGGGTACATTCTGGGCGGTCGGTGCGAGATGATCGATGCGGAGAATCCCGAGACCAACCTGATGGCTGGCATCATCAAGCTGCACGTGTTCGTCACGCCGCCGTCTCCCATGCAGGAGCTCGATTTCGTGATCGAGTACGACCCGGCGTACGTAACCGAAGCGCTGAGCTAAGGAGGGAAATGACCAATGTCCAAGCAGCCTGAATCCAACGTCCTGTTCGAACTGTACGAGGACGGTAACAACTACATGGGCCTGACGCAGGCCACTCTCCCGAACATTGCTTTCATTGTTCAGCAGATCAGCGGCGCCGGCATGAATGGTAACATCGATGTGCCGATTGCCGGTATGCTGGAAGCGATGGAGCTGTCTCTGAACTTCCGGAGCCCCACGGATGCGGCGAAGTCCCTGGCCGCGCCCAAGTCCCACCATCTGGACCTGCGTGTCGCGGCCCAGTATTGGGACAATGTCGGCGCTGAGTACGGGATCGAGGCCGACAAGTACGTGATGGTCACCCGGCCGAAGGCGATGAACCCCGGAAATGTCCAGCCGGCCACTCCCGCGGACACCGCGAACACCTTCTCGGTCGTTTATTACGCCGGGTACAAGGATGGCCAGAAGATCTGGGAAGTCGATCCCACGAACTACATCTGCGTCGTGGACGGCGTGGATTACTTCGCGCCCATCCGGAAGGCCCTGGGCAAGTAACACCTCGGGCTCTGGCGTAATACCAGAGCCCCATTCTTTTTATCCATGAAAGGAGACGAAACACCATGGCAGCTGAAATCAAAAAAGAACTCCCGCAGGACGTGGCCACCGAGGAAAGCACCGGCGCTGTTGTCGTGAATTTGAAGAAGCCTCTGGATTATAACGGCCACATCTACGAGAGTCTGACGTTCGATCTGGAGAACCTGACCGGCAAGGACAGCATGGAGGTCGAGGCAGAGCTGATACAGCGCAAGAAGGGCGCTGTCATCGTAGGCGCACTGAACAACGACTACATCCTGGGCATTGCCGCCAAGGCCTGCAAGGAACCGATCGGATCCGATGCGTTCCTGACGATGAGCCTCAAGGACTTCAACAAGGTCAAGGAGGCAGTCAGAAATTTTTTGCTGAAATAGGCGCCAGCGGTGGTGACGGCGGGGACTGGCTGAGACAGAACTCACTGAAGATGTCGAAGACCTTCAACACTCCGGTGTCATACTGGATCAGCCTGCCCCTGGCCGCTTTCACCGCATGGATCCGCGCCGGCAATACCGTGATCGAAGAAGAAAACGAAGAAATCAGAAAGGCTCGCAAGAAGCGGTAAGCCTTTTTATTTTACCCGAAAGGAGATGCAGAGATGGCCGCAAACTATCAGATGTTGTTCGAGCTGAACGCGGCCCTGGGCGGCGGCTTCGCTTCCGCTTTCTCACAGGGTTCACAGCAGATCGACAACATGAAAGCCAAGCTGGATGCGCTGAACGCATCCGGAAGCACCGGAGACCTGCTTGGCGGCATCTCCGCAGCCCTGCAGACCGCAGGCGTGATTAAGGGGCTGGAAGCAGCCTATGAAACGCTGAAGGAATGCGCGGACGCGTCCATCGAGTTTGAAAGCGCTATGACCGGCGTATCCAAAACAACGGATATGTCGGCATCTGAACTGGAGGCCATGTCCCAGGCGGTGATGAAGCTCTCTACGGAGATCCCTATCACTACCACGGAGCTGGCCAACGTGATGGAGGTTGCCGGTCAGCTGGGCATCAGCAAGGACAACCTGCTGGACTTCTCCACCACCATGAGCATGCTGGCCACCGCCACCACCATGACGGCAGACGAAGCAGCTACCATGCTGGCCCAGTTTGCAAACATCACTCAGATGGATCCGAGCCAGTACAGCAACCTGGCATCCGCGGTGGTCGATCTGGGCAACAACTACGCCACCACTGAGCAGAAGATCATCGACATGGGCCAAGGCATCGCCGCTGCCGGATCCCTGGCAGGCATGAGCGAGGCCGACATGATGGGCCTGTCCGCAGCTGTTACCTCCCTTGGTATCGAAACTGCGGCAGGCTCCACCAGCATGTCGAAGCTGATCAGCAAGCTGAACATGGCCGTGGAAACCGGGGATGGTCTGGAAGACTTCGCCAGCGTAGCCGGCATGAGCGCATCCCAGTTTGCGGAAGCCTGGGGCAATGACGCGGCGAACGCGCTGGCCACCTTCATCACCGGCCTTAACGATGTGGAGCGCAACGGCGCCTCCGCATCCGTCATTCTGAACGATCTGGGGATCACCGAAACCCGGATGCAGCGCATGATCCTGTCTCTGGCAGGCTCCGGCGATCTGATGTCCAACGCCATCCGGGACGCGAACGAAGCTTTCCGAGAGAATACGGCGCTTTCTGCTGAAGCAGAGAAGAGATACGCCACCACCGAAAGCCGTCTGAAGATGCTTTCCAACGCAGCCAACAATGTGAAGATCTCCGTTGGCGATGCGTTGACTCCAATGATTGCCAGCGTTGCGGACGGCCTTACGGGCGTCCTGGAGCCCATTGCGGAATTCATTGAGCAGAACCCGGCTATCGTCCAGGGACTGACCGCCTTCGTGGGCGTGCTCGGCCTGGCCACCGCGGCGATCACCGCATATACCGCCGTCACGAAGCTGGCGGCAGCGGCGAACCTGCTGTTCGGTGGATCCATCCCCGGCATGGGGATCATCCTGGGAGTTGCCGCTGGCATCGGCCTTCTTGTGGCCGGGATCAGCGCTATCTCCGGAGCGATTGACGCGGCGAATCCCTCCTTCGAGGATCTGGACGCGCAGTTCGATTCGCTGAACGAGAAGGCCAAGGAACAGCAGCACATCATTGATCTGGCCGAAGAATACAAGTCTCTGTCTGAAGAAATCGCCAACATGGAAGCGGCGATGAAGTTCAAGGCAGAGCTGGACATCGGCGATGTCTCCGAGGAAAACCTTAAGCTCATTGACGAGCTGAAGGGCAAGATGGAGAACAAGACCGCCGAGCTGAAGCAGACGCTTGAGCTGGCCGGGGCTGATGACATCTCTGATGATGACATGGCCCGGCTGATCGAGCTGGCCGCGAATGCGCAGACCTCTGACGATACGATTAAGCAGACCCTGGAGCTGATGGGCGTGGACGAAGTCACGCCGGAGATGATTCAGCAGGTCCGCGATTTCGCCAGCGCGGTCACAACCGATTCCGGCACACTGGAGCAGGAGCTCCGACTGATCGGTTTCGATGACGCCACTGTGGCCAGCATGGGCTATGGCAGCTACAAGGATTTCGTAGCCGATGTAGCGGCCGGAAACGTGGTGGTCAACGCGGACGGCACCATCACGCAGCGCCTCGATCTGGGACAGGTCGCGCCGACAGACATGGAGCTGATCAAGCAGATCGCGGAGAACAACGGCTACGTGGTCACAGCTGACGGCAAGGTGACCCAGACGCTGGACATCGGTGGCTTTAAGGAGAAAGACCTTCAGCAGCTTGAGAGGCTGAAACAGGCCGTTACCAACGAAGAGGCGAAGCTGACCCAGAAGCTGGAACTGCTGGGTGTGGAGAACGTCACTCCCGAAAAGCTGAACACCTTCCTGCAGGTCAAGACGAACACCGCTGACGGCGATCACGAGCTGAAACAGATGCTTGAGCTGGAGGGCATTGAGAATGCCACTCCCTACCAGATCAATCAGCTGAAGAACTTCATCCGGAACGTCCAGACCAAGGAAGGCAAGGTTACCCAGAAGCTGGAGGCGATGGTCAGCACTGATCAGCTGGCGGCTCTGGGCTACGCCACCATGGCAGACTTCGTGGCGGCTGTGAATGCCGGCGAGGTTGTTGTCAATGCGGACGGCACCGTCACCCAGACGGTGAACGTGGAAGGCGATGTGGCCGCGCTGAAGCAGGCCTGGGAGGATGAGAACGCGCTGGCTGAAGCCCAGGCGGCATCCGCTGCGGCAGCTGATGAACTGGCGGCAAAGCGTGCGCGTCTGAAGGAAGTTACCGACAGCCTGCGGGATTCCTCTGGAGGCATGGTTAGCGCCACCGATCAGGAAACGGAAGCTCTCCGGAACCAGATCGAAGCATACGAGGCTGTGGCGCAGGCCAGAAAGGATTCCTACACCGCGCAGGCGCTTGATACGGTCCAGAAGCAGAGCAAGCAGTATGTACAGTCTCTCCAGGATGAAGCCGAAGCCATGCGGAACCTTGAGCAGGCGCAGGGACGGGCAAAAATCGCCCAGGAGCTGACTTCCGGAGGAGATGCCGCAACATACCTGCGCAGCGAGCTTACTTCGCTCGGGCAGGCTATACAAGACTATGACGGCGATGACTGGTTCAGAGACGGGAACGAGCAGGCAAAGGGCTTGCAAGACAGATTCTTCGCACTGCAGGAAACCATCAACGCTGTCACTGGGGAGAAACATGATTTCACCGGAAACTTCCTCCCCGGCATGGAAGCCACCATCAACAGCATGAAGACCGACACCCTGGCGGTTGCGGACGGCTGGAAGACGGCGATTGATGAGGCCGGCAAGTATGCTGATCAGGTGGAAGCAGCGGACAAGATCCAACAGGAATATCTGCAGAACCTGATCAACGGTGTCGTGGACGGCACCATGACATACGATCAGCTGAGGGACGCATTGACTGCGGCCTATGCCGATTACGAAAACGGCGGCGAAATCGTAGCGGAAACCATGAAGCAGGTTGAGGCCGGCGTGAATGCCGCCAAGGCCGCTGCGGAGGGATCCGGACAGACTGCACAGAGCGAAGCAGATACCGCTGTTGCTGCTGTGGGCTCCGTTATCGAGCGGATGGAAGCCTTGAAGAAGGCTTACGATGAGGCTAAGAAGGCGGCTCTGGGAGCCCTGGGAGGCCGCTTCGGGCTGTTCGATGAGGTGGGCGAAGGAGCGGAATCCAAGACCACCGAAGAGATGCAGACCAACATGGACGCCCAGACCAAATACTGGGAGCAGTACAACACGAACCTGCAGACTGCTCTGGACAAAGGTCTGGCTCCGGCCATCGCCAAACAGCTGGCAGACGGATCCGCTGAAAGCGCGGCCACTCTGCAGACCCTGGCCAATGCCTCCGAAGAAGAGATCGGCAAGATCAACGAATCCTTCGAGAAGGTTGAAGCCGCCAAGGAGCTGCTGGCCACCACCATCGCGGATATGGAAACCCAGTTCACGGAGGGCATGGCCGCTTTGACGGAAGAGCTGGCGTCCACCGTTGCGGACCTGGACATGAGCTCCGAAGCCGGTGAAGCTGCAGTAGCCACTATGGAAGCGTATGTGGCGTCCATTTCCGGCGCCGCAGGTGACGCCGGAGCAGCCGGCAACGAAGTAGCCTCCGCTGTTAACGCGGCTCTGGCCACCATCGAAAGAGACGTCACCATTCACATCGGTTACAGCGTGGATCCGATGCCGAACGTTCCGATACCGAAGGGCAGTGTCCCAAAGAACGCTATCGGTTCCGATTACGCAGCCGAAGGTATTCACCTGGTCGGTGAGGAAGGCCCTGAGCTGGTTTACATGGGCGGCGGCGAAAAGATTCTGACGGCCCATGAAACCGTAAACGCCATCTCCGGGGCCACCCGAAGCGATGGAAACGTCATCGAGGTTTCGTTCTCCCCGGTCTACAACGTGAGCGGTGGAAACGCCGCGGAGATCCGGTCGATGCTGGAAAGCCAGACGCAGGATCTGAGAGACCAGGTTGAGCGGATCATGGAGGATGTGCTGACGGATCACAGACGGACAGCCTATGCGTAAAGGAGGGATGAACCATGGCCACCACCTACAGAACAGTCCAGGGGGACATGTGGGACTCCATCGCGCATAAGCTGGCCGGCACTTCGGACGTTGTGGCCCAGCTGATCGAGGCGAACCTGGACAAGAGCGATATTTACATCTTTTCAGCTGGCATCGAGCTTACGGTGCCGGACTTCAATAACTACGCGGCCGATGAGGAATTCTACCCGCCGTGGAAGAAATGAGGTGAGGACGCTTGGCTGATGCTGATATCTATCGGACTCAAATGACCTACGCCGCGCAGGAGCTGGCCAGACGGCCTGCCTGGAAGATCAAGATCAAAGGCGTAGACGTGACCGACATCGTGAACCGGGATCTGCTCTCCGTGGACATCACGGACAATGAGAGCGAAGCCACGGACGATATTCAGATCAAGGTGGCAGACCGGGACGGGAAATGGGTTCAGCGATGGCTGACGGAAAGCATCTTCCAGGGCGCCACCGTGCGCGGCCTGAAGATCGAGGCTTGGGTTGGCGTCCGGATCGGAGAAAAGGTTGTCCAGCAGAAGGCCGGAACCTTCCACATGGACAGTTTGAAGGCCAACGGACCGCCAAACACCGTCACGATCAAGGCTTCCTCACTTCCCGCCAAAGGCGGCATTGCAGATGAAAAGCGGAATAAAGCCTGGGAGAACTACACGCTAAAGGGCATCGCGGCAGAGATTGCCGGAAAGGCCGGGCTGTCCCTGACCTATGACGCGCCGACACACAAGTATGAGCGCCGGGAGCAGAACGAGATGGCAGACCTGGCCTTCCTGCGAATCCTCTGCCGGGAAGCTGGAATCAATCTGAAAATCTCTGACGGCAGGATGGCGCTGTTCGACAATGCGGCGTATTCCAAACAGCCCAGCGTCATGACAATCCGCTGGAATGACGGCTCCTATACCAAGTGGAGCCTGGAGACCGGATCGAGGGATATTTCCTACGACTCCTGCATCCTGCGGTACGCGCATCCCTTCAAGGGGCTGATCACCGGGTCCGCTGAATCGGAGAAGTACGCGGAGAACTCCGAGCACAATCAGCTGATCATTACCAATCGCCGGGTGGAAAGCAAGGCTGAAGCGCAGGAGATCGCAGCACAGGAGCTGCGGCTGAAGAACGAATTCGGCGAGACGGCTACCTTCACGCTGCCGGGGAATCCCGCGCTGATGGCCGGGCTGAATGTCGATCTGAAGGGCTTCGGATACTGGGACGGGAAACATCCCATCAAGTATGTGAAGCACAAACTCAGCTCCTCCGGATACACCACGGAGATTAAGCTGGGCGGCGATATCAGCCGGCACTCCACCGGGTACGATGACTACACCCTGGGCTTCGGAGAGATGGTCCGTATCGGCAAGGTTGTGGACATCTCCGGGAACCGGGCCAGAGTGAAGTTTACCTCTCAGGGAATCATCTCTGACTGGCTGGAAATCGCGCAGTTCCCGCACTGGGTGATCACGGATCAGCACAAGACCCAGAGCGCCCGACACAAGCACGACATTGACGCCAAGTGGACGATGATCCTGGACTCCCTCGGCGGGAACCTTACAGGCGGTAAGACGGACGCTGACGGTGGCCACCTGCATCAGATCATCTGGGACGGTCACGGAATCGAATACCTGCAGTGGTGGCCCGGCATCGGGGATGAAGCGATCTGCATCTTTCCGACCGGGTGCGACAGCCACGGCTACATTGTGGGGTGCATACGATGAAAACGGGCATGCTTGGAGACGTTACCTTCGAGGTCAACGATCAGACCTACCGGACCATCCGGAACCTGACGCGATCCACGAAGGCGAACTACTCCACCCATAACCTGATCGGAAAGACCGGCATTCTGGAATTCACCGGGGTGGATCCGGAAACGATCAGCTTTGAAATCCTGTTCTCCGCATGGTTCGGGGAGAATCCGGAGACCTGGAGGAAGAAGCTGGACAAGATGCTGCGGAACGGAAAGGCCGTCTATTTCGTCCTGGGCACCGCGCCCATCGGGGACAAGTGGGTTCTGGAGGACGTGCAATACGCCACGGAATTCTATTACAAGGACGGCACTCCTGCAGATTACCGGGCTACGATCAATCTGAAGGAATACAACTGAGGAAGGAGGCCGGAGGCGTGATCATCATCGACACGGCCAAGGAGCGAAAGCTGACTCTGGCCCCCGCGACAGAGCAGGAAGCCAGAGAGCAGGAGCTGTACATCCTGATCAGCACCATCAAGGGCGAATGCCCTCTGTACAGAGATTTCGGCATTGCCTCGGATTACCTGCACATGCCGACCAACGCGGCCCAGACATCCTTTACTATGGCGGTTACGGAAGCGCTGAAGCGGTATATGCCGGATGTAACGCTGGACAGTATCCGGTTCAACTTTGATGACGGGATGCAGGGCATTGCGCATCCGATTCTGGAGGTGAGTGACCTATGAGCAGAGATACGACTCCGTACATCTTCATCGATGCGGACCCGCAGACTCTGGTGGAAACGCTGACCGCGAAGTATGAGAGCATCGCGCAGCGCACCGTGCATCCGGCCAGCCCGGAGAAGCTGTTCATTCAGTGGGTGGCGGCTACCATGGTTCTGCTGGCAGAGCAGATCAACTTCGCCGGGAACCAGAACATCCCGAGTAAGGCTACCGGCGAAGGACTGGACAATCTGGCGCAGATCTTCTATGCGCAAACCCGGCCCCAGGCTACGCCGGCAAAGACCACGCTGCGCTTCACGGTATCGGCCGGGAATTCCGGCTATGCTACGGCGAACATCCGCTTCTCGGTTTCCCCGGATGAAGACAATGAAATCGTCATCCCTCAGGGAACCAGGATCGCGAACAGCGCCGGAACGCTCATCTTCGTAACAGACGAAGAAGTGACAGTTCCGGCCGGAGATGCCTTCGCTACGATCAGCGCCACCTGTACGACCTACGGAACGGCCGGAAACGGGCAGGCTGTCGGAACACTGACCAGATGTCTGGACACGATTCCTGGCCTGCGCAGTGTCACAAACACCACGGCCAGCTCCGGAGCAAGAGACTTCTCCATCCTGATCCCGCAGGGCACCCGGGTCACGACTTCGGACTCCGCGATTGTCTTTGCAACGGATGAGGATGTGTATGTTCCGGCTGATTCCATCTACGCGGATGTTGCCGCCACCTGCGAGACGGCGGGGACCGTTGGCAACGGATACGAGGCCGGGCAGCTTAACACCTGCGTAGACCTGTTTGACTACTACGCCAGCGTGGCCAACATCACGGCGAGTGACAGCGGGAGCGATACCGCCACGGACGATGAATTCTACGATCTGCTGGTCACCGGGCAGGATGCCTACACTTCTGCCGGAGCCAGAGGCGCGTATGAGTATTACGCCAGGCGGGTATCGACATCGATCCGGAACGTGGTGGTCAATTCGCCGGAGCCCTGTGTGGTTCACATCTACGCGGTCATGGATGACGGGACACCCGCATCCAGCGAGATGAAGGCGGCGATCCTTGCGGCATGCAATGATGAGGATGTCCGGCCTCTGACGGATCAGGTGTCCGTGGAAGATGTGGAGCTGGTCTACTACAACATCAATCTGACCTACTACCTGAGCCGGGATTCCACCGAAAGCGCCGCCACCATCGAAGAGAATGTGGCTGCTGCCGTGCAGGAATACATCGCCTGGGAGAGCGCGAAGGTCGGGAGGGACATCAATCCCTCCAAGCTGAATCAGCTGGTGGTGGCTGCAGGCGCGAAGCGGACCGTCATTCATTCTCCGACCTTCACCGTTCTGAAGAACGGCACCGTGGACGATCCCACGGTCGCGGATCCGGAGGACTACGTTCCCCAGCTGGCCACTATCGGCACAGTGACCCTCACGAACGGAGGGTATGAAGATGAGTAAGGGAATCACGCAGGAGGCCATGCTGAGCGTCCTGCCGGGTGTTCTGGCCCGGGATGACGGCATGTACAGCCTGGCTCAGCTGATCGGCTGGATCATCGACAAGGACAGCGGCAAGATTGATTCTCCGGCCATCTTCCAGAACATCGACAGCCTGGATGAAGAGCTGCTGGATTTGCTGGCCAAGGATTACAAGATTGACTGGTACGATTACGACGGCACCATCGAAACCAAGCGCAATCAGCTGAAAAGCAACTGGTTCGTCCGGAAGAAGATCGGAACAGTCGGCGCCGTCAAAGCGGCGCTCCGGGATGTATGGCCGGATTCGACTGTGGAGGAATGGTACGAGTACGGCGGCGATCCCGGATACTTCCAAGTTCTTCTAAGCCTGAACACCGAAGGAACGGTGCCTTTCAATAAGGCTGTCCGGATGGTCGAAGTATTCAAACCTGTTCGGGCGCACATTGACGGGTATCCGATTCTCCGGATCCGCTGCGGAATCGTCATCAAGACGAAGAAGAGCGCGAACATTCTGTATCACGTTCCTCAGGCCGGCACGGTTCCGAGAAGATCCACTCACGGAGACAAATCCTATGAGGATATCGTCATCCAGACGGAATCTGACGGGCAGGAATATCATGTGCCGGTTACCGGTCAGGTAACTGCCGGAACATATCCGGATTATTCCACCCATGGAGACATGGAAAGCGGAGGCGTGGAAGTGTCCGCAGCTTCTGAATCTGTCGGTTACGGCATCCGGAAATGCGGAACGCCGATCAATTCACTATTCTGAGGGAGGTGATGAGCCATGCTGCAAACTGCAGCCTTCACGGATCTGCGGAACTACATCACGAAGCGGATCTACAAAGCACAGTATCAGAGAGGCGGCTCCTGGTACGACACGGCGCTGGTGAGCAAGGAAGTGACCTCGAAGGGCATTGCCCGGATCAAGGTGCAGATTTCTCCCGGTGTTGCCTGTACGATCACCGGTGTCCGGCTGATCAACACCGACAATCAGGTCTGGGCCACCAAGGCGATCAGCGTAGTGCTGGAAACAGCAGACACGAACCTGCTGCAGTGGTTCGACTTTGAGATCACGGAGGAGGAAAGCTAATGTACAACCGGACTTTTTGGGTAGACGAAACCGATCAGTACGAAAACCGGTACCGGGAAGTAGCTAACGATGACGGTACGATCACCCACACCAAAGTCACCGGGGAAGTGTATGTTGAGGGCACTCCCCAGAGCGCAAGGAACTTCAACAACATTGAAGCCGGCATCCTGGATGCGCATGGAGCTGCACAGCAGATTCTTGTGAATCAGCGGCAGCATCTCTGGCGCATTGAGGATCTGGAAAAGGCAACGGACCAGGAGACCGGCTCAGTCACGCTGACCAACAGCAAGGCTTTCCCGTTCAATAATTCCCAAAAGTCTGTTGCCATGAGCAACAGGAGGGACAATCTGAATTATGTTGTGGAGATCATCTCCGTGACTCCTGTGGGCGGTCCCTACGGAGAGATTGATATCTCCGACAGGCTGGTGAATGGATTCAAGATTGCTTTTACCGGAAGCGCGAGTAGCGTGACGGTGACCTATGCTGTGATTGGAGGTTACAACAGATGATTATCGTAGAGAAAAACGAAGGCACGAAGATCCCCTATGAGGTGGACAAGAAAAAGCGGATCACCTTTGACGATGATCTGCAGCTCAACCTGGTGAAGCGGGAGCAGGATTGGGACGTGCACATTGACGTTTGCTTCGATGAGGATGGAGAACTGGTCATCGGTACCGCTGCAGGCCGTGCCTATGTGGCTGAAATCGACATCCCCGCACGGGAGTATATCGAAACTCCGGATCCGGAAGAAGAGAGCGGCGTCAAGCGTGAAGCTGTCCCCCTGGATCTGGACAAGGTCACCCTGAGCCTGTGGGCTATCGAATAAAGGAGGAGACGAACCATGCCTAACAACTATGATCTGATGGCGCTGGCGCTGAAGAGCGAATGCCCGAACAATGAGATCCTGTATGATGACAAGGGAGATCCCTCTGTCATGGTGTATGTGCCCAAGATGACCTATGCGCAGCTGGGCCTTGGCAACAGCACCGCGACCTTCCCGGCTTTTCTGGTTAACGGATCTGAAGTGGAGGGCATCTACATCAGCAAGTATCAGAATGTCGTGGAAAATGGCCGCGCCTATTCTCTGCCCGGCGTTACCCAGACTTCCAATGTCACGTTCGATCAGGCGCGGCAGTATTGCGAAGCGAAGGGCGCTGGCTGGCATCTGATGACGGCCTTTGAATGGGGCGTGCTCATCAACTGGTGCGAGAAGAACGGTTTCATCCCGAAGGGCAATACCGCCTGGGGCAAGGATCACACAGAAACCAATTACAAGGCCATTCCTGCCGACTATGAAAACGGCAACATCCGGAGAACAAAGACTGGCACCGGTCCGCTGACCTGGTTCCATGATCAGACGCCTTCCGGAATTGCGGATCTGGCCGGCAACGTCTGGGAGTGGACTGGCGGCATCCGTTTTGTCTATGGAGAGCTGCAGGTGCTCACCAATAACAACGCGGCTGACAGCGATCATCCGCAGACGGCGGCTTCCACCGAATGGATGGCCATTGACGCCACCACCGGTGAGCTGATCACGCCGAACGGATCCGGCACCACTTCAAACAGCATCAAGTGTGACTGGATCAGCAGCAAGCTGACGTGGAACAACACTCTGACGGATTCCGCGCCCGGTTCTCACTATTGCATGTTCCAGGATATCACCTGCACTGACAGCATCTCAGATGATGCGAAGATGGTGCTCCGTGCCCTGGGCCTGCTGAAGCGCGAGGACAGCATTGTCTCTGGCAATCAGCGTTGCTATGTGAACAACGGCGAAGCGGAGCGGTCCGTG
>OCTW011605938.1_pt1 | contig 28186 bp, 20 predicted proteins | sample 1539671 | NCBI WGS metagenome assembly OCTW01 (sample SAMN02144230, study PRJEB22623) | gut metagenome | biome: sheep rumen | host: Ovis aries | place: New Zealand | reverse complement strand
CAGCTGGTCCTCCACCGCCACATCACCTTGGACGGTGTCGTGTGCAACGTTCCTTCCTGCCAGGTGAAGCCCGGCCAGGTCATCGCCGTCCGCGAGCGCTCCAAGAGCCTCGAGGTCATCCAGGCGAGCGTTGCCTCCGCCACGAAGTATTCCTGGCTGGAGTTCGACCCCAAGACCCTCGTGGGCAAGTACCTGAACATCCCGGCCCGCACCGAGATCCCGGAGAACATCAACGAGCAGCTGATCGTCGACATCTACTCCAAGCAGTAATCGAATTTAACACCAAGAAACAAAAGTTATGGCAATCTTAGCATTTCAGAAACCCGACAAGGTGATCATGCTCGAAGGCACCGAGACCGTGGGTCGTTTCGAGTTCAGGCCGCTTGAGCCCGGCTACGGACAGACCATCGGCAACGCCCTCCGCCGCATCCTCCTCGCCTCTTTGGAAGGTTTCGCCATCTCGCAGATCAAGGTGAGTGGTGTGGACCAGGAGTTCCAGACCATTCCCGGCGTGATCGAAGGGATGCAGGACATCATCCTGAACCTGAAGCAGGTCCGCTTCCGCAGGATGGTGGACACTGTGGACACCGAGACGGCGAATATTACGATCAGCGGTAAGCAGGAGTTCACCGCTGAGGACATCTCCAAGGGATTGTCTTCTTTCAAGGTGTTGAATCCCGAGCTTCACATCTGCTCCCTCGAGCCCTCCGTCAAGTTGGAAATCACCCTCGTCGTCACCAAGGGCCGCGGCTTCGTTCCGGCCGAGGAGATGCGGGATGAGAACACGCCCATCGGCATCATTCCCGTGGACGCCATCTACACCCCGATCAAGAAGGTGAACTGGACGGTGGAAAACTTCCGTGTCGAACAGAAGACCGACTACGAAAAACTCCTCCTGGAGATCGTGACCGACGGGTCCATCTCCCCGGAAGCCGCCCTGCAGGACGCCGCCAACATCCTCATCTACCACTTCAAGCTGTTCACCGACGACAAGAAGATCTCCCTGGACAGCGCCGTCGAATCCGACACCAAGGAGCTGGACGAGGAATCCCTCCGGATGCGTCACCTGCTGCTGACGAAGCTCTCCGACATGGGTCTTTCCGTGCGTGCCTTCAATTGCCTGAAGGCCGCCGACATCGACACCTTCGCTGACCTTGTGTCCTACAGCCGCGCCGAACTGATGAAGTTCCGCAACTTCGGCCGCAAGTCCCTCAACGAAATCGACCTGCTCGTCGAGAAGATGAAGCTCAATTTCGGAATGGATGTCACCAAGTACAACATTGAACCTAAGAAAAAGATCGTTTAACAATGAGACACAATAGAAAATTCAATCATCTTGGGCGCAAGAGCGGTCACCGCAAGGCGATGCTCTCCAACATGGCATCCTCTCTGATCCTGAACAAGCGGATCGAGACCACCGAGGCCAAGGCCAAGGCGCTCAAGCCCTACGTGGAGCCGCTCATCACCAAGTCCAAGGAGGACACCACCCACAACCGTCGCGTCGTGTTCAGCTACCTGAAGGACAAGAACGCCACTTCCGAGCTCTTCCGCACGATCGCTCCGAAGATCGCCGACCGTCCGGGCGGATACCTCCGCATCCTCCACACCGGCTTCCGCCAGGGTGATGCATCCGAGATGGTGCTCGTCGAGTTCGTGGACTTCAACGAGGCCGCCCTCACCGCCCCGAAGGAGAAGAAGACCACCCGCCGCAGCCGCGCCAAGAAGGCCGAGACTGCTGCCGAGGCCGCTCCCGCCGCCGAGACCGAGGCCCCCGCTGCCGAGTAATCACGGACAACACACGTTGAAAGACACTTCCCTTTGCGGGGGAGTGTTTTTTTTGTGCCGGATTCGTTATCTTTGCCCTATGACAAAGATTCGATGGATATGCGCCCTTGCGGCGGTGGCTGGGGTGATGGCCGGATGCGAGAAGCCGTCGCCGGTTCCGGAGGAGTACCGGGGCTTGGACGAGGAAACCCGGGCGCAGCGGAAGTATGTGAACCTGTTTGCCTGGAATGCGATGAACACCTACTACCTGTGGCGGGACGAGGTGTCCGCCGCCCTGGAGAAGTGGGGGGATTGGGAGGAGCCCATCCAGAAGGTCGCCGATGTCCGGTACAAGGACGCCCAGGGACATGATATCGACCGATGGACGATGCTCACGGACGATTTCTCCTCCTTCAGCGGGGGCGTCTCCGGCCATACCCGGACGAACGGGATGGACTTCGTGCTGTATTATGCCGATCAGGCCAAGACCCGGATCTGCGCGGTCGTCACCTATACCTATGCCGGCTCTCCGGCGGAGAAGGCCGGTCTCAAGCGCGGGGACGTCATCCTCACCCTGGACGGGCAGGAGATGACTCCGGACAACTATCAGGAGCTGGTCCGGGACCGCCTTCTCGGGGGCGGAACGGTGAAAGCAGGCCTGAGGGGAGGCGGAACCGTCACCCTGACCGCCGTGGACATGTATGAGGATCCGGTCCAGACGGCCTGCGTCCTGGAAAACGCCCGGGGCCGGAAGGTGGGTTACCTGCACTATACCTCCTTCACCCTGGATTCCTGCGACGACCTTGTGGAGGCCTTCCGGGGATTCACGCAGGCAGGAATCGACGACCTGGTCCTGGACCTTCGGTACAATGGGGGCGGTTATATCATCACGGAGGAAGTCCTGGCTTCGCTGGTGGCGCCGGTCCGCGAGGTGGAGGCGAAAAGCATCCTGTCCCGGGAAATCTACAACGCCACCCTGACGAAAGAGATCGGAGCCGATACGACTTTCTTCCGGACGGACTTTTCCTTCCGGGACGGAGGAGAAACGCACGTCGTGTCTACCCAGGGAGCGAATCCCGACCTGCCTCGCCTGTACGTGCTGGCGACCGGGTCCAGCGCATCGGCCTCCGAAAGCCTCGTCTGCTGCCTGAAGCCCTATATGGACGTGATCCTGCTGGGAAACCGGACCTCCGGCAAGTATTGCGCCGGGGTCATGCTGGAGGCATCCTCCTGGTATGCCGGCGTCAAGGACGACCTGGAAGAAGGGGAGTACGAGAAGGCCAAGCCCTATGTGGACAACTGGGGCCTCTATGTCATGTACGCGCGTTATGCGGACCGCGATGGCGTCACCCTGAGCATGCCGGACGGCATCGCTCCCGATCATGAGGTGAACGACAATCCCTTGGACGGCTATCCCCTGGGCGACCCGCGCGAGACCATGCTGGCTGCGGCGCTGGAACTGATGGAAGGCGGTACGCGTGCCATCCAAGGCGAAAACGGACCGATTCCTTGTCTAGAACCTGTTCCAGGGGACTCGCATCCCCGCGGAACCCAACTCCTTATCCGGCTGTTATAGTAAAATTTTTGTGGAAGGTGCTCATTATTACGAAATTATTCTTACCTTTGAGTTGTAGAAGTACCTAAAACACTAACTAATAACAGCTATGCGTAAATTATTTTATTTGATGGCTGCCCTGTTGCTGTTGTCGCAGGCGGCTTTCGCGCAGAAGGCGGTCAAGTACAACCAGTACGGCGTCGCCGTCCAGTCCGACGTGCTGGATGTGGAAGCCCAGGACGGCATCCTGGTCTTAGCCTCCCCGACCACCAAGTACAAGCTCTGGTTTGACATCCGTGTCCAGGCCGACGGCGCCGCGTTCTTCGGTGCGCCCGAGTATGCCGACCCCATCGGCAACGGCACCAGCATCCGCCGTGCCCGTTTTGCCGTGAAGGGCCAGATCGACGAGAACTGGTACGGTGAGTTCGACATGGACCTCGCGAACGGTCTGGTGGAACTCAAGGACGCCATCGTCCGTTATACCGGGGTTCCGCATCTGGAACTCCAGGTCGGTAACTTCAAGGAGAATTTCTCCATCCAGCGCAATACCACCTCCCGGTACCTCCAGTTCATGGAGCGTCCGATGGTCTGCTCCGCCCTCACTCCGTCCCGCCACCTGGGCGTGAACGCCAAGTGGGCCAAGGACTGGCTCTGGTTCTCCGCGGGCGCCTTCACCCAGGAGGTCGCCGGTGCCGAGGAATGGACGAACGTGGCCGACAACAACAAGGACTTCGGCCGCAACGCTGGTTATTCCCTCACCACGAAGCTGGTCCTCCGTCCGCTGTACAAGCTGGACAACGCCAGCCTGCACATCGGCGCGGCCTATTCCTACCGCACCACCAAGGTGAGCATGGCTACGGGCGAATGGGGCACCTACCGCGCCAGCGCGCGTAACTCCACCAGCATTAACCGCAAGAAGTACCTGGACACCAACAACCTCAAGGACTTCGACCACAACAACCTGTGGACTGTCGAGCTCGCCGGTCACTGGGGCGGTCTCCGCTATGAGGCGGCCTATGTGGCCGACAACGTCCGTTTCAAGGCCAAGGATGCCGTTCCCGCGAACCTCAGCGGCTGGTATGCCCAGGCCGGCATGCTCCTGTTCGGCGGCCACCAGCGCTATGACGCCAACGGCGGCAAGTACACCAAGATCAAGCCCGGCAAGAAGTGGGGCGACGTGGAACTCTGCGCCCGTTATGAGTTCTGCAACCTGAACTGCCCCGCTGCAAACGTCTATGGCGGTGCTGCGGAGGCCTATACCGTGGGCCTGAACTGGTGGGTGAACAACAACGTGAAGATGCAGCTGAACTACCAGTTCAACAACAACGACCGCTATGCCAACGGCAAGGACAAGCTCTATGTGGGCCTGGACACCGCCGGACAGCCTACCCGCGACTACACGAAGGTGGCCACGGCGACCGGCAAGGCCGGCGTGGACTACCACATGCTCGCCGTCCGTTTCGAAATCGACTTCTAGTTCCACCCCTTAAAAGAATCGCATCATGAAAAAGATATTCTTCTTTGCCGCAGCGGCCGTCCTGGCCCTCACCGGGTGCGTGAAGGACGAAATGTACAAGGGCCCTTCCAGCATCGACAAGGTGGTCTTTACCCCGGAAGCCCCGACCTCCATCTCCGACGTGACCGTGACCGCCACCGTGTCCGGTCTCCAGAAAGTGACGGAAGCCTCCCTGAAATACAATGGCACCAGCGTGCCGATGTCCGGTTCCGGCAATTCTTTCTCCGCCACCATCCCGGCCCAGCCTGACGGGACGAGCGTGGAGTTCACCGTGACCGTGAAGAACGAGGCAGGTTTCGAGACGGTGTCCGACAAGTTCTCCTACAAGGTGGGCGACCCGGCGACCGACTGGAGCAAGCTCAAGCTGAACGAAGTGTACGGCGCCGGTGCCGATGAGGAAAAGTTCTTCGAACTGTACAACGCCGGCGACTATCCCATCAAGCTCACCGGCGTGACCATCAGCAAGGACGAGTCCACCTGCTGGACCGGCATCGACGGGGAAGTGGTGCCCGCCAAGGGCTTCTTCGCCATCATCGGCGCCAAGGGAACGACCGAGCGCGGCTTCTCCAGCGGTTTCTCCGCCAAGAAGAGCGTGCTGGTCGAGCTGTTCGACAACAAGGGCAACAAGATCGACCAGTTCCAGCGCGGCGAAAAGATGGACACCGGCGAATGGGGTGCCTCCCTCAGCAACAACAAGGGTTCCTGGAGCCGTATTCCGGACGGAACCGGCAAGTGGATGATCACCGAGTCCTTCACTCCGGGCGCAGCGAATTCCACTGCCGGCACCGACGATCCCGACGTGAAACAATAACTTAAACCTAATTACACACACGACATGGCAGAACTGAAAATCGGCGAGCAGAGCAAGCCTCGCTTCGAATTCCGCAGTTTCGGCCAGTGCTTCTGCGAGCAGCACAAGCGCATGGCCCGTCTCTCCGTCCCGGTCCCCGAGAAGGTCTGGGAGCGTACGAGCGACGAAATCTACATCATCTCCAAGAAGAACGACATCAACAACACCAAGATCCGCGGCGGCAAGATGGACATCAAGACCTATGTCCAGACCGTCGATGGTCTCGAACAGTGGAATCCCCTGATGAAGGGCGAGTTCCCGATCTCCCGCGAAGTGCTGGAGAAGGAAGTGTTCCCCGCCTTCATGGTGGAGATGCCCGCCCTCGACAAGGACACGTACACCCTGGACGAGTTCATCGCGATGGTCAAGGCCAATCCGGACCTCGCGGCGGTGCGCGTGCACAAGCAGCGCTTCGGCTACATGGTGAACAACACCATCTGCGAGGTGGGCAACGTCCTCATCAACGGGGCGAAGGTCGTCACCATCAACTCCGAGTCCACGGAGATCGAGGACATCAAGAAGACGATCGCGGACTGCGGTCTGGAAGGAGTGGAGAACATCAATTACCTCCAGGCCATCAAGCGCGTGATCGGCATGATCGACAAACCCTTAGCAAACGAGTAAGCGACTATGGCACAAGAGATTGAGAAGAAATTCCTCGTCAAGGGCGACTTCAAGGCCGACGCCTTCAAGGCCACCCGCATCACCCAGGGCTACCTCTCCAGCGTTCCGGAGCGCACCGTGCGCATCCGCGTGAAGGGGGACAAGGGCTTCATCACCGTCAAGGGTATCGGCAACGCTTCCGGCGCCGCCCGCTTCGAGTGGGAGAAGGAAATCCCCGTGGAGGACGTGAAGGCCCTCCTGGACCTCGCCGAGCCGGGCGTCATCGACAAGACCCGCTACCTGGTGAAGAACACCGACGGCAAGCACGTCTGGGAAGTCGATGAGTTCTACGGCGACAACGACGGCCTCACCGTGGCCGAAGTGGAACTCGCCGACGAGAACGAACCCTTCGACAAGCCGGACTGGCTGGGAGAGGAAGTGACGGGCGACCCGAAGTACTTCAACTCCATGCTCATGAAGAACCCTTACAAGAACTGGAAGTAACTTCATTATGACAACAGATACGGAGACAAAGGCGGCGGTGTTCGACCCGCTGGACATGGGCAATTACAAAGTCGAGAAACTGCCCAAGATGCAGAAGTCGAAGTTCGAGGTGTGGATGGCCCGGCTGGGCGGTCCGCTCGCGATCGTCGCCTTTGTCTGGATCTGTTGGTTCTGCCACATCGGCTTCATCGACAACCTGGATACGTCCATGCTGGCCGCGACGGCGCAGAAGCGGCTGGACGCCCTGGGCCTGGACGGATTCATCCGGGCCAACTATGCGATGCTGGGCATTTTCGTGGCGAGTCTTATCCTCTGGATCACGGAGGCCCTGCCGAACTACCTGACATCCTTGATCCTCATCCTGTTCGTGGTCCTTTTCAACGTGACCACGCAGAAGGAGGCCCTCGCGCAGCTGGGCCATCCGGTGATGTGGCTCAACATCCTGAGCTTCGTGCTCGCCTCCATGCTCGTGAAGACGCAGTTCGCCAAGCGGCTGGCCCTCGCCTTCGTCATCAAGTTCGGAAAGAGCGCGAAGGGGGTGCTGTGGAGTTTCCTCCTCATCAACCTCGTCCTTTCCGCCTTCATTTCCGCGACCACGGTGAAGGCGACCATCATGCTCCCGATCTTCATGGTCATCTGCGCCATCTATGGCGCCTCGGGCGGGAACCGGAATAACTTCGGCCGCAACCTCGTGATCCAGAACCTGTTCCAGGTGAATATCGGGGCCAATGCCTTTTATACCGGCTCGGGAGCGCACCTGCTTGCCATCTCCCTGATTGCCGGCTTCCTGGGCTCCTGTGACTTCGGCTACAAGGAGTGGCTCGTCGCCGTGGGCCCTATGTCGATCATCATCCTGGTCGTGGGTCTCCTGCTGGGCATGTACGTGTTCTTCCCCATGAAGAAGGAGGAGCAGGTCCCCCAGATTGAGGGCGGCATCGACCGGCTGCGGGGCGAACTCGCCGCCATGGGCAAGATGTCCGTGGAGGAGTGGAAGGCCGTCGGCATCTTTGTCCTGGTCCTGGTCCTGTGGGTGACCAAGGGCACTTTCCATAACATCGACGAAACCATCGTCGCCCTCATCGGCGCGGTCCTGGCCCTGATTCCGGGCATCGGCGTCGTGAAGTGGAACGACGTGGACATCCCCTGGCACCTGATGCTTTTCTCCGCCGGCGCCTATGTGCTGGGCAGCGGGCTCAACGCCACCGACCTTCCGAGCACGATGGTCAATGCGGCCTTCGACTCGCTGGGCATCACTTCCGACACCCCGTTCTGGGTGTTGTATGTCATCCTGACCTTCCTGATGATGTATTCCGGCCTGGTGTTCCAGAGCAAGACCATCCGGACGATGGTCTTCGTGCCCATCGCCCTCGGGGTGGAGAAGCGCTTCGGCTTCCCGCCCATGAGCCTGGCCCTCCCGGTGGCCATGCTCATCGAGCACTGCTACGTGCTCCCGTTCAACAGCAAGCCTGCGGCCCTGCTGTACACCACGAACCACTACAGCATGACGGACGCTTTCAAGTTCGGCATCACCATGATGACCTTCTCCTGGGCCCTCATCCTCCTGTTCGGCGAGACGGTTTTGAAGTGGCTGGGTATCACGCCGGGGCTTTTTTAATATCTTTGCATCATGACTATTGACTGGGATCTGATATTCCGCCTGCTGCTGGCAGGCCTGATGGGCGGTTTTATCGGCTTTGAGCGCGAGTTCCGCGCCAAGGAGGCCGGTATCCGCACGCACTTTATCGTGGCGCTCGGCGCCGCGCTGTTCATGATTATCTCGCAGTTTGCGTTTACGGGCCGGTTCGATGCCGCGCGCGTGGCGGCGCAGGTGGTTTCCGGTATCGGTTTCATCGGCGCCGGCGTGATCATTTTCCAGAAGAACGTAGTCCGGGGCGTCACCACGGCCGCCGGCCTGTGGGTGGCCGCCGCCATCGGCCTTGCCTGCGGGGCCGGCATGTACGATGTCGCGGGAGCCGCTGCCCTGATGACGGCCATCTGCTTGGAGATGATGCATTTCTTCCATCTCCGGTATGGAGAGAAGGTGGTGGAGCTTACGGTCCTGAGCTCGGGGAACAGGGATTTGAAAGAGGTCCTGGAAGCCCTGCGGGCAGCGGGGATCAACGTGGAGACCTACTCGGTCTTCGGCAACAAGATCCACCTGACGCTCCGCCTCAAGGTCAAGAACTATGTGGACTCCCTCAGCAGCCTTGTCTCCTTGCTGGACGGATTCACAATCGAAGATTTGAATTAACTAACTGACTATGAATACGCTGTTCTACCTGGTTCCCGCCGCTTCGCTGGTGGCGCTCCTGTTCGCCTGGATCTTCTTCCGGCAGATGTTCAAGGAGAGCGAGGGAACCCCTACGATGAAGGAGATCGCCCAGTATGTGCGCGAAGGCGCCATGGCTTATCTCAAGCAGCAATACAAGGTGGTCATCATCGTTTTCGCGGTGCTGGCCTGCCTGTTCGCCGTCCTTGCCTATGGGTTCGGAGTGCAGAACCCCTGGGTTCCGTTCGCCTTCCTGACCGGCGGTTTCTTCTCCGGACTGGCCGGTTATGTAGGCATGCGCACGGCGACGTATGCATCGGCCCGGACGGCCAATGCGACGATGCGCTCGCTCAACGGCGGCCTTCAGATCGCTTTCCGCAGCGGCGCCGTCATGGGCCTCACCGTCGTGGGCCTGGGTCTGCTGGACATCTCCATCTGGTGGATGATCCTCCGGGCTTTTGTCCATGAGGCCTCCGACGCGCAGACGCTGGTCGTCATCACCACGACGATGCTTACCTTCGGGATGGGCGCATCGACCCAGGCGCTGTTCGCCCGTGTGGGTGGTGGTATATATACCAAGGCGGCCGATGTGGGTGCCGACATCGTGGGCAAGGTGGAGCAGGACATCCCGGAGGACGATCCCCGGAATCCAGCCACGATTGCGGATAATGTGGGCGACAACGTGGGCGACGTCGCCGGCATGGGCGCGGACCTGTACGAGTCCTACTGCGGCTCCATCCTCGCGACCATGGCCCTCGGCGCTTCGGCCTTTTTCAATGCCGGGACGGACGTCCAGATCCGGGCCATCATGGCCCCGATGCTCATCGCGGCCATCGGCGTGGTGTTGTCCATTATCGGCATCTTCGCCGTGCGTACGAAGGAGGGGGCGACGCTGAAGGATCTGCTGAAGTCCCTGAGCGTGGGGACGAACCTTGCGGCGGTCCTCATCGGCGTACTCTCCTTCGTCGTGTTCTATGTGCTGGAATTCAAGGCGGAAAACGGCCTTCCGGAGTGGTGGCAGCTGTCCCTGTCGGTCATTTCCGGCCTGCTGGCGGGCGTCGTCATCGGCAAGGTCACGGAGTATTATACCTCCCATTCGTATAAGCCGACGCAGAAGCTGGCGGAGAGTTCCCAGACGGGCCCGGCGACGGTGATCATCAACGGCGTGGGCCTGGGGATGATTTCCACGGCGGTGCCGGTTGTGACCATCGCAGCGGCGATCCTGCTGGCGTACGGGTTTGCGACGGGCTTCCATTTCTCCACGGAAACGCTTTCGCTGGGCCTGTACGGCATTTCCATCGCGGCGGTGGGCATGCTCTCCACGCTGGGCATCACCCTGGCGACCGATGCTTACGGCCCGATCGCGGACAATGCGGGCGGTAACGCGCAGATGTCCGAACTGGACCCGTCCGTGCGTGAGAAGACGGACATCCTGGATTCCCTGGGCAATACCACGGCCGCGACCGGCAAGGGCTTCGCCATCGGCTCGGCGGCCTTGACGGCGCTGGCTCTCTTGGCGTCCTATATCGAAGAGATCAAGATCGGCCTCGGGCACATCGGCAAGAACGTGCTGGAGATTGGCGGCCGGACGGTGGACACGGTTTCTGCGTCCATTACGGATATCGTTGAATACTACGACATTACCCTGATGAACCCGATGGTGCTCGTGGGCATCTTCATCGGGGCGATGATGGCTTTCCTGTTCTGCGGCCTTACGATGAACGCCGTGGGCCGTGCGGCCGAGAAGATGGTCGTGGAGGTCCGCCGCCAGTTCCGCGAGATTGCGGGCATCCTGGAAGGAAAGCAGCGGCCGGACTACACCTCCTGCGTGCGCATTTCCACCAAGGCGGCGCAGCATGAGATGATCTTTCCTTCGATCCTCGCGATCGTGGTGCCCATGCTCGTGGGCATGCTGCTGGGCCCTGCGGGCGTGATTGGCCTCCTCGCCGGCGGCCTGGGTGCGGGCTTTGTCCTCGCCATTTTCCTGGCCAACTCCGGCGGCGCTTGGGACAACGCGAAGAAGTACGTGGAGGAAGGCCACTTCGGCGGCAAGAACTCCTCCTCCCACCACGCCACCGTCGTGGGCGACACTGTGGGCGACCCCTTCAAGGACACCTCCGGTCCTTCCCTCAACATCCTCATCAAGCTCATGTCCATGGTTTCCATCGTCATGGCTGGCCTGACGGTGATGCTGCATTAGGAAGCGTCAGAACTGGAAATAGATGAAGGTCTGGAGGCCGGCGGTGATGAACTGATACACGCCGAAGACGATCGCCACCACGGCTACGGCCATCACAGGCAGCGGAAGCGTCGCGAACCCTATGCGGTAGCGGCGCTTCCAGCGTTCCGGAAGCCAGTGGACGAGCATGCCGAAGAGGAACACGAGCAGCACGCCGCGGTGCTGCCAGGCCATCGTGGGGATGAGGGAGAGGTCCCAGTCTCCGCCGATGCGCTCCACCATGCTCTTGGCGGCGAACCAGGCCTGCTCGTTCGCCAGGGCCGGGTCCAGGTTGGAGCCGCTCCGGAAAAACAGGCGGGTGAAGGTGATGAAGACGAAGGTCTGGAAGACGGCCCAGGCGTTCGAGAGCCAGGCGATGGATTTAGATTCCTTCGCTCCGCTCGGAATGACAGTGCTTTTGTCATTCTGAACCCCGGAGGGGTGAAAGAATCTGTACCCCAGCCGGATGAGGGTACCGATGGCCAGGACCAGCGTCCAGACGAAGAAGAGGTTCCAGACGGGGGCGGGGGCGAAGACGGTGAGGGCGTAGCACACGGCGCAGAGGGTGCAGATGACGAGGCTCTGGACCGGACGGGACCAGCCCGCCCAGAACTTGTAGATGACCTGTCCGATGCCGTTGAGGCCGCCCCAGATCATGAAATTCCAGCTGGCGCCGTGCCAGAGACCGCCGAGGAGCATCGTGTCCATGGAATTGACCTGCGTCCGGAGGAACTTGCGCCTGTCGGGCCGGAGCCAGCCGTAAACGAGCAGTCCCACCGCCAGCGCAGCGACGGCTACCGCTACCCACCACGAACCGGACAGGAAGGAGCCGATGACCGCGATGGCGACGATGATGATGTAGGTGCCCCAGGTCGCGTTCCGGTTGCCGCCCAGCGGGATGTACAGGTAATCCCGGAGCCAGCGGGAGAGGGACATGTGCCAGCGGCGCCAGAACTGCTGGGCGTTCTCCGCCTTGTAAGGGGAATTGAAGTTCTGCGGGAGATAAAAGCCCATCAGGAGGGCGACGCCTGTCGCGATGTCCGTGTAGCCGGAGAAGTCGGCATAGACCTGGAGGGAGTAGCAGAACAGGGCGGCGAGGTTCTCGAAACCGGTGTACAGGAGCGGGTTCCCGAACACCCGGTCACAGAGGTTCACGGCGAGGTAATCGGCCAGGACGAGCTTCTTCACCAGGCCGTTCATGATCCAGAACACGGCGATACCGAACCACCGGCGGCTCAGGTTGTAGGGCTTGTGCAGCTGCGGGAAGAACTCCGGGGCCCGGACGATCGGGCCGGCCACAAGCTGCGGGAAGAAGGTCAGGAAGAAGCCGAAATCCAGGAAATTATGGATGGGTTTCACCTTCTCCCGCTTCACGTCCACCACGTAGCTGATGGCCTGGAAGGTGAAGAAGGAGATGCCCACGGGAAGGACGATGGCATCGACCCGGAAGAGCTGCGTTCCCGTGACCAGGTTCCCCAGTTCCCCGAGGACGTCCCGCACCTCGAGGGTGATTCCGAAGAGGTCGCCAATGAAGTCCGCCAGGAAATACGCGTACTTGAAATACGCCAGGATTCCTAGGTCCACCACCACGGAAAGCACCACCCAGAAGGTCTTCCAGCGCGGCCGCGCCCGGTACAGCCACCGGGCCGCGAAAAAGTTGTAAGTGACGACGAATAGCAGCAGCACGAGGAACACCCCGCTCGTCTTGTAGTAGAAGAACAGGCTGACGAAGAAGAGGTAGGCATTCCGCAGGAGCGGCTTGGAGTGGATGAGCGAGAACCCGGCGAACACCAGCGCGAAGAACGCCCAGAAATAGAACTGGGTGAACAGCAGCGGGTGTGCGCTGTCAAAGGAGAAGAGTCCCCCCAGCAGGTCCCGTATGACATCCACGGCGGTCATCGGCCCATGCGCTCGGCGTAGGTGTCCATGAGGGCGTTGAACAGGAGGTTGCCGAGGATGGTATAACCCTCGGGCGTGAAATGGATGTGGTCCGGCCGCGCGAACCCGCCATTGACCCAGGTGTCCATGGAGCCGGCGCCTCCCATGATCTCGAAGAGATCCCAGTACGCCGCGTCACAGCCGGCGGCGATTTCTTCGAACGCCTGCCCTGCACGGGCCGTGAAGGGATTCGGCCGTCCGTTCTTCCAGCTGTCGTTGCAGGTCGTGAAGAGGAAGGCGCAGTGCGGATTCGCATGCCGGACCATCTGCACGAGCTTGCCATAGTTGGCGATGAACCGCCGTGCATCGAAATCCAGGCCCTGGAGGTCGTTGATGCCGATCGAGAAGATCACCAGGTCCGGCTGCAGAAGTTTCAGGTCCTTCACGAAATCATCGCACTTGAGGTAGGAGGACGTCGCGGCGCCATTGACCCCGACTTCGCTGAGCGTCAATCCGTTATCCGGATTGTCTACATAAATCCCCTTGATGGTGTACCGGCCCGGGAAGCCCCGGAAACCGATGCGGATGAAATCGGCATAGTACGGGAGGTCGAACCGCCAGTTCTCGCCCACCTGCCGGCCCCGGACGGTGTCCCTGCCCATCATGATGACAGGTTCCAGCTCCCCGTATCCCAGGACATCCACCGACCGGAAGGTATAGCGGACATCCCAGAGGCGGCGCTCCTCCGGCAGCAGGTCCAGGGCGACGGTCGCGGCGGTATCGGCCGTGGAGACCGTCATGCCGCTGAGCCCCATCACCGTGTCCGGCTTCAGGCAGCGGCTGGAGGTCCAGGTCCCCGTATAGGAGGTCTGGTAACCCACGGGCGTATTCGTTCCGGCCGCGGCGTACGGGAACAGGAGGCCCCGGCCGCCGTCGATGCCATACCGCATGGTCAGGAGATTCTTCCGGAGGGTATTGGTCCATGTCCCGCCCTGGACGTGGGAACCGCCGATATGGACGATCCGCACGTCGCCCCGGCCTGCCAGGACCAGGGTGTCCAGTTTCCGCAGGAAGGCGTCGAAATCGGGTGACTCCCCGCCGGGGAACTGAAGGACGTTCCGTTCCTCCCTGAGGTAGGGAAGCGCCGGAATCCGGGTATGGAACCGGAGCTGCTGCGCTCCGGCAGGAAGAAGGGCCGCCAGGGCGGCGACCAGGAGAAGGATAGGACGTTTCATCATCGTTCCATATTTTGTTCGACGAGGGAGGGCGGGAGCGTCTTCCGCAGGTCGTAGAAATCATAATACGTAAGCAGGGACCGGGAAAGGGTTTCTCCCACCACCTGAGCACCGGCCGGGGTGAAATGGACGTAGTCCGGTCCGGCCAGGGGGGGACTGTGCCGTACCCACTGGGGCATCGAATTCGCTCCGCCCATCATCCCGTACAGGTCCCAGTAGGCCGCTCCGCACGCCAGCGTGACCGCCTTCAGGGAATCGACCACCTCGCCCAGACGGCGATAGGAGTGCAGCCGGCCGTCCTCTTCGTTCCAGGACGCCATGTCCGACGGGCCGATGAAAAGGACCTTCCCGCCGGGAACCGCCTCCTGGAACCAGGCGATCTGGTCCCGGACCTTGTCCATGTAGTCGGAAATGGCCTTGGAGGAACGGGCTGCCGGTACGAAATTGCCGCCGAACTGCAGGATGATGAGCCGGGTGTCGTCCAGCTCATAGGCCGTTTTCATGAGGTCTTCGTCGATGCGGGTGAGAAGGGTCCCCGTAGAGCCCCGCAGCGGGACATTGTCCACGGTGACGCCGGCCTTTCCGTCGGTGGCGATGCCATAGATCTCCGCACTGCCGGCGAATTTCACGGTGGCCCTGTCCACGGGTTTGGAAAACTGCCAGGTGGCCCAGGTAAGCCCGTTCTGCACCTGGGTGGAAGGCCTCGGTTTCAGCGTGTCCGACTGGACCGTCACGGAGAAATCCTCCGACGCACGGCCGTAGAGGACGGACACGGACGAAAAGTGTTTCACCCGCTCCAGGGTCGATTTCTGCCGGAGGGCGCGGAGGGTCACCGTGCCGTTCCCCTGGACACTGACCACTTGCGACAGCGGTCCGTAGCGGTTGTGCCCCGCCCGTCGCGTGAGGGAGTCGCCCACCATCGGGAAACCGGCCATGCTGCCCGCTGCCGAGTGGGAGATCGACGCCATGGGTGTCCGGGTCAGGGCCGGGAACATTCCGGTTCCTTCGCCGCCGAAACGCTTTTGCAGCGCATCCCGTAGATTGGACGAAATCCGGTCCAGCTCGATCTGGGAATCGCCGTAATGGACGACCCGGACCGTCTTTCCTTCCTTCCGGGCACGCTCGAAGGCCTGGAACACCGGGTCGAAGAAGGTATAATCATCGTCCGGCAGGTAGATCCGGTCGGGATCGTCAAAGAAGAATTCCCGGTAATAGGCCAGCGTGTCCTGCTGCATCTCGAAGCGGCGCTGCTTGGCCAGGAGGAGGGAATCCAGGTCCAGCTTCCGCTCCTGCAGGTCCCGCAGGTGCCCCTGGTACGAGGCGAACCGCAGCCGCTTATTACCAATGCGTATGCCCTCTGCCGGGAACACGGCCCAAACCGCTCCCAGCATCAGGCATACGCTCAGTATGAATAGCAGGACCTGCCGCGCCTTCATTTCTACCGGTTCTCCGCCGCCTCAACGGCCTTGAAGTAGCGGTAGCTGTTCACCTTCACCTCACCGATGGCGGCCTCGTCGCAGACGATGATGCCGGCCGGGTGGCTCTGAAGGGCGCTCACGGTGTTGTAGTGGGACATCGGTCCCTCGATGGCGCTCGCCAGGGCGCGGGCTTTCTTGGAACCGAAAGCGAGGATGAGGACTTCCTTGGCGGAGAGGACGGTGGCGACGCCCACGGACATGGCCTGGGCGGGCACGGCCTCGGGATTGCCGCCGAAGAAGCGGGAATTCACCTCCCGGGTATCCTGGGTGAGGGTCACGACGCGGGTGCGGGACTCCAGCGGGGAGAACGGCTCGTTGAAGGCGATGTGGCCGTCCTCGCCGATCCCGCCCATGAACAGGTCGAATCCGCCGGCCTCGACGATGGCCTGCTCGTAGGCGGCGCACTCGGCGTTGAGGTCGGGGGCGTTGCCGTTCAGGATGTGGATGTTCTCCTTGGGCTCGTCGATGTGGTCGAACAGGTTCTTGTGCATGAAGGAGTGGTAGCTCTCGGGGTGCTCCTCGGGAAGGCCCACATATTCGTCCATGTTGAAGGTGATGACATTCTTGAAGGACACTTCGCCGGCGGCGACCATGCGGGCGAGCTCGGCGTAGGTGTTCAGCGGCGTGGAGCCGGTGGGAAGGCCCAGCACGAACGGCTTGTCCGTGACGGCGGCTTTCTCCTTGATCTTGGAAGCGATATAGTGAGCGGCCCAGACGCCGCCTTCCTTCGCGTTGTTGCGGATGATGACTTTCATGATATTTAGCAGAGTTTAAGGAATACTTCGATAGCCTGGTATTCCGCCATGCCCAGCTGGTCGTAGAGCTTGGCGGTGTTCTGGGTGCGCTCCTCGGCCCGCTGCCAGAACTCGCGCGGATCCTCGCCTGGGAACGGGACGATGTCCTTCTGCGAGAGGTGGCGGAAGATGGCGTGGCGCTTCTTGACGACCTCGTCCGGGCTCAGCGGGACGGCCATGTCCACGCGGCCCAGCTCCCACTCCATCCAGGCGCCGCGATAGAGCCAGATATGGGTGTCGGAAAGCCAGTCGTTACCCTCGGCCTTGAGCTGCTCCACGGCCTCCAGGGCGGCCTCGGTGCACACGCGGTGCGTTCCGTGCGGGTCCGCCAGGTCGCCGGCCATGAAGATCATGTGGGGCTTCAGCTCCGTGATGAGTTTCTTGATGATGTCCACGTCGGCCTGCGTGCGCGGATTCTTCTTGATGCCGCCGGATTCGTAGAAGGGGAGGTTCAGGAAGTGCGCGTTGGTGTTGTCGTTGAGGCCGAAGGAACGGACGGCTCCGCGGGCTTCGCTCCGGCGGATGGCGCCCTTCATCTCCAGGAGGGCCCGGGGCTCGGGCTCGCCGGGACGCTTGCTTTCCACGAGGGCCTTCGCTTCGGCGAACTTGTCGGCAAAGCCCAGCTGGAAGGCGGCGTCCATGTGCTGGAGCACCACGTCGTCGTGGACCGCCACGTTGCCGGAGGTCTCGTAGGCGACATGGACGTTATGCCCCTGCGTGGCCAGCCGGATGAAGGTGCCGCCCATGGAGATGACGTCGTCGTCCGGGTGCGGGGAGAAGATCAGGACCGTCTTCGGGAACGGAGTGGCAGCGACCGGACGCGTGCTGTCGTCGGCATTGGGTTTGCCGCCCGGCCAGCCGGTGATGGTGTGCTGGAGGTCGTTGAAGACGTCGATGTTGATCTTGTCGAAGGGACCGTATTTCTCCAGGAGCTCTCCGAGGGAATTCTCCAGGTAGTCCTTCTCCGTGAGTTTCAGGATGGGTTTTCCGACGGTCTGGCACAGCCAGACGACCGCCTTGCGGATGAACTTGGGCGTCCAGTCGCAGGGACCCACGAGCCAAGGGGCGACGACGCGGGTGAGCAGGGCGGCGGCCGTCTCGTCCACGAAGAAGTGGATGTGGTCGTGGCGCTGCAGGAGCGAGGCCGGGCAGGCGGCGTCCATGGGGCCTTCGGCAATGGCCTTCACGGCTTCCGCCTTATCCTCGCCCCAGGCCATCAGGACGATGCGTCCGGCGGTGAGCATCGTGCCGATGCCCATCGTGATGGCGCTCTGCGGGGTCGCGTTGATGTCGTGGTTGAAGTTCCGGGCCTGGCGCTTGCGGGACTTGTAGGAGAGGCGGACGGTGCGGGTGCGCGTCTTTTCGTTGCTACCGGCCTCGTTGAAGCCAACCTGGCCTTCCTCTCCGACACCGATGACCAGCAGGTCCAGGTTCCGGGCCTTCTTGTCGAACTCGGCGCAGTAGGCGGAAACAAACTGCTGCGGAACCGTTCCATCCGGGATGTGGATGTTCTCTTTCTTGATGTCCACCTTGTCCAGGAGCGTCTCGTGGAGGCGGTGGTTGCGGCTCTGGAGTTCGTCCTTGGAGGAAGGGTAATATTCGTCGATGGAGACGACTTCCACGTTCCGGAACGAGACCGTACCGGCCTGGTACCGGCGGGCGAGTTCGTTGTACAGGGACGTGGGGGTGGCGCCGGTGGTGAGGCCCAGGCGGAACAGGCGTCCTTCCGGGCAGGCCTTGATGGCGTCCACGATGAGGTCCGCCACGGCGTAGGAGGCGGGTCTGGACTCGGGATAGATCTCGGTCCAGATCTTTTCATAGTTGTGCAGGATGCCCTTCGGGAGATCCTTCTCGATCAGGCCACCCTCGTAAGGTAAGGTAAAGTGTTTACTCATAACTGATTATCAGACAGTTCGAATGTATTTCCCTGGCGGATGTCGCCCGTCTGCAGGCCCTTCTTGAGCCAGCGCATGCGCTGCTGGGCGGTGCCGTGGGTGAAGGATTCCGGCATTGCGTACCCCTGGGCCTTCTTCTGCAGGTAGTCGTCGCCGATCTTGGAGGCGCAGTTGATGGCTTCCATCAGGTCGCCGTCCTCGAGCGAACCGAACAGCTGGCTCTCGTAATGGCCCCAGATACCGGCGTAGAAATCGGCCTGGAGCTCGATCCGCACGCTCACGCGGTTGGCGTCGGTCTTGTTCATCCGGGCCATCTGCTGATGGGCCTGGCCCAGGGTGCCGAGGAGGTTCTGGACGTGGTGTCCCACCTCATGGGCGATCACATAGGCATAGGCGAAGTCGCCGTCGGCCCCGAGCTGCTGCCGCATGGTGGAGAAGAAACTCAGGTCGATGTACAGTTTCTCGTCGGCGGAGCAGTAGAACGGGCCCATGGCCGCCTGGCCGGTGCCGCAGCTGGTGGACGTGGTGCCGGTGTAGAGGACCAGCGTCGGAGTGCGGTAGGTGCCGATGCCGTTCTGCCGGAAATAGGCCGACCAGACGTCCTCCGTGGAGGCAAGGATCTGGCGGGAGAACTTGGCGAGGGCCTCGTTCTCGGCCGTGGGTTCGTAAGAGGATTCCTGCTGCATGCCGCCGATACCGCCGGCATTCTGGACGTTCTGGACCACGTCGCCGAGGTTTCCGCCCATCAGGAAAGTGATGATGGCCACGAGGGCGACGCCCCCGAGTCCGAGTCCGGCAACCGTGCCGCCGCCCATTCTGCGGCGGTCTTCCACGTTGGAGCTTTCGCGTCTTCCGTCAAGTTTCATGATGCTGTTATTTTAAGATTTGTTCAATTCGTTTCAGGTCGCCGTCCACCGGAGCGGGCTGGATGCCGAGCAGATGGCACAGCAGGGGATACAGGTCGATGTTCTTGAAGCCGGCCTGGCGTCCTTTCCCGTAGGGAACGGCCTCGTAACCCTTCTTGAAATCCGGTCCTACGGCGCGGAAGCACACCAGCATGTCGGTCTCCTGCGGCGCATAGCCGTGGGAACCCTTGTTCTTGGAGGGGGCAAAGTTGAACTGCCACCCCAGGTCCGGATTGACGATGATGTCGCCCAGGCGGTCGGAGGTGCCGTAATTCAGGGAGTCCGGCATCTCGCCATGGCGATAGACATTCAGGTGTGGAATCTGCGAGAGGGCGTTATAGACCGTATCGGCATAACCTTCCTTGCAGAAGATGCTGGTGGGGCTGGCCCCGGCGATGTCCTCGATCCAGGACTGGTCCAGGGCGTCGGCCCAGGGGACGAAGCGCTCGGGGCTGATCTCGGTCATGCCGTGGTCTCCCGCGAGGATGAAGTTGATCTTCTTCCCATGGGGAAGGGCCATGAGCCGGAGGTAGAAGGCGTGCATGAGCGAGTCCATCCGGTGGGCCATCTCCGCCGTCTCCGCGGAGTGCGGGCCGAAGACGTGGCCGGTGTGGTCCGGCTCGTCGAAATAGACCATCAAGAGGCGCGGACGCTCCTTCTGCGGGAGGGCCATCAGGCGGACGGCCTCATCCACCCGCTCCTCGAAGGTCCAGTGGGGCTGCTCGTTCCAGTTGCGATAGTAGGTGGGGAACCGGCCCTGAATGGCGACGTCGCCGCCGAGCCAGTAGATGTTGCCGGTCTTCACTCCCTGCTTCTCGGCCGTGATCCAGATGGGTTCTTTCAGGTAGTATTTGGGGTTGAACCGTTTCGTGGAGTCGGACATCGAATAGTGCGAGCCGTCGTCCGGATCGCGGAAGCTGTTGTGTACCATTCCGTTGTGGTCCGGGACGCAACCCGTGGCCATCGTGTAGTGGTTCGGGAAGGTGGAAGCCGGGAAGGACGGTTCCATCGCCGCCTTCACGCCCACGGTGGCCAGCGAGTCGAAAAACGGCATCTCGTACAGTTCCGGGTAGTCCCAGCGGTCGCCGTCCAGCGAGACGATGACGGTATAGTTGTCGTGGCGGTTGCAGGCGACCGCGGCCAGAAGCGCGGCGGTCAGGATCAGTCCATGTACTTTCATGCGTGTTTCCCTCTTTTTTTCCAATCTACAAAGATAACAAAAAATAACGGAAGGTTGGGCGCTCCGATAATTTTCGTATTTTTGTGCAAATGCGGGAGAAAAGGCCCAAGGCCCCGAGGAGGAAAGGGTGGACCTGTCCTTCCTGGAGCGGATGGAGTTCCTGGGATAGCCTTCAGGCCGGTTACCGGAGGTTCCGGATGTTCCGGTCCATCCAAGACCATTTTTCCAGGTAGGCCTGCTTGGCACGGTCCACGGCCTGCTGGAAGGTCATGTCCTCGTCCCCGTTCTCGGGGTTGTTCACGATGGGCCACTGCTGGTGGTTGTACTGTTCCGACAGGCGGATGCGGTCGGCCTGGGCGTCCATGTACTCCGGAAGGCCCTTCAGGGCGTCCTTGTACCGGTCCCACCGCTCGACGAGCCGGGCGCGGAACTTCCCGTCCTTCAGGAGGGCGGGATAGAACAGGGTCTTGGTCGCTCCCACCCACTGATGGGTGAACTGCGGGCAGAAGACATGGTAGTCGAAGTCCCAGACGGGGCCGTGGTACAGCTTCCCGCCGCGTTCCTTGTACAGGTAGGCGCTGTGGGTGCCGGGCCAGGGCCAGGTGTTGTAGAAATCGTTGTTCCCCGTGAGTTCCTCCACGATGAGGTAGTCGATGGCCGTGTCCACGTCCAGGTATTCCTCGTAGGCATGGGCCTGCACCTTCCCGGTGTCTTTCAGGAGCACTTCCAGGTCCCGGATCCAGTCCCGGATGTACTGGAAGGCCGCATCGGAAATGTCGTCCTCATCCGGTTCCCTGACCATCCAGGGAAGGTTGAACAGGTTGTCGAACTTGAACCGGTATTTCTCGTCGTAGTAGGTATCGACTTCCAGCAGATAGCCGCCGGTGACCTTCTCCGGGTCCGTTTCCCCCGGGTCCATCTTCTCGACGGCGATGCGGTGCTTGTTCAGCTTGATCTGCTCGCACAGGTAGTAATTGCCCATGTGGAGGCCGTTCAGCACCAGTTCCACATGCTGTCCGCGGACCGTGTAGGGAAGGCCGGTCTGCCGGGAAAGCCAGAAGGCGGCGTCGTTCCTGAGGAGGGTGCGGTCTTTCCAGTTGGCGAGGAGGACCCAGCGCCGGTGGGAGGGCATGGACAGGATCTCGGACTTCTCCGCCAGCCGGAGGGCGTAGGGTTTCTTGGGGTACCAGTTCCAGGTGGAGTTCCCGCGGCCGCGGATCTCCGTCGTGCCTTCGTAATCGACGGTCCCGTCCGGGCGTTCGATGCGGAGGGTGGCTCCCTGTTTCCAGACTTCCTTGCTGGTGATGCTGCTCCGTCCGGGCGTCTCAATGCGGACGACCGGGAGGCCGGTGTTGCGGACGGAGAGCGTATAGTCCTGGTACACGCCGTCCTTGATGACACGGAGCGTCTGCGGCTCGGAAAGGTCCACCTTATGGCTCTGGGAGGCGATTTCGCGGTCTCCGAGACGGATGACGGTCCCTTCCGTCCGGACGGTCACGTCCATGGAGGAGAAATCCGTCACGTCGGGCAGCGTGGCCAGGAAAGTGCCGGTCTCCACATCCAGGATGGCGTAGGCGTTCCCGACTTTCACGGAATTCACCTTCACGTTCCCGGGCTGGAGCCGGGACTCCGGATCCTCCTTGCGGCAGGAGACCGGGGCCGTCAGGAAGGCCAGGAGAAGGACGGCTGTCAGGTTTTTTTTCATCGTCGGTACGGATTTCACGCTGCAAAAATAGCAAATTAATGATTTTTTAAGCGGGCTTAATCCGGGAATTAAGGGGGAATAAAGGACGCGCGGGTATATTTGCCCTGAAAAACGCCCGCGATGAAACTGATTCCCCGCCTTTTCCTGCTTGCCACCCTGCTGTTCCCGTCCGTCCTCACGGCTGGGGTGCGCTTCCCTTATCGGTTCGCTCCTTCCGAGGGTTTCACGAACCGCCTGGAGAAGCCGTACCGCGACGAGGTGTGCCTCAACGGGTCCTGGAACTTCCAGCCCGGGGCGGCCTGCACCGGCGCCTGGGACAGCGTCCCGATCCGGATTCCTTCCCCCTGGAACGTGAACGGGTTCGCCTGGAACCGGCTGGAAGGTCCGGACCACCGCGATTTCCCGTCCTATCCGGAGTCCTGGAACGGCGTCCGCGAGGCCTGGATGCAACGGACGGTCCATGTGCCGGCCGGCTGGGGAAACGACCGGGTGGTCCTGCACTTCGAGGCCGTGGCTGGCAAGGCGCAGGTGTTCGTGGACGGACGGAAGGTGGCGGAGAACTTCGACCTGTTCCTCCCCTTCGAGGCCGATGTCACCGGCCTCGTCACGCCCGGGAAGGACTTCGACCTCCGGGTTTTCGTCCAGTCCCAGCGGATGTTCGAGGACGCTTCGGGCGTGGGCCGGCGGATCCTTCCGGCCGGATCCATGTGGGGGACTTACATCAACGGAATCTGGCAGGACGTGTACCTGCTGCGCCGCCCGGCCGTCCGGGTGGATGACGTGTATATACGCCCTTTGGTATCGGAGGGCCTCCTGGAAATAAGGGTCCGCATCCGGAACGACGGGGAAAGGAAAGCCTCCGTCCGACTCGCGGGCCGCATAGATGGTTGGTTGGACCGTTCTGGTAAAACGGTGCAGGAGGCCCCCGTACCGGCGTGGGAACTGGGCGGGAAGGCGCTGGACATCCCCGCGGTGAAGCTGACGGTTCCCGCCGGCGACACCCTCACGCGGACGGTCCGCATCCCGGCGGCGGGCTTGCGGACCTGGACGCCGGAACATCCCGACCTGTATGCCCTGCAACTGTCCCTGGAACAGGGCGGAAGAGCCATCGACAACAAGTATGAACGCTTCGGCTGGCGCGAATGGACCTTCCGGGACGGGACGCTGTGCCTGAACGGCGAACCGTACGCCCTCCGGGGCGATTCCTGGCACTTCATGGGCATCCCCCAGATGACGCGCCGCTACGCCTGGGCCTGGTTCACGGCCATCAAGGCGATGAACGGCAACGCGGTCCGGCCCCATGCGCAGGTATATCCCCGCTTCTATCTGGACCTGGCGGACGAGATGGGCATCTGCGTACTGGACGAGACGGCCAACTGGGCCAGCGACGGCGGCCCCGCCCTGGAGAACCCGCAGTTCTGGGAGCACTCCAGGGACCATCTCCGCCGCCTGGTGCTCCGGGACCGCAACCACGCTTCCGTTTTCGGCTGGAGCGTGTCCAACGAGAACAAGCCCGTCATCCTGCATGTCCACAAGCGGCCGGACCTGATGCCGCTCCAGGAACAGGCCTGGCGCGACTGGGTGGCCATCGTCCGGGAGAACGACCCGTCCCGGCCGTGGATATCCTCCGACGGGGAGGAGGACGGGATGGGCATCCTGCCGGTGACGGTGGGCCATTACGGCGACGCGGGGTCCATGCGCGAGTGGAAAGCCATCGGCAAGCCCTGGGGCGTGGGAGAACACAGCATGGCCTATTACGGCACGCCCGAGGAAGTCTCGAAATACAACGGCGACCGGGCCTATGAATCCGCCGAAGGGCGGATGGAGGGTCTCGCCTACGAGTGCTACCACCTGATCCGGTCCATGCGGGAGGCCGGCGCATCCTACAGTACCGTGTTCAACATGGCCTGGTACGCCCTGAAGCCGCTGCCGCTGGGAAAGAGAGACCTGACGACCGCCCCTACGCTGGAAGACGGCATCTTCTTCGGCCCGTACGAAGAGGGCGTTCCGGGCGTCCAGCCCGAACGGCTGGGCCCCTACGGGACCACGTTCAATCCCGGTTACGATCCGGCCCTTCCGCTCTGGGATCCCTGGCCGCTGTTCGATGCGATGCGCGCGGCGAACGCTCCGGAAGGCAGCGTCTGGTGCCGCTGGCAGGAACAAGAGAAACATAAGGTTGAGTTGGTTAAGATTGCGGCCCCGGAGCCCTACACGCGTGTAGTATGTTATGGGGCTCCGGACGGTCGCGTGCGGCGGATTATGCAGGCGCAGGGCGTCGTCCTGTCGGACAAACCGAAGGGACGTACCCTGTCCATCGTGGACGCCGCCTCCGGTGCGGCCCCGCCCGCCGACGGCTCCGATGTCTGGTACTGGGGCGTGACCCAGGAAACCGCTGCCCGGTACGGCCTGGACCTCGTCCTCACCCCGCTCCGCCGCTCTTCCTTCCTGCCGGCGCAGCGCTCCTGGACGCGGGGGATGACCAATGCCGATTTCTATTTCTGCGAAGTGCAGCGGCAGGATGCCGCGCAATATACGCTCTCCGGCCCGTTCGTGGAGGAGGGGGAAGTGCTCCTGGAGGCCTGCCGGACCGACTGGCGCCGCTGGAACAAGCGGGCGGAGGAGATGAAAACCGCCGCCCTCCTCCGAAGCGAATACGAATGCACCGCACCGCTGCCGGTTTTCGTGAAGAACGGGAACCGGTATGTGAGCACCCTGGACGACTTCCTCTCGTCCGAGAAGGGATGGAATACCCTGCACAAACTGCTTTTGAACGCCGGCGTTCCCTGCGCCGAGACCGGTCCGGGCTCTTTCGCCCGGTTCGACGACGGCATCTACCAGCCCGGCATCCTGACAAGACCTGTCAAATAAACCGTTTATGAAACGACTGATTACCATAGCATTCATTCTGGCAGCCTGGACAATTTCCGCACAGGTGCGGGTGACCTTCGTGGGCGCCAGCATCACCGAGGGCGCCGGCACTTCCGACCCTTCCGTCCGGTCCTATCCGGCCCGGACGCAGGCCCTGCTCGGGGACGGCTATGCCGTGGTCAACTATGGCGTCGGCGGCTGCACGATGCTCCGCCATTCGGATGGCCCTTATTGGACGAAAGGCCGGCTGGGCGAGGCGCTGACGAGCCGTCCGGATATCGTCCTCATCGACCTGGGCGGCAACGACAGCAAGCCCTGGAACGAGCCGGCCATCGACAAGGGGGAACTCACGGACGACGCCGAGACGCTGGTGTCCATGTTCCAGGCCCTTCCGTCGCATCCCCGGGTGATCCTGATGACTCCGACCCTGTTCACGAAGGATTCCTACGGCATCTCCGACGAGGTGAGCCAGAAGAAAGTGTGTCCCGCCCTTTACGAGGCGGCGAAACGCACCGGCTGCGAGGTGCTGGACATGTATCCGGTCCTGCAGGACGCCCCGGAAACGCTCGAGGGCGACGGCATCCATCCGGATGACCGGGGGGCCGCGCTACTGGCGGAGAAAATCGCCTGGTACCTGAAAGCCTATCCGGAGAAGCCGGCGGAGTTCATGACCATCGACGGGATGGCGGACAACCCCTTCATCACGCATCTGTACACGGCCGACCCGTCCGCCCATGTCTGGGCCGACGGCCGTCTGTACGTGTACGCCTCCCATGACATCGACCCGCCGCGGGGCTGCGACCTGATGGACCAGTACCACGTGTTCTCCACGGACGACATGATCCACTGGACGGACCACGGCGAGATCCTGCGGGCCGCCGACGTGCCCTGGGGCCGCAAGGAAGGCGGTTTCATGTGGGCCCCGGACGCCGCTTTCCGCAATGGCAAGTATTATTTCTATTTCCCGCATCCGTCCGGGACGCACACCGGCTCCACCTGGAAGATCGGAGTCGCCACCTCGGACAAGCCGGCTTCGGACTTCAAGGTGGGCGGCTACATCCAGGGGATGACCTCCTATTACGATCCATGCGTGTTTGTCGATGACGACGGCCAGGCCTACATCTACAACGGCGGCGGTGGCAAGTGCTTCGGCGCCCGCCTGAGGAGGAACATGACCCAGCTCGCCGGCAAGATGGCTCCGATGGAGGGACTGGTGGATTTCCACGAGGGACCCTGGGTGCACAAATACAACGGCAAGTATTATCTGTCCTATCCGGACAACCATGAAGGTCACAACCGGATGCACTACGCGATGAGCGACAGCCCGCTGGGCCCCTGGGAATACAAGGGCATCCTCCTGGACGAGACCGACTGCGACACCTCCCACGGCAGCATCGTGGAGTTCAAGGGCCAATGGTACCTGTTCTATCACGGCTGCCAGCTCTCCCAGATGGGCAATCTCCGTTCCATCTGCGTGGACCGGCTTTATTACAACGAGGACGGGACCATCCGGAAGGTCCGCCAGCGCCATCACAGTTATCTTCCCAGAAAATAAACAGACCCATGAAAAAGATACCGGCCCTGCTGCTTTGTGCCGCCCTCTTGGCGGGCTGCTCCGAATATGGTCCGAAGGACCCCGTGGACTATGTTAACCCGTACATCGGCAATATCAGCCACTTGCTGGTGCCTACTTTCCCCACCGTACAGCTCCCGAACTCGATGCTGCGGGTGTATCCCGAGCGGGCCGACTATACGTCCGAGTATGTGAACGGCCTTCCCGTCATCGTGACGAACCATCGGGAACGGTCGGCCTTCAAGCTGGGGGTGACCGCCGGAAACGAGCTCCGGCCAGTGATCCCGGTGACCTATGACAACGAGCACCTGACTCCCTACGGATTCAGCGTGGACCTCCAGGACGGGGCCATCCATGCCGATTATGCCGTATCCCACCAGAGCGCCGTGTACCGGATCCGTTTCCGGGACGGGAAGGGAACGCTTCTCCTGACCTCCCAGAATGGAGCCGTGAGCCTGGCGGACGGGGTCCTCGCCGGGTATCAGGTCGTGGACGGGGAGACGAAGGTGTATGTCTATATGGAAGTGCAGGAAAAGCCCGTGCAGGAAGGGTTCCTCCGCCACGGCCAGCTCGTGGACGGCAAGTCCGACAGCGGGCGGAACGCCTGCGTCGCGATGACCTTTGACGTCCCGGAAGTGCATCTCCGCTACGGCGTGTCCTTCATCAGCCAGGAGCAGGCGGCGGCGAACCTGCACCGGGAAATCGGTACATATGACGTGGAAAAAGTGGCCGCCGAAGGCCGCCGGGTCTGGAACGAAACGCTGGGCCGCCTGGAGATCCGCGGCGGGAGCGAAAGCGAAAAGACGGTTTTCTATTCGTCCTACTACCGGACCTTCGAGCGTCCGGTGTGCCTGAGCGAGGACGGCCGCTACTGGAGCGCCTTCGACAACCAGGTCCATGAGGACGGCGGCACGCCGTTCTACACGGACGATTGGATCTGGGACACCTACCGCGCCGCCCATCCGCTGCGCGTGGTGATGGACCCTTCCCTGGAGGAGGACATCCTCGCTTCCTTCGTCCGGATGGCGGAGCAGACCGGCAACGACTGGGCCCCGACCTTTCCGGAGGTGACCGGCGACTCCCGCCGGATGAACTCGAACCATACGGTCGCGACCTTTGCCGACGCGCTGGTCAAGGGGCTCCGCCTGGATACGCTCAAGGTTTATCAGATCAGTCGGAACGCGCTGGTAGAGAAGACATTGGCGCCCTGGTGCGGGAATCCGGCAGGTGCCATCGACGCTTTTTTCTGGGAGAAGGGTTATATGCCCGCCCTGGCGGAAGGGGAGCCGGAGACCGATCCGAATGTCCATTCCTTCGAGAAACGGCAGCCGGTCGCGGTGACCCTCGGAACGTCCTATGACAGTTGGTGCGCTTCCGTCCTGGCGGGGGCCGCCGG
>OCTW013435494.1_pt1 | contig 28197 bp, 13 predicted proteins | sample 1539671 | NCBI WGS metagenome assembly OCTW01 (sample SAMN02144230, study PRJEB22623) | gut metagenome | biome: sheep rumen | host: Ovis aries | place: New Zealand | reverse complement strand
GCGTTGCGCAGGATATTGGAGCGCTTCCACGTTCCCCAGCGGTTGAGAGACTGCTCTATCCAACTGTTCTTTTCGGCAGCGGTAAAGCGGTCGTCAGACATGAGCTCATAACGCTTGATAGCTAACTCGCCGGCTTCAGGCAGGTTGCCGTAGATGTTCAGCAGCGAGTCCATACCCTCGATGGTGCTGACCGCTTGACATGCAGAAAGACAGGCTGCCGGGCGGTTGCCAATCTGGCTGTAATAATTGCTCATCCACTTCCATTCGTTCAGCTCCATGCCGACGACGCTTAACAGGTCGTGACCGAAGCACTCGCTATCTTTCTCCTTGACGACGAAGGGAACATAGCTGTCAATCTGGGTCTGTGCCAGCACGTCGGGACGCGTCATGGCCTGCCGGCGGTAGCTGTCGCTTTGTGCTTTCCAATGGTCCGTCAACTGCTGGTTGGTCTCGTAGACCTTTGCCAGCACGACGTCGTAGACCGCTTTCAGGGCAACGTCCTTGGCAGCCTGCTCGCGCTGTTCCAGTCGCTTGACGGCGGGTGCCAACGAGTCGGGAGCCACCTCGGCCTGCAGCTTGGCGTATAGCAAGCTCGACTTCAGCAGCCAGCCGTAAGCCTTTTCCTTGGTGGCTTTGGTCTCCATCTTCCTCAATTGGGTCATGGCAGTTTGGGGCAAGTCCTTGTTTTGGGCTTGTTCTACCTGCTTCCAAAGCGATTCGTAAGATTGTCCCATCATGGTCAGAGGCATGAATAACAGGGCGGTCGTCAGCATGCGGAACGATTGCTGAACTGTCGTCCAAAGGGGATATTGCATTCTTTTCATAGCTATCGTGTTTGAAATTTCAGACAAAGATACGAAAAACCCGTTAAACGGCCAAGCCATTTAACGAGTTTTACCAAGTTTTACCAATAAGTTATGATTGACAGTCCTCGCAGCAATGCTCGTGACAGTGGCTGTCGGGTGTCTCAAATTCCAGTGTGGAGTGGGCGATACCGTGTTCGCTCAAGTTTTATTTCCGAAACACAAAACACGGTAATTTTTTTTGTTTTCTGCAATCGGGTCGCATCGGCGACACTTCGTTTACGTCTTCATTCTTGCGAACCACACAGTCTGGACGCCGCCGCGCATGAACAGGTAGAGCACCATGGCGAGCCACAGTCCGTGGTTGCCCATCACGGATAGCAGTCCTAATGCCAGGGCAAAGAACACGATGGCTGCCAATGCTGCTGAGAGAAGCATGCCACGAGTCTGTGTTGTTCCGATGAAGATGCCGTCCCAGATAAATGCTGCCACACCGCAGATGGGTATCAGGTAGGCCCACCAGACGTAGTCGTGCGAGGCTTCTACCACGCCAGGTTCGTCGGTTAGCAGTCGGAGAAACGGCATGCCGCCCATGACATAGACCAGGGTGAAAATTACCGTCATGATGGCTCCCCAGCCGAATAGCCGTCTGACGGTACTGCGGAAGGCAGGCATGTCGCCCGCTCCCCAATAGCGCCCTCCGAGTGCTTCGCCGGCATAGGCAAAGCCGTCCATGATGTAGGAGAAGAGCAGGTAGAGTTGAAGCAGTAGCGTGTTGACGGCTAGAATAGTTGTGCTCTGTCGGGCTCCGGCAGAGGTAAAGAAAAGGTTGACCGCCACAAGGCAAAGGGTGCGAAGAAAGATGTTCCGATTAACATGAATGAAAGGCGTTAAATTGCTGAGTCTTAGTTTTGTATATTTAATATTGATATGTTTTTTATAGCGTCTCGCAAGCAGGACGAGTCCCATGAGAAATCCTGTGTATTGAGCGATGATTGTCCCCAGGGCGACGCCCTCAACCTTCATGTGGAAACCAAAGACAAGGACGAGCGAAACGAGGATATTGACCACGTTCTGCGTGATGCTGATGAACATCGGGATGAGTGTGTTCTGCATACCGATATACCAGCCCGTGAGCGAGAAGAGTCCTAACGACGCAGGAGCCCCCCAGACGACTATATAGAAATAGGTGGCAGCCAGCGGGCGCACATCGGCAGACGGACCGATGATGGCCAGCATCAGTTGACAGAGAGGCCATTGCAGCACCAAAAGCAAGAGCGACGTGAGCGTTGATAGTGCCAGCGAGTGAGTCAGCATCTGTTGAATCTCGGCAAAGTCTTTTCTGCCCCAAGCCTGAGCCGTCATCCCGCTCGTGCCCATCCGCAGGAAACCGAAGACCCAATAGACGAGATTGAAAATCATGGCACCGACGGCAATGGCACCGATGTAGGCGGCATCGCCCATGTGTCCTACGATGGCCGTGTCTACCAGTCCCAGCAGCGGTACGGTGACGTTGGTGATGATGGCCGGAAGGGCAATGCGAAGTATCTGATAGTCGCGTTCTTTCAATAACATGATGCAAAAGTACAAAAAATAATTAAAAAAGAGGACTATCGACTTTAACTTTTCGTCTTTAGATATATCATAAAGGTGTAAGACCGAAATAAAACGCAGTACATTGAAGATAGAGTTAGGACAGGAACAACTGTTGGAGATGCTGACCACTCCCGATCAGCGCGAGCGGGGCTTCCGACTGCTCATGCAGCAGTATGGCGAGCAGCTCTACTGGCACATCCGCCGCATCGTGGTAGGTCACGATGACGCTGAGGACGTGTTGCAGGAGACGAGCATCAAGATCTTCAGCAGCATCCAGTCCTTCAAGGGTGAAGGGACGCTGGCAGGATGGATGTACCGCATCGCCACCAACGAGGCTTTGCACCACCTGCGCCGACAGACCAGCATCTTCCAGAGCATCGATGCCTTGGGACCGGCTCTCACCAATCGCCTGGAGGCCGAGACACCCACCGACGGCAACCGCACGGAGCAACTCTTCCAGAAGGCCCTGCTCACGCTGCCTACGCAGCAGCGTATCGCCTTCAACCTGCGCTACTACGATGAATTGAGCTACGACGAAATAGCTCGCATTACGGGCAAGAACGTCGGTACTTTGAAGACCAACTACCACTTTGCAACGGAGAAAATTAAGAAATACATCAAAGAACATACAGCATGAAAGAGTTTGAGAATATAGGCAAGAAGATGCCATTCCAGGAGAGTCCTGAGTATTTGAACCAGTTGATAGAACGCACGACGGAGACCGCCATCCAACAGTCGCAGCGTCCTCAGAGCAAGGTGCGCCCTCTGTTGCGCTATGTTGCTGCAGCAGCCGTAGCCGTCCTGCTCATCTTTGCTGGCATCAGTATCTGGTATCCCGCAACCGAGCAGCAACCATTGGCACAGACCGAGAGTCCCGTCGATGACTTCCTGAACAACATCAGCGACGAGGAGGTCCAGCTGCTGGCGTACTACGACATAGACGATGTTCCGGAGTACGAGTGAAGTGTTAGGAGAAAGTAATCAATATAGCAAGGAGACAAGAATATGAGACAAGTACTAATAACCATGCTACTGTTTGTCGCAGCGATGACAGCAGGAGCGCAAAACGATAAAGCCGCCGCCATCAACGAGAAGTTCTTCCAGGCCAAGGTCAGCGAGGTCGCTCAGCGCTTAGAGATGACTGACGAGCAGCGCGCTAAGTTCGAACCCGTCTATCGCCGCTACAACAACGAGATGCGAGCCCTGTGGGGACGACACCCTAAGAGTCACCGTAGCGAGGATGGTCAGCGCGAACCGTTGACTGACGAGCAGAAGCTGCAGCGCACCAAGCGTCGCATGGAGCGTCAGCAGCAGGCTCAGGCCATCCGTCTGAAGTATATCGACGAGTTTGCCACAGTCCTCACCGCCCAGCAGGTCAGCCGCTTCTATGAGGTCGAAGGCCAAATACAGAAGAAGCTCATGAACCGCCGTCGCCACCACCATCATGACGGCAAGCCCACCCAGCCCTGATAAAAAAGCAGTAGGAATATTTGGTAGATTGATGGAAAGTTTGTATTTTTGCACAAGTATTTTGTAACATCAATATTACCTATGATTAACCGACAACTACTGCAACCTGAAAGCATCGTCGTCATCGGCGGCTCTAACAATGTACACAAACCTGGTGGCGCCATCGTGCGCAACATTCTGCAAGGTGGATTCAGCGGTACGCTGCGCATCGTCAATCCCAAGGAGGACGAGGTGCAGGGCATCAAGGTGTTTCACGATGCCCGCGAGTTGCCACCCACAGAGCTGGCGGTGCTGGTCATCCCTGCGAAGATGTGTCCCGATACGGTGGAATTGCTGGCCAAGGAAAAGCAGACGAAGGCCTTCATCATTATTAGTGCCGGTTTTGGCGAGGAGACGAAGGCGGGAGCAAAGTTGGAACAGCAGATTCTGGACACTTGTGCGAAGTATGGCTGTGCACTCATCGGACCGAATTGCATCGGTCTGCTGACGCGCCATCACCATTCGGTGTTCACCAAGCCCATCCCTGCATTGAATCCGCGGGGTGTCGACTTTGTCAGCGGCTCGGGAGCGACGGCGGTGTTCATTCTGGAGAGTGCCGTCATCAAGGGTTTGCAGTTCAATAGTGTGTGGTCGATAGGCAACGGCAAGCAGATAGGCATCGAGGATGTGCTGCAGTATATGGACGAGCACTTTGATGCCGAGACCGACTCGCATGTCAAATTGTTATACATCGAGAATATCAGCAATCCCGACAAGCTTCTGTTCCATGCGTCGAGCTTGATTCGCAAGGGTTGTCGTATCGCCGCTATTAAGGCAGGCTCTTCGGAGAGTGGCAGCCGTGCCGCATCGAGCCATACTGGAGCCATTGCGTCGAGCGATAGTGCCGTGGAGGCGTTGTTCCGAAAGGCCGGCATCGTGCGTTGTTTCTCGCGTGAGGAACTGACAACGGTGGGTTGTATCTTTACGCTGCCGGAATTGAAAGGCAAGAACTTTGCCATTGTCACCCATGCCGGAGGTCCTGGCGTGATGCTGACCGACGCCCTGTCGAAAGGTGGCATGAACGTTCCCAAACTGGAAGGTCCGGCGGCAGAGGAGCTGAAGGAGAAACTGTTGCCCGGTTCGGCCGTAGCGAACCCTATCGACATTCTGGCAACGGGAACGGCAGAACACCTGGGCATAGCCATTGACTACTGCGAAAACAATTTCCCAGGCATCGATGCAATCGCTGTCATCTACGGCACTCCAGGACTGACAACGCTCTACGAGGCCTACGAGGTCCTGCACAAGAAGATTCAGGAATGCCGGAAACCCATTTTCCCCATTCTTCCCAGTCTTCACACCGCAGGGCCAGAAGTGGCGGAGTTCCTACAGAAGGGGCATGTGAATTTCAGCGATGAGGTGACGCTGGCCACGGCGTTGAGCCAGATTATGAAGGCACCGGCTCCCGCACCGCCCGAGATAGAACTCTTTGGTGTTGACGTGCCGAAGATTAGAGAGATTATAAGCCTCACACCCAACCCCTCTCCAAAGGGTGAGGGGAGTGGTTATATCGACCCAGATACAGTCAGACGATTGCTGCAGTGTGCTGGTATTCCGATGGTGCCTGAGATGGTGTCCACATCCAAGGAAGAACTGACGGCTTTTGCCGACAGGGTGGGCTATCCAGTTGTAGCCAAGGTGGTGGGGCCGGTGCACAAGAGCGATGTGGGCGGTGTGACGCTGAATATCCGCACGGCAGAGCATCTGGCATTGGAGTTCGACCGCATGATGCAGATCCAGGATGCCACGGGCGTGATGGTGCAGAAGATGCTGAAGGGCACCGAGTTGTTCATTGGTGCCAAGTATGAGGAACGTTTCGGCCATGTGGTGCTGTGCGGACTGGGTGGAATCTTCGTCGAGGTGCTGAAGGATGTACAGTCGGGCTTGGCTCCGCTGAGCTACGGCGAGGCCTACAGCATGATACACTCCCTGCGCGGTTATAAGATACTGAAAGGTACGCGCGGTCAACAGGGCATCAACGAACAGAAGTATGCCGAGATCATTGTCCGCCTGTCGACGCTGCTGCGCTTTGCCACGGAGATTAAGGAAATGGACATCAACCCCTTGTTGGCAGACACGAACGATGTGGTGGCGGTGGATGCGAGAATAAGAATAGAGAAATAGAGAATGCCCGCTGTTCTGGCGGGCATTCTCTATGATAATAGGTAAACTTCTTACCTCATTACTTCTTACAGCAGGTTGTCTTTTTCGATATCCTTGAAGTACTTGTAGGTGGCAACCTTCAGCTCGTCGGTAGCAGGTTCGTCAGCTACAATGATGCCGTGCTGGTGCATCTGCAGGGCCGAGATGGTCCATTCGTGCGTCACAGCTCCCTCTACGGCAGCCTTCATGGCGCGAGCCTTGTGGTGACCGTTAACCAGAATCATTACCTCGCGGGCATCCATAACGGTGCCTACACCAACGGTTAATGCCAACTTGGGAACCTTGTTGACGTCGTTGTCGAAGAAGCGGCTATTGGCAATAATCGTATCGGTGGTCAGCGTCTTGACGCGGGTGCGGCTGGTCAATGAGCTGTAGGGCTCGTTGAAGGCAATGTGACCATCGGGGCCGATACCACCGATGAACAAGTCGATGCCACCAGCTTCCATGATCATTTCCTCATAGTGGGCACACTCGGCAGCCAGGTCCTTGGCGTTGCCGTTCAAGATGTGGATGTTTTCTTTCGGGCAGTCGATGTGGTCGAACAGGTTGCGCGCCATGAATGAGTGGTACGACTCAGGATGGCTTTCGGGCAGTCCGACATACTCGTCCATGTTGAACGTTAACACGTTCTTGAATGACACACGACCTTCCTTGTTGGCTTTCACAAGGCAGGCATACATTCCCTCAGGTGAGGAGCCGGTGGGCAAGCCCAGTACAAACGGCTTCTCCTTGGTGGGCTGGAAGGCATTGATGCGCTCAATGACATGCTCGGCAGCCCACTGCGACATTTTCTGATAATCAGATTCAATAATTACTCTCATAAGTCTTAAAATATAAAGTTTTTCGTCTTATCGGCTGCAAAGGTAATGATTTTTTTGAAAATATGAATAGTGAATGAATATTTTTTTGTACCTTTGCCCCATATATCTTATATATGAAGGAATTTGTTATATCAGAAGTGAAGGCCGAGACTGCCGTGCTGGTAGGTCTGATTACTCAGCAGCAGAACGAGGCAAAGACGAAAGAATACCTGGACGAGTTGGAGTTTCTGGCGGATACCGCCGGTGCCGTCACCGTCAAACGCTTTACACAAAAGGTGCAAGGTCCCAGTCAGGTAACCTATGTCGGTAAGGGTAAGCTCGACGAAATCAAGCAATATATCAAGCAGCAGGAAGATGCCTACTACGACTGGCTGGACGCAGGTTCGCCCGATCCGGAGGAAGGCTTGTCGGCTCCACAACCTGTGGGTATGGTCATCTTTGATGATGAGCTGTCGGCCAAGCAGATTCGCAACATTGAGGCCGAGTTGAAAGTCAAGATTCTTGACCGTACATCCTTGATACTCGACATTTTTGCCATGCGGGCACAGACTGCCGAGGCCAAGACACAGGTCGAACTGGCACAGTATCGCTACATGCTGCCCCGTCTGCAACGACTGTGGACGCACCTGGAACGACAGGGCGGTGGCTCTGGCAGCGGTGGCGGAAAGGGTAGTGTGGGACTGCGCGGTCCTGGTGAAACCCAGCTGGAAATGGACCGCCGTATCATCCTGCAGCGCATCACGCTATTGAAGCAACGCCTGCAGGAGATTGACCAGCAGAAGACTACTCAGCGCAAAAACCGTGGCCGACTGATTCGTGTGGCACTGGTGGGTTATACCAACGTGGGCAAGTCGACGATGATGAACCTGTTGGCTAAGAGCGAAGTTTTTGCCGAGAACAAGCTCTTTGCTACGTTAGACACCACGGTGCGCAAGATGGTCATCGACAACCTGCCGTTCCTGTTGGCTGACACCGTAGGTTTTATCCGCAAGTTGCCCACGGATTTGGTTGACTCGTTCAAGTCAACGCTTGACGAGGTGCGCGAGGCCGACCTGTTGGTGCATGTAGTGGATATTTCGCATCCCGACTTCGAGGAACAGATTACCGTCGTCGAGAAGACGTTGGCCGACTTAGGTTGTGCCGAGAAACCGTCGCTGTTGGTATTCAACAAGATTGACGCCTATACCTGGACACCGCAGGATGCCGATGACTTGACGCCACCTACCAAAGAGAACATCTCGCTGGAGGAACTCAAACGCACATGGATGGCGAAGATCAGGGAGAAGGGAAGAGAAAAAGGGGAAGAATTTGCCCCTGCACCTCTGTTTATCTCAGCCCGTGCGAAGCAGAACATCGACGAACTGCGAGAGGTGTTATATAAAAAGGTGCGCGAACTGCATGTGCAGAAGTATCCATACAACGACTTCTTGTATCAGATAGAAGAATGATTTTAACATAATAGACTTATGAGAGATTACAGACATTTGACAGATGAGGAAATCAATGTGCTCGAGAGCAATAGCTGTTGGGCCGAGAACTGGGACAACGTCATGGTGGCGGATGCATTTTCGCCCTACGGCTTCCACCGAGTGGTATTCTATGGCGAAATCCGACTGGGTGTGTTTGAAAAACAGGTAGAGGTCTCCAAGGGCTTCACCAAGCATGCAGGCATCAACGACGCTACGCTGCGTAACGTTACCGTGGGCGACAACTGCTTGATAGAACGTGTGGGCAACTTCATCAATAACTATACCATTGGTGACGATTGCTACATCTCGAACATATCGACCATGGAGACTACCGAAGGTGCCAGTTTTGGCGAAGGTCACATGATTAGTGTGCTCAACGAGATGGGAGACGGCAACGTCATGTTGTTCCACGATCTGAACTCGCAATTGGCGGCCTTTATGGTGAAGTATTTCAAGGACAAGCAGTTGAAGGACAACCTGACACGCCTTGTCTATGAGGAGATACGATTCACGCAGCCCGAGCGGGGAACCATTGGTAACGGTGTGAAGATTGTCAACTCGAAGGAGATTACCAATACCGTTGTCAAGGACGACTGCGAAATCAATGGGGCTGCCCGACTGAACGACTGTACCATCCTGTCGTCGGGCGATGCCTCAGTATACATCGGAACGGGTGTTATCTGCGAGAACAGCATCATCTCTGGCGGGTGTAGTATCACCAACAGCGTGAAGATGCAGGACTGTTTTGTGGGTGAGGCTTGCCAAATTACCAACGGCTTCACGGCAGAAGCCTCGGTATTCTTTGCCAATAGCTACATGGCCAATGGTGAGGCCTGCGCAGCTTTCTGCGGCCCCTTCTCGGCCAGCCACCACAAGTCGAGCCTACTCATCGGTGGTGAGTTCTCGTTCTACAATGCCGGTTCGAACACCAACTTCTCGAACCATGCCTACAAGATGGGACCGCTGCACTACGGAACCCTGGAGCGCGGTTCGAAGACGGCCAGCGGTGCCTATGTGCTGATGCCTGCCAAGATCGGTGCTTTCAGCGTTTGTTTCGGCAAACTGATGAACCATCCCGACATGCGCTGTCTGCCCTTTGCCTATCTGCTGGCATACGGCGAGACGATGTATATTGTACCCGGACGTAACATCACCACCGTCGGACTGTATCGTGATATCAAGAAGTGGCCCAAGCGCGACAAGCGTGCTGCCTCGTGCCGCAAGTCGGTCATTAACTTCGACTGGCTCAGTCCCTTCACCGTGGGCGAAATATTTGAAGGCAAGAAGATTTTGGAGAACCTGCAGAAAGCCGGTGGCAAGAATGTGTCGTCGTACAACTTCCAGGAGTACATCATTAATGCCTCGTCGTTGAAGAAGGGCATCAAGTACTACGACATTGCCCTGCGCATCTATATGGGTGCCGTGCTGAAGCGTGCTGTCAAAGGCGGATTCCTGGGCAAACCGACGACAACGACAGGTGAGGGCGAATGGAACGACTTGAGCGGTCTGCTGTTGCCCGCCAGCGAAGAGAAGCGCCTGTTAGAGGATATCAAGAATGGTACCATTGAAAGTATTCAGGAGGTATTGGATCGCTTCAACGATATCAATAATCACTATCGTGAGTACCAGTGGGTATGGACTTACAAGCTGATACTCGACTACTACGGCATTGACGAGCTGACGGACAGCGCTATGCAGCGTATCCGTGAGGACTATGTCCGTGCCCGTCGTGCATGGATTGCTGAAATCCGTAAGGATGCTCAGAAGGAGTTTGACATGGGCGATGTGGAGCAGGAGGTGTTCGACGACTTCATCTCAAAGCTCGACCATGAGATAGATTACGAAGACTAATATAACAAGGACTATGAAGCACATGAAGCATCTGGCATTACTGCCTGCGGTACTTGTCGGCATCCTGCTCTTGTCGGCATGCAGCAAGTACAAGTATGAAGAGGTCAAGGATGACCCGATGAAGACGCGTATCTATACGCTGAAGAACGGGTTGAAGGTGTATCTGAGTGTTAACGACGAGAAGCCTCGCATCCAGACTTTCATTGCGGTGCGCACGGGTTCAAAGAACGACCCTGCGGAGACGACAGGCTTGGCACACTATCTGGAGCACTTGATGTTCAAGGGAACCGACAAGTATGGTGTGACCGACCCTAAGGCTGAAGCTCCGTTGCTGGCTGACATTGAGGCTCGCTACGAGAAGTACCGTACATTGACTGATTCCGAGGAGCGCCGCCAGGCCTACCACGAGATTGACTCTGTGTCGCAGTTGGCTGCCAAGTACTTTATTCCCAACGAGTACGACAAGATGATGTCCATGATTGGTGCCGAGGGAACCAATGCCAATACCTGGCACGACCGGACATGCTATGTCGAGGACATCCCGTCGAACCAGGTTGAGGCGTGGCTGAAGATAGAGGCTGACCGCTTCAAGAACATGACCATCCGCGGTTTCCATACCGAGTTGGAGGCTGTGTACGAGGAGTATAACATCTATCTGGCTGACGATGATGAGAAGGTGTACGATGCGATGATGACCAAACTGTTCCCCACACATCCCTATGGTACTCAGACGACCATCGGAACACAGGCTCACCTGAAGAATCCTAGCATCACGAACATCAAGAACTACTTCAAGAAGTGGTATGTGCCTAACAATACCGCCATCTGTCTGTCTGGCGACTTTGACCCCGATGAGGTCATCGAGCAGATTGACAAATATTTCGGCGACTGGGAGGCTGCTCCCGAGGAGCAGGTGGAACAGCCCAAGTTCTCCGAACAGCCCGAGCTGACACATGCCGTCGATACCACTGTCATCGGTCTGGAGGCTGAACAGCTGCTGTTGGGCTGGCGCTTCGACAAGGCAGCATCACCGCAGGCTGACACGTTGCGAGTAATTGATTATATGCTGACCAACGGTAAGGCAGGACTACTCGACTTGGACATCAACCAGCAGATGAAAATGGTAGAGGCACGGTCTTCTTCCGAGCTACTGATGGACTATTCTACTTTCCAGCTGACCGGCACGCCTCGTGAGGGGCAGACACTCGACGAGGTGCGTTCCCTGCTGTTGGGCGAACTGGAGAAGTTGAAGAAGGGCGACTTCAGCGACGACCTGCTGCCCAGTGTTGTCAATAACCTGAAGCTGGACTTCTATCATGCCATGGAGTATAACATCGCACGAACCAGCTTCTTCCTCCAGGCATTTGTCAATGGTGAGCCGTGGGAACAGAGTGTGCACTTTCTTGACCGCATCAGCGGAATGACCAAGCAGCAGATTGTCGACTTCGCCAACCGCCACTTCCGCGACAACTATGTCGCTGTGTATAAGCGCCAGGGTGTTGACCCCAATCAGAAGAAGATTGACAAGCCCGAGATTACGCCCATCCCCACGAACCGCGATACCACAAGCCAGTTTGTGCAGGACATCCAGAAGATGGAGGTGAAGCCTATCGAACCGCGTTTCGTCGACTTCCAACGCGACCTGACGTTCAGCACGGCGAACAACGGTTTACCTGTTGTCTCCGTCCAGAACAAGGAGAACGGCCGCTTTGAGCTGGCCTTCCGCTATGACTTCGGCGACGAGGTAAATACTGGTTATAATTATGCCGCCTCGTACCTTAATTATATAGGTACCGACTCGCTGACGGCCGAGCAGGTTCGACAGCAGTTCTATAAGCTGGCGTGTAGCTTTAATATCTCGGTGGAAGCTCGCAATATGACCGTCTGGTTGACGGGTCTTAGCGAGAATATGCCGCAGGCCCTGAAACTGCTGGAACATTTGATGCAGCGTGCCAAGGTTGATACCGACTCATATCAGCAGTATATTGCCATCGTCAACAAGTCCCGTGCCGACAACAAGCTCGACCAGCGTGCAAACTTCAGCGTGCTGCGTACCTACGGTTTGTATGGCACCTATAACCGTGCCCGCAATATCCTGACGGGCGAGCAGTTGCAGAAGACCAATCCGCAGGACTTGTTAGACTTGCTGAAGCACTTGAAGGAGTATGAGCACACCGTGCTCTATTACGGCCCGATGACGGATAGCGACCTAACCGCCGCCCTTACCGCCCATACTGTGTCCGACGGTTCAGCCGTCGGAAAAACACCCGCTCCACAGGCCAAGCATTACACCATGCAGATGACCCCTGCAAATGAAATTTTGCTGGCTCCCTACGATGCGAAGAACATCTACATGCAGATGTACCACATCGAGAAGCAGCCCTGGAATCCCGAGCAGGCCGCCGTCAAGGCGCTCTTCAACGAATACTACGGTGGCAACATGGGTAGCGTGGTGTTCCAGGAAATCCGTGAGTCGCGCGGTTTGGCATACAATGCCTATGCCGGTTATATCGATCCCGACTTCAAGGACGAGAACGAGTATGCCTTGGTACATATCATTTCGCAGAACGACAAAATGATGGACTGCGTCCGACAGTTCCAGGAGATACTGGACAATATCCCGCAGAACGAAGGCGCTTTCCAGATTGCTAAGGAGGCTGTGACGAAGAAGATTGCCAGTAACCGTACCACGAAGGCGCACCTGCTGTATGCTTGGTTGGATGCGAGGGCTCTGGGCATCGACTACGACCGCAATGAACGTATCTACAAGTCGCTGGACAAGGTCACGCTCAAGGATATTGTCAACTTCGAGCAGCAGCATATGGCACATAAGACGTGGCGCTATGTGATACTGGGTAATGAGAAGGAACTGGACATCAAGTCGCTGGAGAAGATAGGGCCTATCAAGCGCCTCACTCCTGAAGATACCTTCGGTTATTAAGATAACAAATAAGAACGCCCTCGGTCAGAGGGCGTTCTTATTGTTTACAGGATGCGTATCTTGAGTTGATGCTTCTTGCTCTTGTCAATGGTGTACTTCTTCAAGACTCCCGGACCGCAGGAACTGTTGCCCAGCCCCATTACGGCGCAGTCGATGCTGAGGAAGGTTCTCCCTTCCTCTTGTAATTCGTAGTCGTGTGTCTTGCTGGCGATGTATTGTGCAGAGTAGGGCAGGGCAGAGAAGGAGAAAGCTTCATCAACGGCTTCAATGCGAAGTTTCTTGCCTTTCTTGGTCTTCAACTCTACCATCGTGCAGTCCTCATGGTTGCCAGAGTCTTGTGGACGGGGGTAGTGGACGTACTGCTCCGAGACGGTCGACTTCCACAGTCCCACGGGACACGACACCTTGCGGTCGGGATAGTTGTCCCAGGGGCCGCGACCGTACCACGTCAGTTGTTCATACTCTCTCGGCAGTTCGATGACGATGCCCAGTCGCGGCAGGTCGGGCAGCGTGTCTAGACATTCAAAGGTGAATGTCAATTCATTCCCATCCTGTTCCGTTGTCATACGAACAGAACCACCTGCAAGCTTAATCTCTTGCACCCCTCCTTCTCTGCCAAGGCAGAGTGTGGCGTTGCGAGGGGAGGGGCTGGAAGAGGTCGTGTCCAGTCCGCAGCGCTTCCAGTCCTTGGCCAGCCAGTTGCCGAAGCTTTTGTCGTTATCCGTCGGAGCACGGAAACACTGAGGTCTGATGGAAGAGGTAAGATGTAAGAGGTTTGATGTGAGCGCTTTCTTCTTTGAGGTCTTCGGCTTGGTGGCTTTGGTCTCGGGATAGAGGTCGGCAATCTGCTGCTCGCTCATGTTGCCATAAATGGCTTGCACCTCATAGTACTTAGGTGTCAGGGTGCGGTCGCTCAGTACGACACCGTTCATGCAGAAGGCATGTAGGTTGGGTTTGTCACCGAAATCACCACCGTAAAGGACTTGAGGTGCGGAAGCAGATTTTTCACTTTTCTCTTTTCCCTTTTCACTTACAATGATGCCCTGATCTACCCAGTCCCAGATGAATCCGCCCAACAGGCGCGGGTTGGCATTGATTTCGTCCCAATACTCCTTAAAGTTGCCCAGGGCGTTGCCCATGCAGTGTGCGTACTCGCTGGTCAGTACGGGGCGCGGACCACCGTCGCTGCCTTCCCATGTGCAATGGTCGCCTGGTCTGTTGGCGATTTCCACCAGTCGCTCCCAGCGTGCATTCTCTGCACGTTCATGGTCAGCACCCTCGGCGATGCCTGGATTCAGGTAGTCCTGCATGACGCGGGGATAGAAGCGTGAGATGACGTCGACGGTCTGTGGGTCGTGGCTGGTGCGCTGCTTGTCGATGCTGACAGATGCGGTGCCCTGTGCTCCTTCATAGTGAACAGGACGCGTGGGGTCGAACTCGTGCAGCCAGGCCGACATAGCGGCATGGTTGGCACCGTAGCCGCTCTCGTTGCCCAGACTCCAGAAAATAATCGACGGATGGTTCTTGTCGCGTTCTGCCATACGCACCACACGGTCCATGAAGGCATCGTGCCAGTCGGGTGTGGAGGCCAACGTGCCGCGCAGTCCGTGCGTCTCGCAGTCGGCCTCGTCCATAATAAACATGCCCATCGAGTCGCATAGTTCGTACCACCGTGGACAGTTGGGGTAGTGCGACAGTCGGACTGCATTGACATGTGCTGCCTTCATTAGTTCGAGGTCACGCTTCATCAGTTCCTCGGTCATGACGCGGGCTCTATAGGGGTCGTGCTCGTGACGGTTGACGCCGCGAATCTTGATGGGCTGGCCGTTGATAAGCAACTGGCCGCCTGCGATGCGAATGTCGCGGAAACCCACCTGCTGACTGACGCGCTCAACGGTTTTCCCGTTATGGTCCTTCAACTCTAATAGTAGCGTATATAGCTTGGGTCTCTCTACGCTCCACAGCTGCGGGTGGTTGACCTTGATTTCCATGCGGTTGAACTTGCGGTAGCCGCGCTGCGAGTACCACTCGTTCATACGTTTTGCCTTGTGGGCGAGGTCGAGCACCTCTTCTGCTGCGACGGAATCGCTGCCCGCCATGCTGGTGCCGTCCCTAAGTGTGGCTACCAATCGGTAGCCTTCACCCGTTTGGCCGTTATACACCGAGAACTGGGGGTTGATGGCAAGGGTCCAGGTATTGGTAGGGCTTTCCTTTTGTTCTGTCTTTTGGGAAAGGGTAGTGGTGGGCTGTGTCCTTACAGCTACGTCGCGCAGACGGATGTCGGGGGTGTGGTATAGCAGCACGTCGCGGTGGATGCCGCCAAAGCGCCAGAAGTCCTGATCCTCCAAATACGAGCCGTCGCAGTACTTGTAAACCTCGACGGCAATTTGGTTTACACCTTTTTTAATATAGGGGGTAACGTTGAACTCCGATGGTTCCATAGACCCCTGGCTGTAGCCCACGCGTTGTCCGTTTACCCACACGTAGAAGGCTGACATCACACCCTCAAACCGCAGGAACGTCTGGCCGTGACCTGACGGAAAACCATCGGGAGCGGTGGCAAACCAGCTGTCGGGTAGGGTGAACGTCCTTCTGTACTGCCCCGTGGGGTTGCGCTCCACGTAGGTCGTCCATTGCGGTTTCGGCTCGCGCATGACATATGGCGGATCAATTTTGAACGGATAGCCGGCAGAAATATAGATTGGCGTTCCGTAGCGCTGGCCGCTGGTGTTGACCTCCCAGTTGGCAGGTACGGGGAATGTCGTCCATCCTGTTGCGTCAAAGTCAGTACGATAGAAATCGACGATACGTTCCTCGGGTGTCTTTGTCCAGCGGAATTGCCACTCGCCATTGAGGCTCAGAATGCGGTCGCCCTTCTGTTCGCCAAAGGGTATGAAGTATGCCCTTGCCGGTTCGCGGTTGATCTGCAGCACGTGGTTGTCCTCCCAGTCGTGGTGCGCCCAGCAAAGCGTTGATACGGATAATAGTAATGCGGTAAATAGTGGTCTCTTCATAATGCGATGCCTTTATACTATCATGTTATTGTATCTCCACCTCCTTGAACTCCACGTCCTTGGCGTCGATGTGCAACTGGTAGGTGCCGGCATTGATCTGCGTGCCGGTGGTCGTGGAGAGCATCTTGAACTTGTTGGGCGTCGGCGGGAACGTCACGTCGCGGTCTACCAGCACGGCCTGCTTGGAGTCGATGACGGTCATACGTGCCGTGATAGGCTCGCCTGTCGTATTCTTGTAGCGGAAGCGCAGGGCATACTCCTGACCCAAGCCCGGGGTAATGAGGAAGGTGGTGCCGCGGAGGTTCTGGGCGCTGAGCTTGACGCCCTTGGCTTTGAGGTCCTTGATGCTGATGGGCTCATAGACACTGGCAGGACGTGCCTCGGTATCTGCGGGCAATAGCTCCTTCGGCAACTTGGCGATGGTATCGGTGTCGAGAGCGTGCCAGGAGAGACCCTCGGGAGAAACCTTGGGAGTCGTGGCGGTGCTGATGGGAGTGCTTGTGGCTACCGCTATGCCGCAGATGACGGCTTGGCCGGCCTTTATCTCGGGGAAGGAGATGTGCAGTCGACCGTTCACGGCCTTGGCGTATACCACCCGTTTCATGGCTCCGCAGTAGCCCGCCTCGGCCCATGGGTCGAGGTCGTTGACGACGGTCTCGCCATTGATGGCGACGTCGAAGATACGCAGGCCTTCGTAGTCGGCGGTCTCCGAGGCTTCACGGCCGTGCCATGGTTCGCAGAAGTATAGCTCCACGCGATATTGGGTGGTGTCAGCGGCAAAACCGCTGACCACAGTAGGAGCGCTGGTTACAGTGTGACCTTCGGTTTTGCCGAAGGTTGCGACCGGCAGGTCGTACCAGAGGCGGTGGCGACCGAAGCGGAAGAACTGGAACAGCTCGTCGCTCCGTGTGCCGCGGATATCGGTGGTGATATGTCGCTGTGAGGCCTGTAGGGCATTGATACCCTCGAAGTCCTGTCCCCACGAGTGGCTGTGCAGCGTGTCGTCGGCCTGCCATTGCTGGCCGAACTCATCGGTGAAGGCATCGCCGCCGCAGTTGATGCGGTAGAGGTAACGATAGCCCTCGGCACCTTTCACGAGGTCGCGGTTACGGTCGGCAGCAGTAGGGAGAGTACCCGACGGAGAAGCGTCGGGAGTGGTGGCGGCATAGCGATGTTTGTACATATAGTAGGCGGCGGTGGGCTCCTCCCAAGCGGTGACGAGCCCCTTGTAGTTGATGGGACCTATCTTGTCGATGCGGCGCAGAGCTCCGTCGGGTTGCACACGACCTGGATTGTCGTGGGAGTTGAAGATCCACTGGAAGTGGCCGCAGACGCCATGCTTGTCGACGGCAGAACCGCCGGTCAAATATTGGTCCTGATTCATGGTAGCTGCGGCTACAGGAAGACCATACGCCTTTTCGGCCAGACGGGCTTTGGTCTCTAATAGACGGGTGAACGACTCTTCGCTGTACTTGGCATCGCCGTGTAGGTCGAGGGTGCGCCAGGCACCATACTCGCCGTTCAGCAACTGCTGCGGCTGAAGTAGCTCTTTGTCGTAGTTGTCGGCAGAGCCGCCGTAGGTGCCACTCCAGTTCTGGATGACGTTCCAGTCAGTACCCTCGCCGCCATTACAGGTGGTGATGGCGCGCTGGTCGCGACAGGTGGGATCGAGGGAGCGGATAATATCCGAGCACTCCTCGGCAAATTTCTTGGGCAGCACACTCTCGTTCTGCAGTCCCCAGAGGATGATGCTGGGTGAGTTGCGGCGCTCCTTAATCCAGCGCACCAACAAACGCTTGAAGGTGTTGCGGAATTTATGCGTATCGTACCAGATGTGTGCAGAGAACTGGCTCCAGAACAGGACGCCCTGCTCGTCGCACAGCTGCTGGTAGAGTAGGTTGTGTGGCTGGTGAGCCTCGCGCAGGGCGTTGAAGCCAGCATTGGTGATTTGCTTCATGCGAGAGCGTATCTGCTCGGGGCTGAAGGCGTGGCTCTGGCCTAACAGGTGTTCGTATTCGCAGGTGCCGTTGATGAAGACCGGCTGGCCGTTGAGGTAGAAGCGGTTGTCGCCCGACGGAGAACCGTCGGGAGTGGTGGCGGGAACGGTGGTCGCGGGGGAAACACCGCTGAGCGCCAAACGCTGGCGGAGGACGGGCCACGAGATACTGCGGATGCCGAAGGGCGTGCGCACCTCATCGGTGGTGACGATGTTGGACTTGGAGCCGTCAGAGCCAGAGGGAACGATGCGCTTAATCATCGTGGCCAGACTATAGAGGTAGGGGTCGCTGATGCTCCAGCGGTGAGCGTTCTCAATGCGCTCCGCCATGCGGAATGTCTTGCTGTCACCGGCCTTTATCGTGACGGTCTCTGCATGACGGAACACCTGCTTGCCGCTGGCAAGGGAGAACTTGTTGACCAACTCGATGGTCTGCTGCTCCTTAGTGTAGTTCCTGATTTCCGTCTCAATGAAGACACTGTCGCAAGCAGCGTTGTTCCAGATGTGGACACCGAAGGGTTCGATGCGTACGGCATCGGTCTCGACCAGACTGACGGGACGGAAAATGCCGAAAGGCTGGCTACCTTCCGAGAAGCCCCACTCGCTGCTGCAACCTCCACAAACCCACGGCGATGCGGTCTCCATGGCGGGGTGGTCGACGTTGACCTGTAGTGAGTTATCACCGCTCTTCAGATGGTCGGTCACGTCGAGTGTCCAGACGGTACGACCCACCAGCTCCTCGGGGTACTTATGGCCGTTGAGGATGACCTGGGCATAGGTACCTACACCTTCGAACTGCAGGAAGTAGCGACGGCCGTCACGCTTCTCGGTGGTGAACACCTTATTATATATAGCCTTGCCGTGCAGGTTGCCGTGACGCAACTGACGATAGCCGTAGTAGTCGTCGAAGTTATGGGGGAGGTTGACCTTCGTCGCAATGGAATCGCGACCAACGACCGAAGCCGTCCAATCGTCGTTGAGCGAGGTGATGGTGCGGCGGCCTTTACGCTCGGGGGCGGGGAAGTGCACCTCGCTACGCCCCATGGGAACGCTGGTGGCCACGGCAATGCCGCGCTGCTGGTCATTATTGACGGCGCAGTAGAAATGATACACCACACCGTCGTGTTTTATCACGTAGCTCTTGTGGGCAAACATCTCGTCGTAGGGTTTAGAAGGGACGATGAGGTCTGCTCCGGTCCAGTCCTGCCAGTGGATGAGGTCGCGACTGACGGCGAAGGTGTTGTAGGCGTTGTACTTGCGGTCGGGGTTGTAGGCCGAGAAGTAGAACATGACGTAGAGGGGGGCACCCGACGGAGAAGCGTCGGGAGTGGTGGCGGGAGGGGACATGCGGACAATCTGGGCATCGCCGGTGATGATGCCTGGAGCCTCGTGGAAATAGACGGGGTTCGCCTTGTAACGCTTCCATTTCTTGAGGTCATTGCTTAGAGCAATGCCGATACGCTCGGCCTTGAGGTTGTTAGCCGGATTGATGCCACCGGCATTGTAGAACATCAGGAAGCGATACTTGCGCAATTCAGCGGGTAGCATGTTCTTGCCCTTACGACTTTTGCCCTTGGCGGCTTTCTGACTTGCCTTCTCCGATTGGGCATTTAGGTCGTAGATGGTGCTTTTGTATTGCGTCAGCTGTTCCCACCATTGCACGTCCTTGTCTTGTATGGACAGCAAGGGCGTGTTGTCTGACTGCCACTCGTGCGCCTTGGTAATGTCACCGTTGGTCCATGCCATACCGATGTTGAGCGGTTCGCGCACCGCCTCGTAGCCTGTGCCGTGCCCGCCGATGTACGACATCCAGTAGTTGCCCTTGAACTTGGAGATACCATAGCTGCCACCCCAGGTCCAGTCAATGAGGGCAGGGAAACCGCCGCGCTGGTTCATGTCCCAACCGTCATCCTTATACGACAGCAGGCGACCTTCCGTCTTCCAGTGCAGCAGGTCGTCACTCGAGGCCAGCCACGTCTCGTACCCGCGACCATCCATTCCATCCTTTCCATTATAGACAACGTAGGTCATCAGCCATTTGTCGCCCATGCGGAACACCGTCGGACAGTCTATCTTGTGGTAGTTGTCCTTAGGTGCTACCACCATACCATATTTATAAGGGGTGCGCACCTCTTGGTAGATGCGGTTCATCACGTCGGCGGGGATGTCAGCGGCAAAACCGCTGACCACAGTAAAAAACGATATAAGGGCGGTCTGTATTCTTTTCATCGTGCTTGTTTTATTTCTGGAATAGCCAGTCTACTTCTCCCGAGGGACCGTTGAGGCCGCAGTCGCGCGCCTTGATGTTGTCGTTGGTAAAGCCTGCCACCATGAGGATGCCCTTGGGCAGTCGCAGCGTATGGCGACCAGCGGGTAACGCATATTGGTGGATGTTCACCTTGGGCATCTGGACGATACTGATGGCATTGGTAAGGACAGGCTCAGCCTGACCGTATTCATTGCCTGTGGCATCAATCTCCAGTTTGGGAGCCTTGGCAAACTTCTTGTCGTCATCTTTGAAGAGACCCACAAGCACCTTGACGGGTTTGTCGCATTCAAACTGGATGGTCGTTCCGACGATGCGGGTTGTGTCGCGGTTGAGCACCAAGGCCTGCAGACCTGCCAGCTCGGGAGCGAGACTGTCGACAGGAGTGTCGGGACGGTTTTCAAAAACGATGGCACCCTTCTTCAGCGGAACCATGGTGCCGTTATAGGTGACCTTGGCGGCTTGCAGGGGCTGTATCTTGATGGCTGAGGCGGGAGCAGGATGCTTCAGTTTCTCGATGTTCTCCTTGAAGGCATCGACCTCCTCCTGATAGACCACGGCCAGCTCTTTCCACGTCTTCATCTTGCCGCCGTCGCCGCCAACGGGAATGCGGCGCTGGGCCGTCTGCATGGAGTTGGCATAGAGATACCATTCGTCCGTCATGCGACTCAGGTCATACCAGATGCTGAGACTCTGTTCCAGCCAGACGAGAGCCGTCTCCAGGTGGCTGATGTCCTGCGTCCACTTATAGCGAAGTACTTCGGCGGCAGCGCGCACCTTCAGCTGGAACGCCTTGGCAAAGGAGGCATAGCACAGCATGTCGTTCCATACCCGTTGGTATTCGTCGGCATGGCGCGTTGGTTTGGCAGCGGCAGCACCCATCTCGACGAGCGCCATGTCACCGTGGTTGACGCACTGGTCGACGATGTCGAAGGGCAGTTCGCCATGATGCGGCAGACCCTTGTGCTCCTTTTCAATATATTCGATGAGCTTCTCGCCCTCGGGGCCGCAGCTTTCGTAGAAGCCCGGATAGATGGTGTACTTATAGGGATTCACCAGCTCGCCCATCGTCATACCGAGCAATAGCGTCTGGCGATTACCTTCTGTGATACCGAAACGGCGCAACAGCTTCGGGGCTATCTCACCTGCTTCGTCGTATGCATTCAGCACATGACCAGCAGCGATGGTATCTATGCCGTAGTAGTCGGCAAGAACCTTCTTCCAATACGTGCGCTCGGCAGTGGGCAAACCGTTATTTACCAACGCTCCTCGCTGGTCGTTCCAGGCGTAGCGACCCCATACCTGATACCACATCCAGTCGCGGTCCAACTGCCTCAGTCGCTCACCGTTCGGCAGTTTGTCAGCCGTATAGGGCCAGTCCCAGTAGCTGGCCTGCGGATAGAGGTGCAAGCCCTTGGAATGGTGAGCACGGTGCATGGCTTGGACGGTCTTCAGCGTAAAGGATGGTGACGACCAGCGCCATGGCTCGAGGTTGGCAAGGATGTGCACATTATCAATATGTACGGGAGCGGCAGCAGCCAACTGTTGGTGCGTCTCACCCCAAGGGCCACCGGGGGTATAGGTGGTCAACGACTCTCCCGTGTACTTCGACATGGTGTAGATGTTGGGGTAGAGGGGTAGTGACTCTTTCAGCACCAGCGGGCCGTCGGTGTCGTGAGAGCGCAGGACAATGGGGGGGAGACCCACCGGAGATGCGGCGGGAGTGATGGTGGAACCCGCCGGAGATGCAGCGGGAGTGGTGGCGGGGAAGGTGGCGCGGCCGGATGCAGCCAGACCATCCTTGATACCGGGAATGATGGTCTCCTTCATCCACGTCACGTCGTCGTCGATGGTCGCCATGGCTTCACCCAGGCAGACCAAGAGGCCCACGTTGGGATAGTTCTCGATGAAGGCGGCAATCGACTTGCGGGTATAGTCGCTGATGAGCGGCGTGATGGGACGGTGGCGGTCCTGTGTCTTCAGACCGTAGTGGTCGGCGAAGGGCTTGCTCAGGATGATGTTGTAGAACATCTGGATGACCCAGATGCCGCGGCGGTCGGCCTCATGGGTGAGGAACGAGAACATGTCCACGTTCTTCTTGAAGGTCTCGTCGTCTACCTCCAGGGCGAAGGGATAGTCCTTCAGCTTCACCAGCGAGGCAAAGGGATGTCCGTTCCATAGGTAGAGCGAGTTGTATTTGTTCTCTACCATCATGTCGAGGTACTTCACCCATTCTGCCTTGTCGTAGAACCAGGGGAAGTTCTCTGGAGTATAAGGATATTCGTAGACGCCGTGGCCGGGCAGATAGACTGTCTTCTGCAGACCGATGCAGGTGCCGCGCATCACCATGCCCGGTGCTTCCTGGATGGTTTGTGGCGATGGCATTGCAACATACTGAACGAAACTGCCAGCTTGTCGGATGCGGTCTGCCAGCTCTACGCAGCCATAGATGACACCCGTGGCATCGTTGCCCACCACCTTGATGCTTTTCTTGTCCTTGGTGAGGGTGTACCCTTCGGCAGCACCACTGTTAGCGTTCGACAGCACGATGTTGTAGTCGGCATTCTTGCCGGAAACCGTACAGCCCATCTCCTGCAGCTTCTTCTGCAAGTACTCTGCTGCGTATTGCTCACGTGCTGACGCTTTCTTTCCCGTCAGGATGCTGACTCGCTGTGCCATAGCGAAGGTGGCAAGGCATGCAAGCGCTAAAAATACAGATAATCTCTTCATGCTTTCTGGTGCTTTTTATTTATAAAAAAGACTGACGACAAAGCGTTTTGTCATCAGTCTACTATAAAGACGAAGTTATACTTTTAACCATTAAAAAGGATGAATAGCAAGGATTCACGTTTTGAACAGAAACGCAGACTGGTAGGGGCCGTTATGGGGCTATAGCACTCAGGCTATAGTCCATCACAGTTTGTCGATGTCTATTTCCTTATAGGCCATGCGCAGTCGGCGCCAGGTGTAGACGGCATGCAGTTTGCCGTCACGCCCTTGGATAATGCAGGGGTAGGAGTACTGACTGATGGGTGAATCCTCCAGCGTCAAGGCATGGCGCCAGTGTGTGCCGTCGTCACTGATGGCGATAGAAAGCGGTGTGCGGACTCCCTTCTTGGTGCCGGGCAGTGTCTCGAAGTCGTTGTAGATGAGCACGTGCCGTCCGTCCTTCAGCGTGACGGCATCGGTGCCGCTCTGGTTGTTGGGCACGTCGAGTAGTGTGACGTTGGTCCAGGTGTCGCCGTTGTCGCTGGAGAAGGAGGTGGCTATCTTGCCGTTGCGGGTGCGCATCAATACCTGTAGGCGACCGTCCTTGAGCTTGAGGATGGAGGGCTGGATGCAATCGATGGGGTGGCGGCCGTCCTTGGAGGCGACACCTCCGGCATCAGGGGCTTCGATGTCTTCCTTCTTGCCCGACGGAGAAGCGTCGGGAGTGGTGGTGGAACCCGACGGAGAAGCGTCGGGAGTGGTGGTAGAACCCGACGGAGAAGCGTTGGGAGTGGTGGTGGGGGAGCTGCTGCCGGCGGGGATGTTTTCGCAGCGCATGGCCAGCTCGGCATCAACGGGACCGACGTACTTCCATTGCTTGGTCTTCAGGTCGTAGATCTCCATGTGGAACTTCCAACCGTTATCCTCCGTGCTGGAGGGACAGAGCAGACGGCCGTCGATGATTTCGGGCTTGTTCTTGATAGGGCCGAGGAAACCTTTAGGCAGGGGCTCCTTGTCGCTCCAGGTCTTGCCGCCGTCCTTCGACTTGCAGAGCCATCCTGTCCAGTCGGCAACCTTGAGGCCCACCTTGAAGAACAGCCAGAGTTCGCCGTTGGGCATTTCACAAAGGACGGGGTTCCAGCAGGCTTTTCTTCGCTGGTTGGCCGAGGCAGTTCCTTTACGCATGGGGCCTTCAGAAGCAGGAGTGCTTTCAGCGGTGATGCCTGCGATTTCGGCTTCTTTTGTACCTAATGTAAACACGCCGTCGGCGGCAAGGATGGGCTTACTCCATTCGTTAGTGCCTTTCTTCTTGATGCTCACCCAGATGCAGACATCCGGATTGCGTTCATGTTTGCCGCCGAAGTAAGTGGCAACGAGGTCGCCCTTCTTGGTCTCCACGATGCTGGCCGAGTGACATTGCGGGAAAGAGGCATTCTCGTACAGGAACTCGTCCTTCAGAATGGCAGGGTGGGCCGTCGGGATGTCGCAGGAGAAGTGGTATTTGCCGGAACCGATTTCCTGGGTGGTGCCGTCGGGGAAGCAGACGACCGCAGTGGTGTTGCAGGGAACCTGCACGTCCCACTCGACATGTTGCAAGGTCTTTTTCCAGTTGCTGACAATCGTGCCATAAGGCGACAGGTAGCTGACGTTGGCAAACGAGCAGTCCTGGATGCTGAAGTCGGGCTTGAGGATAAAGCGCTTATAGGCAACGGCAGAACCGCTGCCCACAGTAGTGCCGGTGGTGAAAGCCCCTCCTTCTCTGTCAAGGCCGAGTGTGGCGTTGCGAGGAGATGAGTTGGGGAGGTTGATGCCGCCCAGATACTGGTAGCACCAGGTAATCAGGTCGCCCAGCAGCATGACGTGGTTGCCGCTGTTCATCTTAGGACTGGCCTTGTCGCCGTTCCAGAGCTCCCAAATGGTCGTCGCACCATTCTCGGCCATATAGCCCCAGGAGGGATAGCTGTGCTGGGTGGCAATCATATAGGCGATGTCGCTGAAACCGTTGTCAGAGAGGCCGCGCAGCAGCCAGGAGATGCCAATGACTCCGCAGGGCACGTGGGCATTGTTCTTAACGATGATGTTCTCAACGACATTCTTCGTCACCTCTTGGCGGTACTTCTCGGGAACGATGCCGAACGACAATGCCAGCAGGTTGGCGGTGGCGGTGTTGTTGCCGTAGAAGATGGAGTCGGGGTACAGCGGATGCCCCGGCCGCGGTGATGTTCCTTCCTTGACCGTCAGGAAGTGGCGGTTGAAGCTGTCGGTGAGTTTCAGGCGGATCGGTTTCCAGGTGTCGGCTTCGCATCCCCATTGCTCCAGCAGTTGCAGGATGCGGATGACGTAGGCCGTCGAGATGAGGCTGCCGTCCGTCTTGCGGGCCGGGTCCTGCGAATGGATCAGCTCCAGTTTCTCGGGCGGCACGCACCAGTCGCCATAGGTGTCCTTGGTGATGATGCCGTCCTTCAGATAGTCAGCCATCAGGTGTTGCAGCCAGCGCTTGATATACGGATACGACTTGTCGATGGCTTCGCGGTTGCCGTACTGGCGATACAGCATGTCGCAACCGAAGGGTAGGGCGGCAGGCCATGTCACGTCGTCGTTGTAGTAGTTCCAGTAGGCGGGAGCCACGTCGCAGAAGACACCGTCCTCGCGCTGTGACTCACAGATGTCTCGCATCCACTTGGTGTACAGCCGTTCGTTGTTGAAGACAAAGCTCTCGCCCAGCGAGCCCATGGTGCGGTCGCCCAGCCACGGCTGACGCTCGTTGCGCTGTGGACAGTCGACGGGCATACCTTTATAATTAGAATAGATGCCCCACCAGGCATTCTTCATCACCTGGTTCAGCGTGGCATCCGAGCATTCGAAAGTACCCGTCGTTGCCATATCGTCGCTGACGGTATAGGCACGCAGGTCCTTGGCCGGTCCTGTCACCTGAGCGTAGCGGAAACCGTGATAGCTGAAGGTGGGGTGCCATTCGGCAGTCGCCTCGCTGGCCGAACCAGCGGGCGCAGTACCGCAGACGTAGATATCCTCCGAACGGGCGTCGCGGAAGTTGTCGAGGTACAGCGAACCGTCGGCGTTGAGCTTCTCGGCATACTTTACGCGGATGGTGTCGCCGGCATGGCCTGAGGGTGTAAAGCCTATCCATCCCGCCATATTCTGATGGAAGTCATAGATGACGACCTGCTTGCCTTGGGCATTCTGCTTCTGGCTGACCACCAGCGGCTGTTGTGTCTGGGGATCCATCACCATGCCCGGCGCCATCTGTGCCCGAAGGGTGCCCAGCGGTATGGCGGTGCGCTCGGCCTGCAGCCAGGCATGGTCGTCGTAGCCTGGCTTGTCCCAACCCGTCAGTTCCTTACGGGCGTCATATTCCTCGCCGTCGTATTCGTTGTTCGAGCGGATAGGGCCATTGGCCGTTATCTTCCACTTCTCGTCGGTAGAGATACGCTTGGTGGTGCCGTCGGTAAACTCGATGAGGATGTTGATGCGACACTTCGGCAGTCCGAAGACCGGTGCCTTGTAGGGCTTGTTCTGGCGCATGGGGAACAGCCGGCCGTTGCCCAGCACCAGTCCGATGCAGTTCTTCTCCTTCAGTCCTCCTGTGATGTCGTAGGTGTTGTAGAGCACCGTCTTGCGGTAGTCCGTAGGCATGGGCATCAGGACGTTGGCATTGTAACAGACGCCGTTGATGTGGAACTCATGCAGTCCGATGCCGGCCACATAGGCGATGGCGCGCTTGACGGGCTTGTCCAGCTCGAACTCCTTGCGGACGTAGCGGGCTGCCAGTCGGGTGTGCAGTCCTCGCTCTTCGCCGGGCATCAGCCGCTCCAGACCAATCCAGCGCCCTGTCCAGTGGCTCTCCTTCAGCAGACCGATGCCGAAGCGCTCCTCCTCGCTCCACGCACTCTCGCCGGCCGTCGTCCAGACTTTCACTTTCCATGTGCATTGCGTGGCGCTCTTCAGCGGCTGTCCGCCATAGCGCACCCACAACTGCTGGTCCGAGTCCACCTTGCCGGAGTTCCACACCTCGCCCTTGTCGGTAGAGACGATAATCTGGTAGGCCGTCTGCTGTACGTTCTGCTTCTCGCTTCTGATGAGCCACGAGAACCGCGGTGTGTCGGTATCAATGCCCAGAGGACAGTCCATATTCTCTACTCTCAGCCACGAGAGGCTGACGTCCGCAACTCTTGCTTTCTGCTTGCCTGCCACCAGCATCGGCAGTAGCGCAAGACACATGATTGTCAGTAGCTTTTTCATTGGTTCTTCTTTACTAACATAAAGACGGACAACAGCCGTTTTTGTCCTCGCAGGCCCCCAAGGAACCCACTCCCCGCTAAGGCTGATTAGTAAGCAAAGTCTCCTTGAAAAGCAACATCCGCCTCCTTAAGAAGTAATCTTGCCATACTTCCGACTATAGTCAGAGGTTGTGCTGACTATAGTCGGAAGATGCGCTGACTATAGTCGGAAGGTTTGCTGACTATAGTCGGAAGATAGTAAAAGTGGCACTTTGCGATTGCTTAAGTGCCACTTCGTAGTTGGTGAGATCTCTTGATACTGTCGGTGAGTCCTACTTCAGATAATAGAAAATCGTGTTTGCTTGCTTCTGGCGCACCAGGATGGCGTCCTCTCCTTCGCAGAGTTGCGTTAATATTTGTTCCGCTCTATAGCGTGTGACGTGCCACAACTTCATGAAGAGGGGACATGTAAGGTAATTATGCTCTGTAAGATACTCGATAACCTTCTGTCTCAGTTTCTCGTCCTCGTGCCATTCTGAATGTCCCACGGAACCTCGCGGAGCAGAGTTCTCGAAGTACACGAGTTGCTGCTTGGCATAGTCCAGGAATTCCTTGTCGGGCACGAAGTTAATGCCCGTCACCTCCACCTCGTTGCCCGTAATATCGTTGGGGTCGGTTACGATGCGCTTGTGCACGGTGCCGTCCTCGTCAACGACAGGCTTCAGACCGATGCTCAGCGAGAACGTTCCTATACCGTTCAGGTGTATGCGATGGTTGAAGTTCATGTGCGATACCATCTGTTTCTTCAGCCACTCCACGGC
>OCTW011519350.1_pt1 | contig 28199 bp, 26 predicted proteins | sample 1539671 | NCBI WGS metagenome assembly OCTW01 (sample SAMN02144230, study PRJEB22623) | gut metagenome | biome: sheep rumen | host: Ovis aries | place: New Zealand | reverse complement strand
TGTTATTTTCTAAGAATAGATTTAGAAGTGATGGTAAATTAATAGTGTTTTTTAAATAGATATTATAGTCATATTCGTTATATTTATTTACTAAAAGATATAACATATTATTACCGTATTTATTTACTAATTCATCATCGTATGCAAGTATATTAAACTCTTTTATTTTATCTTCTATATTAAATAATAGTGCATATCTTAAAAGAGTATTAGAACTACTAAATTCTTTTATAAATGGAACTTTAGTTAGTAATTCTTTAGTGTATTTATTTAATATATTATTAGTAAATGCATTCTTGTAATTTATATCATTTCTAATTAGATCATATCTTTCTTTTTTTAAAATCAAGTCTATAGTACTTTCTTTTATTAGATATGTTGGTATAGTGCTATTAGTTGGTAGTGCATCAATTATCTTACTTATAGTATCTATAGTTATATTTTTTATATCAAATTTATCTATTAGATCTAGTCTATTATTATTAATTATATTAATCAGTAATGTTTCATTAGTTCTCAAATCTTCTGGTAAATAATCCAAGTTTTCTGTAATTATAATTCCATATTTATTTATTATTTCTTTTGTAATAGCATCTTTTGTATAAACAAAATCTTTAATTAAATCATATCTATTACAGTTAAGAACTATTTCTAGTACATTAGAGTTTATTAAAAAATGTGGAAGATAATCTATGTTACTAATATATTTTTTAAAAGAATCAGAATATAATATCTCATTAGTAAATGCTTTTTTATCAAAGTTTCTAATTAAATCATATCTATTATTATCTAGAGCTACTTTTAGTAAGTTTTTATTATCTTGTAAGGTATATGGTAAGTGAGATAAGTTATTTAATATCTCTAGACCATATTTAGTTACTATTTCATCTGTTATAAGACTTTTATCAAAGTTATCTACTAGATCAAATCTATTATTTTCTAAGGCTATTTGAAATAATAGTTCATTATCTTCTAGTGAGAATGGTATATCTTCCATATACTTTATTAATTTAGAACCATATTTTTTTATTGTTTCGTTATCTAGTTCTATATCAAAGTTTGAACACAGTTCAAACTCTTCATGTTTTAAACATAGATTAAATAATGATTTATTAATTGAAGTCATTTCTTCGAAATTAGACACTTCTAGTGCATCAAGTATTTCTTCTTCATATTTATTAATAATGTCTTCAGTTAGTAGTTTAGGGCTAAATTCGATTAGTCTATCAAATATTTTATTATTTAAGTAATAATTAAATAGTTCTTTAGATTTAGCAAATATAGTAGATACTCCATGCTTATTAAAAGAAACTACTTTATCAAAGTTATTCTTAACTATTTCATCCACTTTATTAGTATCTATATAATTACCATATTTAAATAAATCTAATGTATCAAAGTCACTTAGTTCTATGGCTTTATCTAATAGATAAGTTGGTAAGTTATCTAGTCTATCTAGGAATGGAGTTAGTTTATCATAGTATAAATCTATGAATTCTTTATCTTCTGGAATAGTATTGTTATATAGTAAATTATATTTTCCTTGTTCCATTACTTTATATTTTGTGTAGTCATTTGTTATATTGTTTCTTTCAATTTCTTTATTTGCTATATCGTCTAGTATAGCTATAACATTTTTATCTTCTATAGTTTTTAATAGATTATAGTTCATTTCTATTAATAGATTATATTCTTTATTATTAATTAAGAAATCTCTTAAATCCTTATTATCTTTTAAGTTAGATGGGAAGTATTTCAAAAGAGATTCAATTATTTTATCTTTATAAACTTCTAGGATTTCTTTAGTAATAAATTTAGTGAATTTAAGTGCAATACTTACTTTATCTTTTTTAAGGCAAGTTAAAAAGAGTTCATGATTATCTAGTAGTGTTTCATCTAGTATAGTAAATTCATCTATGTTATCTGCGTATTTATCTAGATTCATAGTAACTCTCCTCTACTATATAAGTATAACATAAATAAAAGACTAAACATAGTTTAGTCTTATCTAGTAGATTCAAAGCTTTGTATATCATTTAAAGAATCAGAATCTAAATATCTATAATTATGGCCATTAATATATTTATATTTTTCTTCATAATACTTTTTATTTTCAAAGTATTTTTTAGAACTTACTAAGAATATACCTATACCCTTTTCTTTAGCTTTATCTACTGCTTTCTTTGTTATTTCATCTTTGCAGTATAAAGCTATTTCTTTAAGTTTTGGAATATCTTTATCTAATTCTGTCTTAGTAGAGCCTTCTTCTAGAACTAATATTTCTGAATATTGTGTAGCAGATAGACCTGTAATTTCTTCTGGCATCATAAGTGGGAATACACTTCTTGTGGCTTTCTCACTAAATTCAAATGGCTTATACATAGTAAATGAATCATATGGGAATACATGAACTATTTGATTAGAATTTAGACTATCTCCATCATATAGATAAGTATTACATTCTTCTGGGTCTCTAAATGTTGCAAGGCAGTCACTACCTATAAGTGAATATGAATGACCTGTTGGAAGATCTGTAGTAGTTTTGCTCAAAAAACTATTACTTCTTACTATTCCAAAGAATGGAGCATCTTCTATTCTATATACATCTATTCCATATTCTTTGGATAGTTTTTCATCTTTATAATTCTTTAGAGATTCTTTAGTCAATGAATAATCTTTTATTGATTCTTTAACTATATTTCTTGCAAATGACATATCATCGTAAAGTATTTCTTTTATATTTATTTTCTTTAGTTCTTCATGTAATTCTTTCTTTTGATTAACAGATAACATGTCTATTTGTCTTATCTTTTCGTATATACTTATATTTTCCCTTTTTATAACAACATTTCCATCATAGTAGAAACCTAATAATTCATTAATATCAATCATTATATTATGGAAGTTTTCCTCAAAGTGATAATCTATTATATAGTTTGATAGACTTCTATCGCTTAGTTCTTCTAAGTATTCATATATGCCTTGTAATTTATTTTTATTGTAGCTATTTTCTATTTCTTTTCTTGCGTCTGCATTATGTGTATATTCAAGATAAGTACGATATCTGTCTCTAGATTCATTATAATTGTAAATATCTTTTTGTTCTTTATATTTATGCATATTTTCTATTTCTTCATAAATCTTATTATATGGATAATATAATGTATCTTCATTTGAATTATTTATAAATGAATCTTCTTCTTTTTTTATGTAGTTATTTAATGTAGTAGTATCCGTAGAATAACTAAGATCATTAATTATTTCTCTAGCTTTAAATATATTATTTTTATCATAAATCTTTTTAGCAAGTTCTTTAGTCATTAGATTAGTATTTACATGAATGTATGGTGTTTCTACTCCATTTATTAGTTTATTTTTACTAGAGTTAATGATTGTTTGTTTTGCATATCTTGCTAGGGAGCTAATATTAATTCTTTTATCTGCTAGATCAATATTATATATATTTATAATTTTATTAATAACTTCTTTATCTGCACTAGATATTAGTCTATATAGCATATCCATTCCGTATGGCCAATTATCTAGTTTATTTAATATATAATCTTTATTAAAATAGCTAATTGTTTGTGCTATCTTATCTGGATATATTTCTAATTCAAACATTTTATTTAGTATTAAATCATAACTTTCAGTTTTAAGATTATTTAGATTAGCATAGTAAGTATTAATATTTGTATCTATAAAAGTTTCTAAAAATAAATTATTTTTAAATAATTCATTCTTATATTTTGAATAAGCTAAAATATAATTAATTCTTTCTTCTATTAACGGAGAATCATTAAGAATACTAATTCCTTCATCATCTAAAAGTTTAAGTATTTCACCATTGTTGTCACTTTCTACAAATCTCATGAATTCTTCTTTTGAAGATTCATTAATTATGTATTCTTTATTCATGTTATCACCTAGTATTAATTATACTAATAAAAGACTAGATTAATCTAGTCTTTTTGCTTTAATATCACTTAGAGAGTATCTTCCTGGAATGATCTGATTATCTACTAAATTAGCTAGTTTATTATCATCTTTGATTGATAATAAAATCATCATATCTTCATAATACATTATAGCTTTTATTTGATTTTTACATGATACACTAATTATTTTTCCATCAATTAAGCTTTCTACTTGATATGGTTCTTCTAGATATGTTTTACACAAGTTATATTTTATGACGTCAGATGAATAAATAATATCTAGAGCATCATTTATTTCTTTAATCATTTCTTCTCCATATGCATCTTTTATCATATTTTCAAATATTTTTGTGGATTTCTTACCACTAAAATTAATAGAAATAAATTCTTTAACTGTTATACCTAGTGCTACACATATTTCTTTTAGTAATTGATCATACATTTGATAATTTCTTAAGTTACTTCTAAATCTAGCTCCACTTATCATTCTTAAATCTTCCGATTTATAGTCTTCCAGATCCTTTTTAACTCCAAATACATTATAGAAAACCATTTCTGCAGCATTTTGAGTTTGTGCTTCCATTAGTAATCTATATTTATAATCTTGCATTACTCCTACACATTTTTCTTTTCCATATATGTAGTATGTTTGAAGAAAATGAGTAAGTTCATGGAAGAATGTGATGATTGCCATTTCATTAGATAGATGACCATTTATGTATATAATATTATTTTCGCTAAGACCTTTATTATCTTTTCCTAAACCTTCGTGTTTAGAAAGAAACTCTTCATCATCAGGGTTATAATAAACTACACCTTTTAGTATATAACATGCTTTATTTATAAGAGAATTAATTATATTCTCGTCAGTTACTATACCTAACTCATATAATGAAGTAATATAGTTAGCTATCATTGAGGCATCAATAGGTCTAATGCTTTTATTATTTTCTACTATTATTCTTTTTATATCATCAACTTTTAACATATATATCCCCCGAATCAAACATATATATAATATAAAAAAGATAACTAATTTGTAAAGTTATTAGTTATCTTTTTAATTATTTATTTAAGTATTCTTCAAATGTTAAGTTATTATTCATTATATATGTAGCTTTTTCTACATCATCAATATATCTAAAATGCCATGGTTCATATGTGTATCCAGTAGAATCTTCTCTTCCTTCTAAGTATCTTAGAATAAAACCATATTTAGCTAATTTAGAATGAACTACATTAAATATTTCTCTTTCTTCAATCATATCTTCATTTTCGTAAACTAGTTCTCCATTTACTTTTAGACATATATCTATAGCAAGACCTGTGTGATGTTCAGAGTAACCTGGTACTGCTGCATATTTTTTGGCGTATTCAACACCTTTTTCAGGATCAGCTGACCATCTATCCCAAAGTTCTTGTTGAGCTCTTACTGAACGATATGCACTATCAAGTTCGATAGTGGCATTATATTCTTTTAATGCATTATCTACATCTTCTTTTAGTTTTAGATATGCTTCATATGCTTTCTTTTCAACTTTCATACCGTCATCCCAAGCATCTTTTGTATCTACTAATTCTAGTTTTTCTTCCCAATCATCAGGTAATTTGTTTTGCTTGTTTACTAATACCATATAGTCATACTTATTAGTATTAGTCTCCTTTTTTTCTTCTTTATTGCATGCTGTTAGCATACATAATGCAAGTAATAATACTGATATTGAAATAATTTTTTTAATCATAAACTTCACTCCTTAAGTGTATTTTACAATATTGAATTGAAATATAAAATATATTATTTACATTATTAAATTGTTAAATATATACTTAATATAGATTAGGAGTTGTTGAAATGAAATTGTTAAAATTAATACTTGCTATTTCTGCTGCTTTTGTTCTTGGTTCATGTGGTCCAAGTGACAAAGCTAGTTTAGAATTTATTGATGTACTTAAGGATGCTAATATAATTAGTAAGGATTATAACTACGTTGAAAAGTTTGAGTTTGTGAGTCACGGAAGTGGTGGCTTATCATATAAAAACACTTACTATATATTTAATGAAAACAATAAATATAATGCTATTAAAATAGAAGAAAAAATAGAAGATTCAGAGTTCTTTTATAAAGCATATGTTTATTATGATCTAAAGTTAAATGATATAAAAGAAATTGAGTGTAAAGAAGGATCTGACTATTATTTAATAAATGATGTGAAAGCGTGTTATTCATCTTCTAAGTATGTATTTCAAGAAGCAGAATATAATGTTTTTACTATTAAAAAGAAAAATATATTTTCAGGAAAATATAGTATTGAAAAAGTTGAAGAATAAAAGAAGTACTACATAGTAGTACTTTTTATTTTAAATAATTAATAATATCTTCAACTGTTTTTTCTACACCTTTTTTATCTACATTAATAATTAAGTCATAGTTAGAGAAATCTTTCCAATCTCTATTAGTATAGAATTTATAATGCTTTTCTCTTTCTTTGTTAATCTTATTAATTATCTTAGGTGCTTTGTCTTTATCTAGTTTGTAATATTTAGTAGCTCTTTTAATCTTATTTTCTTCATCTGAATATAAGAATATTTTAGTAACATCTTTATTATCTTTTAAAATATAATCTGCACATCTACCTACTATTACGCTTGATTCATTTTTAGCAATATTCTTAATCACTTTAGTTTCTGCAATAAAGATTCTATCGTCATTTTCTGTTTTTCTTCTTGTTTCTTCAGTTGCTTCTACATAGTTCTTTGTAAGGCCAGATTCTTTCGCAGTTAGGCTAATAAGATCTTTATCATAGAAATTAATACCTAGTTTATCTGCTAGTAACTTACCAACGTATCTACCGCCTGAAGCATATTCTCTAGATATTGTTACTACTATATGTTTACCGTGATATTCTTTAGTTTCAACTTTATCAGTAATTTCTTTTTCATAGTTAGTATTATCTAGTTTCTTATATTCATCTAGTAACATAAATATAGCTATTACAAAACAAATACCATCTGCAATGAAACCAGCATTTAAAATACCATAGATACCTTTATTTAAAGCAAGTGATAAGAATAAAGATATAGGTATTAATAAAATAATTTGTCTAATGAATGCAAATGCTGTAGCTTTTTTTACTTTACCTAGTGATTGAATTAAGACACTTCCTGTCATTTCTAAAGCATTTAATCCCATTACTAAGAAGAATGAATGACACATAAGTGTTGCAAACTCCATGAATAATTCGTAACTTGGATCATTTGCTTTAATGAATAATCCTGCAAGTTCTTTAGGAAATAAGAAGAATACTAAGTTAAATATTAAACCTATTCCTATGTTAATCAATAATACTTTTCTTATTGTTTCTTTTACTCTTTCTTTATTTCCTGCTCCGTAGTTAAATCCTACTATTGGTTGAGCTCCAATTGAAACACCTAGAACAAATGAAATATAGATACTATTTACTTTAGACATTACTCCATATACTGATAATGGAATATCTGCTCCAAACTTTGATGATGCTCCTAGTTTAGTCATCATATTATTCATAAATACAAATAATACTAAAACTGTACCTTGAGTAATACATGAAGATAGGCCAAGACCTAATACCTTAAATACATTCTTATCTAGTTTTAAGCTTTCCTTAGTTAGTTTAATTGATTTAAACTTCTTAATATATAGAATAGCTATTATAAAAGATATAAATTGTCCAATTACTGTAGCGATTGCTCCACCTGCTACACCTTTATTAAATCCAAATATAAATATTGGGTCTAAGATAATATTTATAATTGCTCCAACAACTAGCATTATCATAGAGTATTTTGGTGAACCATCAGCTCTTATGATATTTGATAGTGATGAATATATAATCATAAATGGTGCCCCAATAGCAATTATCTTTCCATATTCTAATGCATAGTTATATACGTTTTCAGTACATCCAAATAACATTACTAATTTAGGCATAAATATATATGATAATACTCCTAATATAATAGATATTATAATTGTAGTTGTAAGTGCTTGTCCTACTCCTTTAGCTGCTTCTTCATCATTACCTTCACCTTTCTTTAAAGAAAGATTTGCTGCAGCTCCATTACCTATTAAACTTGCTATAGCATTAAATACTATTACTAATGGGAATATTACATTAGTAGCAGCATTACCAAGTGTACCTACACCTTGACCAATAAATATTTGGTCTACTATGTTATAAATAGAATTTATTAACATACTAATTACACATGGTATTGAAAAAGATAGTAATAGTTTAGTTATTTTATCTTTTCCTAAATCAATTTTATTCATAATTTTCTTCTCCTTTTTTAATCAGCTGTTACATAGTAACACAAATATTTTTTTTGTGTAAGTATTTTTTTAATAAAAAAATCAGTATCATAAGATACTGATTTTAAGCTTTATTTTTTATACCCACTCATTTTTTTATTAATAAAGTCAATAGCCCATTTAGAATTAATTTTGTATAACATCTTTAAGAACTTTGAATCACTTCCTAAGAATAATTTAAATTTATTTTTCTTAATACCGTTTATAATTTCAGATGCAGCTACATCTGGTTCAAGCATATTATATGAAGATGTGTCTTCTTTTGAAGCACCTAGTTCTACTTTAGAGTTTTTAGTAATATTTGTATTAACTGCTCCTGGCATTACTACCATTACTCTTACATTAGTATTTGCAAGTTCTGCATATAATCCTTCAGTTAGTATCTTTAATGCTGCTTTAGATGCACCGTAGATTGTTTGACCTGGGAATGGAAAGAATCCACCCATGCTTGAAACATTTACTATGTATTGTTCTTTTTTATCTTTAGTTAAATCTTCCATGAAGAATCTTATTAAATGTAATGGGCCAAAGAAATTTATATTCATTACTCTATTAATTACTGATTCATCTAAATTAGCTACATTAGTAAAAGGTTGAATAATACCAGCATTATTAATAATAATATCTACATCAGAGTAATCTTTTTTGTATGCTTCTCTGAATGCTCTAATAGATTCTTTTTTACCCATATCTACTACGTATGTTTTTAATTTATTAGAATTTAATTCTTCTTTTAATTTATTTAGATTATCTTCGCTAATATCTACAGCAGCTACATTAGCACCTTCTTTTAGTAATTGTTTAGTTAGTTCTTTTCCAATTCCACTTGCTGCTCCTGTTACGATCACATTTTGTTTTTTAATTTCCATGTTTACTCTCTCCTATTCTAATAATAATTATAAATTATTATTAAATAAAATAAAAGACTAGATTAGTCTAGTCTTATTCTTCTTTTATTGCTATAGAACTAATTACCATGTGTATTATATATGTAATTAATACACCGAAGCATACATCAGTTAAGAAGTGTGCAGTCATGTGAATTCTATTGTAACCATATAAGATAGTCCATACACATGCAAATGCAAAACTAATATATGTTATTACTTTATTTTTATTCTTTAGTACATTAGCTACTAAAGGTAATGTAAACATCATAGATGCGATAGTCATATTACCACTTGGCCAGCTCTTAAATGAGTCATTAGAACCTGCTAAGTTAGGTATCATTTGCCACCAGTTTCTATATATATTTTCATAGTTATCTAAAGTTATTAGATATTTAAATCTAGGTCGTGATGCAACTTGTTTTAACCAAATATTAACAAAGTCACTAGTAATACTTGCAACAAGTATTACACCACCTGTAGCAATTAATAGATTAGTATTTTTATCATCTAATAATTTATTCATTAATGGTGGAATCCATGCAAATAATAGTATCCAGATACAGTATGCAGCTATAGATAGCCAAATACTAGATTCTCCTGCTGTGTATCCAAGTGCGGCTCTTAGAGATTTGCCAAAGTAAGAATTACAATAATAAACTGCTAGGAAGTATGAAAGAATTAACAATCCCCAGGCTAGTTTATTCCACTTCTTGCCTTTACCTCTTAATCCTTTAAATAAACACATACCTGCTACTGGATATAGGCAGTATGAAAAGTATCCTCCATAGTTTGCAAACCATGTACCTATTTCTGTTTTATTAGCTAGTGCCTTAGATATATCTAAGTCAGTAAATGATCCAATTATAATTCCTAATATACATATTCCAATTACTATATAAGAATAAAAAATTGGCATTCCAAGTATTTTTTTATTTTTCATTTATTACTCCTTTTCTAATTAATATTAATAATTATTGTATTATTTATACCAATCCTCCTAGAAATTCATAAAGCAATACAATTGAAGTAAATAGATGCAATATAAAAAGTGCATTTCTTGACTTAATTATATCTTATTTTTAAAAAATATAAATAATAAAAAAGCTAGTTTTAACTAGCTTTTGTTATTAATCTACTTTTTCTAATTCTACTGATTTAGTTTCATCATTGTAGCTGTATTTAAATCTATATTCTTTATTTGAATCATCTTTTATAGTAAATCTATATTCACCATTTTGTTCTCCAGATACTTTTATTGTGTGAAATTCTTCATTGGATGTTACAACTTCAACATTACCTTTTTTTGTACCACTATAGGAAGTTATTTTAATATCTCCTACAAAGTTAATATCTAAACTATCTAAGGTTTTATATGTTTCATATTTATTACTAAATAATCCACCTTCTATTACTACTAGGGCTGCAATAAATATTGCAACTATAGATAATGTAATTACTTTTAGATTTTTCTTATCAAATACATTTAAAGTGATTACGACTATAGAAGCAATACAGAATATAAATGATAATAAGTGATGTGGGAAATTATCTAGAGATGCTCCAAAATAACTTATTCCTTGGTATGCTAACCAACATAACATTGGTAAAAGTATAATCATACTTAAGATATTATTCTTTTTAATGTAGTAACCAATGTAGCCCATTGGAAGACATGCTAATGTCCAGATAAACCAGTATCTATAATAATCAAATATTTGCCATCCTAACCAACTAAATGGTACTTGTAATAAGTATACTAATGGTTGGCTTATTAAGAAGAATACAAAGCATTTTAGTGCACTATCTAAATTACTTTTACTGTTACATATTATTAGTATTCCAAATAGTATCCACCATTCAAATGTAATTGATATATCTCTAAAAGATGTATCTTTTGTGATTGGAATAATTGCCATAGCAGCAGTATATACTCCTGCTAGTATTGCAAATATAATTAGTTTTTTCCATGTAAGGTCTATTCCACCAAATAATTTTTTCATTAATTACCTCTTCCTTCTTTACAATAAAAATAAATATTACTTAAAGTAATATTTACATTCATATATAATTCTTTGTTTTTATAATTATATCATAAATAAGTAAAAGTTGGTTATACCAACTTTTACTTATTGTGATACTTCTTTCTAATTTTTACTGGTGTATTTAAGCTTTCATAATATACTTTGTTAATTAAAGATAATTGTTTTTTTAATGCATTTAGATTTATTTTTAGAAGCATTCTATATTCATCTTTAGTTAATGCACCTTCTTCATATAAAGCTTTAATTATTAATGTAGTATTATATTTATATTCAAATGTGGCATTTTCTATATAATCCTTTTTAGTAATACCATGTTCTTTATCCCTTTCTATTGAACTTCTCGGAAAATTTATAGATGAAAAATATTCGATTAGAGTTTCTATCATATTTTCTTCTTCCCATGATAGTAAGATTCTATCGTGATCTCCACACATTTCACAGTAAGTTGTAATGTCTTCTTCATCTAGACAACTTACATAATAACCTCCTAAGTGAGATTCAACTAAGTGTTCCATATTAACTCCTTTTATAATCCTAATAATTCTTTTTTCTTTTTATTAAACTCTTCTTCTGTAATTACGTTTGAGTCTAATAGTTCTTTATATTTTTTTAATTCTTCTATAGGATCTTTTTTATTAAATTTATTAATTAAATTATTTACTCCTTTAGTAACATTTTCTTTAGTTTTAGTAAAATTCTTATTAAATATTTCTTTAAAGTTTTCTTTTTCTTCTTCTTTTACTTCTCCAGTTTCTTTACTTAGTAGTTCTATATCTTTATTATATTCGTCTTCAGTGTAATTAAATGCTGCTTTGTCTAGAGTTTCATTTAATCTTTTTGCCATAGGCATCATTGAAGCATAGTTAATAGTACCAGATATTACTCCACCTATTAAAGGTATAGCTTTAGATACTCCAGAAGCTAGAGTTTTCTTTGTAAGAGTATAACCTACAAAAGAACATATTTTTTTAATAATTGGATACCAGAATGTTTTTGTTAATGCTTTTTGAGGTATCTTTTTTAAAGCTGTTTTGGCTACCTCAGTAGATAATACTCTTACTCCTGATACAGCACCTGATACTCCAAACATAACACCACAGTAAAGGATTAATTGGTTTCTTATCTTTTCATCATCAACTTCTCCATTTATCCATAAGTCATCTGCACCATATAGGTAAGATAATTCTTGAGCAAGTCTTAATGATACTCCAAAGAATTGCAACATATCTGCAGGAATAGTAGCTGCAAGCGCTAGTCCTCCTGGTATACCTGCCGCAAATGATGCAATTGATGATTCGCTAGTTCTTTTAAGTATTAGTTTATTTGCAATGTTATTTATTTCTTCTTTTGTAATACCTGCTTCTATTGGGCCTAAATTAATTATTTCTTCTAGTAATTCAACTTTATTAGAAAAGTTTTCAGCTAAGAATTTATTTCTATCTACCTTTACTCCAGGTATTTGAATAGACTTAGATACTATCTCTTCTAAAGCTAAATCTGAAGCTATTTCTTTATTCTCTTTAAGAGATAACTTATTATTCATATAAATACTCCTTTTTCTAGTTTTATTATATCATTAATATAAAAAATAGAAGATGGTAAACTCATCTTCTATTTTATTTCTATTAATTCGTATTCTCTACTACCTACTCCTAGTTTTGATGCACATTCAATAGTATGTATACCATTTCTAGAATTTACTCTTTCCATGAAATGTTCTTTACCAGGATCATTAGATTTAGTAACTAAATCAATACAAGCTTGATCTATTGCAACTGGGTCTAGACTTGCTAATATACCTATATCTTTTAGACATGGGTCTTCTGCTACTGCACAGCAATCGCAATCAACACTCATGTTACACATGATATTTATGAATACCATATTGCCATGAAAGTAATCTACTACTGCGCTTGCGGCATCAGCCATGCTTTCTAAAAAGTCGTCTTGTGGTGGTAAGTTATCCCATAGTGTATATTGATCTTTATTTGTACCTGCTGAATGTATCAATGCTTTACCTGCAGATGATGCACATCCAATTGATAGTTGTTTTAAAGCCCCTCCAAAGCCACCCATTGGATGGCCTTTAAAATGAGATAACACTAACATAGAGTCATAGTTTTTAATATTCTTTCCGAGTAAATCTTCTTTTAAGTGATATCCGTTATTAATTGGAATAGATATATCTGGTCCTTCTTTGTCCATTAGATCTACTTTAAATATAGAATCCCATCCATGTTTTTTAATAGTTTTTAAGTGTTTTTCTGTAGTGTTTCTTTCTCCAGCATATGCAGTGTTACATTCAACTATAGTTCCACCTACATAATCTACCATTGGCTTTAAGAATTCTGGTTTTAGAAAGTTTTGATTACCTTCTTCTCCAGAATGAACTTTAACTGCTATATTACCAGTTAGTTTTTTATCTAACATGTTATATAGTTTTATAATATTTTCACTTGTTATTTCTCTTATAAAATATACTTTTGGTTTAGTCATAGTAGTACCTCCTTATTGGTTTTTATTATATAACATTATTATATGATTTATCTATATCCATAGGACTCACCTAGCTAGATTATAGCACACTCTTAGGAGGGCACTCGTTCTATTTATTTAAGGTCTGTTCCATCAATATTATTGATGCGAAGAAATACACGATACTTCTGGCAATTTTTCATTCTTTTTATAATCCCATTGTTTTAACAAATCTTTATTATCCGAAACAAAGTTTGCCATAGTGCTATCTTTTTTTGCTTTATATTTTAAAATGTATTTTTAAATCTAGTGACTTAATTTCTGTATTATTACCTTTTTCTAATCTCTTCTTATTAATCTTATCAAAAGGAGGAATTACATATTTTACATTTGGTATTAATATTTCTATTAAGTAATGATCATTAATTTTAGTAATGTAAATGTTATTTTCAGGATTAATTAAGTAGCTATACTCTTTAGAATTTAGATGCAAATCTCCATAAATTTTATCAGATATGTTTACTCTTTTATCTGAAATAAGATTACTAATGTCATAATTTATATCAATATTTAAGTCATACTCTTTAGTTTCTATTTCAAGTAAACCTTTATCATATTTTATATTCTTAATTAATTGTTCTGTGTTATTTATTATAAATTTTGAATAATTCATTATTGTATCCTTCTTTCTTTTTTAGTTAATATAATACTCTCTATAACTATTCCATTTGGTTTAATTCTTATTTTATTTTTTAATCTACTAACAAATAAAATAATTGTTATTGTCTTTATAAGAATTCTTATAAGACTCACCTAAAGATAGTATAGCATAAAAATAAGAAGTACTTGGTACTTCTTATTTTGATTGTCTTACTATATTTTCAGCATCTTCTATTGAATTAAAACCTTGATATATAATTCTTTCAGCTGTTTTTCTATTAATGCCTTTTTTAACTAATTCATTGCACATTTCTTCAGAGATATAGTGACCTACATCAATAGATTCTTCTTCTAAGTCATTAGTTTTATTTGCATCTATTTCATATAAGAATTCTAAAAGTAATGTTTTTAATCCTTCTAATGTGTTTTTTTCATGGTATTTATCTTCTTCATCTCTATATACTGTTGATTTACCATCTAAATCTATAATATTTACTTTTTGTGTTATTGGATTAACTAGAACATGTGAATGTCCTTTAGTTTCGTGTCTTTGTCCACCTTGATAATAGTGAGTTTGTACATCTGGAGAATTAGATAGATCTTCATGGTATATGTTATTATCCATTAATTCTTTTACAGCTTTTATAGTTTCTAAGGCTAGTTTCTTTTTATATAGGAATGGTGCACCTCTAAGGTCATGTATTGGTATATTACCTTCTAAGAATTTTACTTTTTTTAGTAATACTCCAACTAATTTGCCATCTACATATACTGCTTTTTCTGGTAATTTAGTTAAATAAACATCTTTTTGTTTATTTGTAATTTCATTAATAGCATCTTGATCTCTTAGTCTTATATTACTATCATCTACATCTTTTATGTAATATCTAATGTTTGACTTTGATGAAGCAAATTTAGGTTTATTTTTGGGATCATATATCTTCATATCTGAGTCATCTTCAACTAATTCACTAGGATTATTAAAGAAACTTTTTCTATATATTTTAATTAGATAATCATTATTAAAATTAAATACAAGTCCATCTGTTCCTTGACCTACTTTATTTTTTATTATTTTTTCAAATTGTTCTTTAGTTATATTAATTTTGTTGTTTTCCATGTAATCACTTCTTTTCAACTATTATAAATATATAATAACATAAAAAGACTAGATTACCCTAGTCTTTATAGTATTATAGATGTCTAAATTCTGAAAAGTTATAATCTTTTTCTTTAGCATTAGTTATCTTATATATATTATTTGTTTTAGTATCTTCTACTTTATTATTATTCATAGTTATAGTGTGTTCTTCTAGTTCTAAAACATCTAGAGATGTATTTAAGGTTTTATCTTCTTTATACATACTAGATGTTGGCGTTAAGTATGTAATTATACCATTTTTAATAGAATGGAATACTATGTCTCCTGAGTGATTTTTGTACTTATCTACTTTTTTACCAGTTAGATTAGTATCATGTACTACATTAGTAATATATTCACCTAGCAATTTACCATCATCAGTAGTTATTAATAGTGTTGATTGTGGTTTATCTTCTATACCTGCTGGTAGTGATATAGCTACATAGTCTTTGTCTTTTCCTTTATGAGTAGAAGATGTAAAATCCCATTCAAAGAATTCAAAGTTAACTCCTGCATCCTCTTCTTCATCAAATGATTTTAACATTTCTATTCCATAGCCTTCTAAATGATATATACCATCTATTACGCATTTAAGTCCTAAGGTGTCATTTCCTACATAGACATTGTAATAAATGTAGTATGGACCGTTTGCTTGTTGTTTAGAGCTTCCTGAAGTTTGTATTCTTACAACTAAATCATTGCCATTTGCTTTTGGATAATCAGTTTCAAGTCCTAGTGGTAAGTCATTAGTAAATTCTTTTTTTACTTCTTGTATAGTTAATTGATCTTTTTCAGTACTATTGTTTGAATTATTATTGTAATTATTTGAATTGTTATTACTGCTGTTGTTACTATTATTATTGTTTGGCTCCTCACAGCCTGTTAATAATATACATAATACAATTACTAAGAAGATAATTAAATGCTTCTTTCTCATCATAAACCTCCATTTGAAATTATTATAGCATATAAAAAGACTAGATTAGCTAGTCTTTAATTTATTAATTTTTTTATTTAAAAATACTAATAATACACTTAGTAATAATGAAAAAATATACATTGTCGGTATAGTCTTATACATATTATTTATGTCTCCTTGTAGAAAACCATAGAAATCATATTTATATGTTAGTCCTCCATCATTAAGATGAATTAATATTCTACTTCCATAATAAATCGAATAAATAATTGTTGGAATTATTCCTAAGAAAGCATATTTATATTTATTATCATACTTTTCAAAGAATATATAAGCTATTAATGATAATACAGGTACTACTAAATGAAAAAACAAATTATTATTACTATACATTGATTTAAATCCATATTGTGGAGTTAGAAAAAATGCTGTTATAACAAATGTTAGTGTTATAGCACATGTACTAATGTATTTTAAAATATATATTTTTTTAGGTATTTCTTTAGTATTATTTTTAATAATTTTATAATCATAAATTATGAATAGTAGTGATGTTAATCCCATGAATATATTAGAATCTACAGTAAAGTATTTAAACATTTCTATACTTTTTTCTTCTAATGTTAAATCTGTTGGCATAAATTTAATTCCTAGAAACATTAATGTAGTACCTAGCATTACAAATAATACAATTATAGAATTTAATATTAATGATATTTTATAGTTTTTCATATAAACTCTCTTCCCTATTAAGATAATTATATAATAAATTTTAAAAAGAACTAGATTAAATCTAGTTCTTTATTCTTTTTAATACTTTATTTTGTGCTTCTAGGCCATATTTTTTCTCTAGTTCTTCTATATCCATTTTTTTAGTTAAGCTATCTATTACATCTTTATTTGCCTTTGTGAATTCATCTGGATAAACTAGTATTTCTGATATTGGTCTATAGCTAAGCATATCATAAGTCTCTGCATTAAATGTATATATTCTTCCTTTATCTATAACTCCTATTGATGGGTTTGTTACATCTACTACTAAATAGCATTTATCTTCTAATGATTTTAATAATGTCACTTGATGATTTCCTAATAATTTATATTTTAATTCATCTTCTTTATCCTTATCAGATCTATTTTTTTCCATCTCTTCTAATTGTTTAAGTGTTTCTTTAGAAATAGGTCTTTCAATATTACAGAAATTGAATTTTTCAGGATTATCGTCAATATATACTGCAATATTCTTAGCCTCGAATCTTTTATCTATAAGATTCATGATTGTTGTAAATTTATCTGACATATGTCTACATACACCTATGTTGTTATTTTCATTAAGTGCTAATCTTGGATGCACAAAAGACAATAATGATTCATCTGCAGTTCCATAGTATGTATTTGATCTGATATCATTCATTACGTTCATTACTATATCTAATGTTGACATAGTATCTGTGTTAAAACTAGATACATAATCTTCTAGGTTATTATCATATTCTTTTGTGATTTGTTTAATGGTTTTTATTTCTCCGTTTTGAATCATAGGTATTTGATTTCTAACAAGTGCCCAACATATAAGAATAATTAAATATCTTTTAAGCATACTCTCTATTTCAGTTAAATATGTTCCAACTATAGCTTTTTTTCCTTCTAAATTGCTATATTCTATAAAATCTCTAAGATCAAATAATAATTTACTAAACATCTTTCCTGTTTCCATTTTGGATTCAAAACGCATTGCTTTATAGTATGAGAATCTTTTTTCATAGTCTGTAGATATTTCATAGTATCTATTCTCTTTTATTAGTTTTTTTATTAATTCTTTTTCTTTCTTTTTTCTTTCCATAAGTTCTTTAATAATCATATTCCACCTCGAGTAAATAAACAGTATTATTATATTTTTTTATATAAAATGTTGTCAACATAAAAAGATTAGCGTTAATGATAGCTAATCTTTTTATTAATATTTAAAATAATCTTTTACTTTTCTTTTAGCTTTTCTAACTTTCAAGAATAAGAAGCCTAGGAATAATACTCCTATTACAGGTGCTATAATCTCTACTGATTTTTCTTCACCTAAAGTGTAATATAAAATGATTGAAGCAACTACTAATATAACTATTAGTGTAAGTGTTATTATTAGTTTCTTTCTTTTCTTATTATTTTTTCTTAATTCTTTTTGATCTTTCTTTTGGGCTAGTTTTACTCTTTTTACTAGCTTATTTAATTCATTTAATTGTTCTTCAGTAAAGTATGATTGATTCTTTTTAATCTTTTCAAATAGTTCTTTTGCTTCTTTAACATCTTCTTTATTAGTAATATATTCATTTATTGCAAATGATTTTAGTTCAGCATAGTAACTACTAAATAAATCTTCTGTTATTTCTTTATTTTCTTTTAATGATTTCTTGCCTGTTAAGTAGTAATAAAGTTCTAGGTTAATACCTTTATATTCTCCTTTGTCTTCATCTATTGATTCATATATTTTTGATTTAATAAAGTACTCTATATCATTTATAAAATCATCTTTTATATTGTAGAATTCTAATAGTTTTTTAATTGATGGAAAGTCAGATTCTTTAAACTTTTCATTTTCTAAATATAGTTCATATTTATATGGACATTCTATAATATCAGAACTTCTATAGTTAATGCTTTCAAATACATCAGTTCTTTTCTTAACAAGCATGTCTTCATAATTTAGTGCAAATCTAGATAATTCATCACTTAATAATTCATATAGATTACTATCTAAAGTGCTTTTAGCACTTGAACGAGTAATCTCTCTCATTGTGTTAGCACTGAAGGCATGAGAGTTCATTTCTGCTCCAACATTTACTAGTGAGCTAGATGCTATAGATACAAGTGCACCTTTTGTAAATATACCATTACTTGGATATACACTGAAGCTTACCATTCTGTTATTTTCTGCATCTTCTAATGTTTTTAGTTGTCTTTCTTTTAAAGTATTTGCAATATTAAATTCAGCATCTTTAATATCTCTGTCATATTTATTAAATAATTTAGCTGATTTATCATTTACTATATTCATAGTTCTTATTATTAGAGATTCTACTAAGTCATTATATTCTGGTAATATTTTATTATTATATTTTAAAATATCTCCTAAAAATAAAGTTGCATCATAAAATAAAGTACTATAATTACCTTCATCTTTTTTTAACTGATTTAGGCATCTTGTAAGACCATAACCAAATAAGAAAGTTTCTAAATATTGATAGTTTAAATATTTCTTATTTAATGTTATATCCTTATTATTAATCTTAACTGTTTCAGTACTTCCATCAGTAACAAAAGTTGGTTCATAATTTAGGTATTCGTAATTCTTTGTTTTAATACCTATTTCACTTAAGAATTTTGTTATATCTTCTACCATGATATCCTCCTTATTAAATCATTATCAAGTAAAATCTATATGTTACTTGTATAATACTTTTAAAGACATTTTATGTCAATTAAAAAGATAGAGTTATTCTCTATCTTATTCTTGTTATGCTTTTATTATTCTGTTTGTATTTAGATTTTATTTTACTGTTTTTTAGTTTATCTAATGCACTAGATTCTATTTGTCTTATTCTTTCTCTTGATAAATGAAATTGTTTTGCAAGGCTTCCTAGTGATTGTGGTTCACCATTATCTATGCCAAATCTTAGATGTATAATTTCTTTTTCTTTGTCTGTTAATTCATTATCCACTTCTTTAATTAGATCTTTTATAAACAGTTTATTTAGAATACTATTTACTACGTTATTTTCATCTTCTATATTATTTGTAATATACTCTGTTAAACCATTTTCAATTAAAAGATTAATAAAGGAATCTATTTTTGCTTCACTTAGTTTAATGTCATTATATTTATCTTTATTTATATAGTTATAAATATTCTCTAGAAAAGGAATAATACTATTTATCGATTCATCAGTATAGAATTCTTTCCAAGTGTAATTACTATTTTGTTTTTTTAATTCTAGATCAATATAATTTAGAAACGATTTATTAGAATTGACATTTTTATATTCAATATATGATCTTATAATTTTAGGTAGCAAGTATGGATTAATACCTATAGCATTAGTAGGATCAATATTTGAAATACCAAGATAGTTTTCAATATCATTTGTTACTCTTTGTATTAATGTTGAATAGCTATTTACTTCTAATAATTCTCCATTTTTTATTATTCTAATCCATCCTTCTATGTAAGAACTTCTAAAATCCTCTATATCATATATTGAATTTTCAAATATTTTAAAATTATTAGTTTCAATATAATCATTTACTACGTATATAGTTCCAAGAATAGTCTTTTGTATATATAAATTCTTTTCTAATTCGTTTTTAGATTTTAAATATTTTTTATACAGCTCTTTTGCTTCTTTTATTGTTAATTTATCTTGCTTTTCTATTTCATTCATATTATGCCTTCTATTCTTTTTATTTATATTATTCTTTTATTTTCCTTAGTACTTTATTTTGTGCTTCTAGGCCATATTTATTATCTAATTCATTAATATCTATATCTTCTACCATGCTAGATAGTACTTCTTTATTAACAGTCTCAAATGTATCGTTATAAGCTAGTACTTGAGTTGCTGGACTATATTCAAGAAATTCATATTGTTCTGCATTAAATGTATATATCTTCATATCATCTAATACACCTATTGATGGGTTTGTTACATCTACTACAAGATAACAGTCATCCTCTATTGGTTTTAATATAGTTACTAAGTGATTTGCAAATACTTTATCTCCTAGTTTTTCTAAGAATGTTTCCTCTTCTACATTTCTTTCATCTGAACTTTTTAACATTTCTAAATATTCTTTAGAGATAGGTCTTTCTATATCTGGAAACTCAAAATTATCACATTCACTATCTATAGTTACTGCAAAGTTTTTAGCCTCAAATCTTGGATCTATAAGATTCATTATAGTGGTAAATTTATCTGCCATGTGTCTACATACGCCTATATTATTATATTCATTTAAAGTTAGTCTTGGATAATCATAAGAAATATTTTCTTCTGGATATCCATAATATGTATTAGATCTTATATCATTCATAACTGCCATTATGATATCTATAGAAGACATACTATCTGTATTAAACTTAGATGCATATTCTTTTAGGTTAGCATCATACTCTTTTACTAACTTTTCAGTTTCTTTATAGTTTTTATCTCCTGTTATTTCTAGTCTACTAAAACAAGAAGTTATATATACTGATGTATAAATAATAATACCTACTTTAGTAGTTGATTCAACAAAAGCTTTTTTTAGTTTTTCTATTTTTCTTTTTTTATCTGAATATACTAAGAAATCTCTTAGGTTAAATAGTTTTTTATTAAATCTTTTTCCTGTTTCCATTTTAGATTCAAAGTTCATTGCCTTTTTCTCATTAAATCTAAAGCTATGTTCATTAGAAGTATCATAAAATCTATTTTCATCTTTTAATTTCATATATTCAATTTCTTTTTCAATATCATCTTTAATCTTCATAGTAATCCCCTTTAAATAAACGTGTTTATTATAATTAGTTATTTAAATAAGGTCAATAAAAAAGACTAGTTTTGACTAATCATTTATTCTTTTTAGTACCTTATTCCTTGTTCTGTTAATACATATGGTAAATACTTAGTGTTATATTCCCTATGATTACTGCTTTTGTTCAAGGTCACAAATTGTGACCTTGAAGGTAGTTCTTTATTTAAAAAATTAAAAAACTAGATTATTCTAGTTTTTTTGCTAATTATTCAAAGTTAAATATAATATCAATAATTCCAATTATATATACAAATATACTTACGTATATTACATACTTACCAATATTCTTCCATTCTTTAATTGTTAGATTCTTAAATGCCGCACGATTCTCAAATATAGATAGTTTATGACCCGTAAACATATATAAACCTGTAAGTAAAAGTGAGGTAGCAAATATAATCATTAAAATACCAAATCCGCTCATAATATCACCAACTTTATAATAACAAAAAAGACTAGATTACTCTAGTCTTGATGGTTATGTTAGAAAGATCTTGATGATCCTCCTCCACCTGATGAACCTCCACCACCATGGAATGATGAACCACTACTATGATATGAGTGAGATGATCCTCCACTAGAGAAGAATCCACCTCCACTTCTATAGAAATTATTACTTTTTTCTACATAAACAGCTAAGTTAAATATAGTACCTATGATAGCAAATATAATTGCTACTGAAGGTTCTAATTGCCATACCCAAGCTGCTAATAAGAAAGTTATTGTTTCTAGTATTAAGAAAGCAGTTTTTCTTCCTTTTTTAGATCTTGGTCCATTTGCTATTAGTATTATTGTACATAGTAATTTATATCCTAGTAATGTTGCTAGGGTATCTGGGAATTCATCTTCTTCAACTACTTTGGTTGGTGAAGTTACTTCACCAGTATAGTTATATTCTTTTGCTACTATTTCAAAGAATGCTTTGTAGCCATTTAACATTCCTTCACTAAAGTTATTATCTTTATAGTATGGAATCATGTATTCGTCTTGAATTCTTCCTGTTTTACCATCTGGTAGTATTCCTTCAAGACCATATCCTACTTCAATTCTAGATTTTCTATCTTCTTTACTTAGTAATAGTAATAAGCCATTATTCTTTTCTTTATCACCTATACCGAAACTTCTAAATAGTTCTGTAGCGTATGATTCTACACTTTTACCTTCTAGATTATTTACTGTTACTACTACTATTTGAGCAGTGGTTTCGTTATATAATTTGACACTATTATCAAAGATATATTCTTCTACTTCATCAGTTAATATATCTGCATAGTCATTTACATAAAACTTAGATGTAGGGCTTACTAATGCACTACATCTATCTGATGTTAATACTAGAAGTGATAAAACTAGAAATATACTAGTTAAAATCAACTTTAACGACTTCATCTGAGCCTTCTTTAGCTTTAAAGTAATCTCTAGCTTTAAAATTGAACATATTAGCAATTATAGAATTTGGCATTTTCTTGATGTATGAATTATAGTCTGCTACTGCATCGTTATAATCTTTTCTTGATGTAGCAATTCTATTTTCTGTTCCAGCTAATTCATCCATTAAAGTATTAAAGTTAGTATTAGCTTTTAAATCAGGATAGTTTTCTGCTATTACAATTAAGTTATTTAATGCACTAGTTAATTCACTATCAGCAGTTGCTTTTGATTCTAAGTCTTTTGCATTCACTAATTTAGTTCTTGCTTCTGTAATCTTATCTATAACTTCTTGTTCATGAGCCATAATTCCTTTTACTGAACTAACTAAGTTTGGTATTAAGTCTGCTCTTCTTTGTAATTGAGTATCGATATCAGATAATTTATGATCAATACTTTCGTTTAATGAAACCATTTCATTATATTTTGAAAAGAAGAAACCTACTATTAGCGCTAGTATTAAAACTACTACACCTACTCCTGTTAATGCTTTTTTCATTTACTCATCTCCTTACAATTAAAATTATATCAAATAATAATTAAATATAATATTATTTACTTAAATAAAAATACTAGATTACTCTAGTATTTTATTAATTATCTAATTCATCCATTGTATAAGTGCTATATCCTTCGTATTTATAACTTATATCAATACTTTTCATATACACTTCTCTATCATTTACTTTATCTGTTAATGTAGTGTTTTCTTGGCATGATTAATATTTTACTTATTATTTTTAGAAATAGTTCTAGCATATTTTTTAGAGCAACATAATCTTTTAGAAATTATATTTTCATCTAAAGATATATTTCTATTTTTAATATAGTTTTTAATTCTTGTGTTTAATAAATTTGTTTTTCTTTTGCTCTCTTTAAATATATTTTCTAGATTTTTTGAATTATAGTGTTCGAATATTTCTTTTAGTATCATAAGTTGTTCTTTATTTAAGATACTAGTATCTTTCGTTAAATAGCTATGAAATACTTCGAGTGATTCTTCTATAGTTATTTCATAGTACTTTGATACAAGTGTTATAAGTGAACCAGATTGACCACATCCGTAGCAACACCAAAGTTTTTCTTTTTCTATTATTCGTAGTGGTAAGTCACTAGCATAATGAAATATACAACTGCAATAGTAATTATCATTAATTCTTGGCTTTATTATCACATTCTTATTATTATTTTTACAAATACTATTATATACTCTTAAGATAGATATATTAGAATTTATAATTTCATAGTAATACTCTATATATTTATCTGGATTACTTGAAAATTTAATAACAAATAATTCGTCTTCTTCTATTTCATAGATATTCATAAATGCTCCTTTAATTGGTTTATATTTTAACATATTTTTAGATTTCAAAAATACAAAAGACTAGAATAATCTAGTCTTTTATTGTTATTTTTCAATCCTATTAGCTAATTCAGATAATACTATATTTCTATTATTACCTCTACTTGTATTAATTAATTCAAATTTATATTTAGGACATTCTATTTTTAATTGTTCATTTTTATTAATAATTTCTTTTACATTTCTTTCGATATCTTCTTCAGATACGTAACTTGGCCAGTCAAATGTTTTAGAATACTTTTTCATATCTTCTCTTATGTTATCTTCTGTTATATCTAAGTTTGCCAAGAAATATATTTGAACTTGGTCTTTATACTTAAATTTATTTAATTGTTCAGGAGTAAATATGTATTCATATACTGTACTTACTCCATAGTTATTTGCATCGTCTAGACTTCTTTTAACCATTTCATTTAATAAAGTAATATATTTATCTTCGTTACCATCATTTAACGCAGGAAATGATTTCTCCATAGAATCTAGTAACATATCAAAGTTATAATAATTATAATTATATTTGTCATGTAGCATCATAGTTAGAGTTGTTTTACCAGCTCGTTTATTACCTGCTATTATTACTACTTTACCTTTTTTCATATAATCACTTCCTATTTTCTTATATATTTTTTATCTTGATAATTGATTGCTATTTATATTTTCATAATTATAATATTTTGAATTGAAAACTATTTTTTTGTCATGCTTATTTATGTATCCAACTATGTTTTCTGGTAAGACAATATAATTTGGTTTACTATTTAATCCTTGTAATCCAGATTGTACAAAAGGTATGCTATCAGGGTTATCTAATTTTGTTACAACATTTAGTTCTTCACCATTACTATTTTTTGGAACATTTATGATAACAATTGCGTCACGTCCAATTTCTCCTCCAAGGCCTCTTTCGTATAGAATTGCTTCATCTTTTGTTAGTTCTTTATATGCAGTAGATTCAAGAGATTCTCTTGCCATACCTAGACCAGTGTTTAAAATACTTTCTGCATCTTCTACACATTGTGTACCATGGAAATAATATGAGCATTTAGTTCTATCATGTTCCATAATTATGTTAAACATTTTCATGAATTCCTCATTGCTATAGAACTCTTTTAGTTTTGTTTGATTTGTTAATTTTCTTAGTTTACGAATAATACTATAACCTAGTTTTCTATATTCAATTATAGGATCGATTGCGTTTATAAATTTTGTGTATTCTGTTAAAGTTTCTTTATTTATAATTGTTTCTTCTTTATTTTTTTTAGTATTTTCTTCTATTATTTCATTCATCCAACTATCATCAGATGCCCAGTCGTCAAATTTAAAAAAATCATCAGATAGTTCGTTATTTGCTTTGTTAGTTGTTTCGCTTTCTATCATTTCATTATTAGTATTATTATTGTCATCTACTATATTTATTACTTCATAATCTTCTTTTTCACTTGTTTTATAGTATAGTTCTCTTGCCAAGTCAACTAGTTTGGTAAAGTGAGATGCAAAGTATGCTCTAAAGTTATCATTCATACCATCAAATGATCGCGTAATACTTTCTAATTCTTTAAATGTTTTATCTTTTGTTAATTCATAAAAGTATTTATTTAATTTATCTGAGTCTTTATACAATTTAGGTTCAAAATTAACAAGTAACTCGTTATAAGAGACTTCTTTTTCATCAATTATTTTATTAATTAAGTTATCGGTATCATATGATTCATTACCTGTTATACCAAATTCATTTTTATTAGATATTTCAATAATCATTCTTTTTATTAAATCTAGTGTCACATTTAGATTATGTGTTTGTTCTTCATTATTATCAATATTGTATATATTTAGCAAATATTCTTCAATATAATTAGTATCAAATGTTTCTTTCTTATCTACCTTAAATAATCGTTTTTCTTCGTTAGTTAATTCCATCTTTTCACATCCTATATTTAAATTATATCACATAGTAAAAGACTAGATTACTCTAGTCTTTTATTAATTAATTTATATAATTAAAACTTTTCAATTTTAATCAAAAAAATTTCTTTTATTAAATGGTGCAGTTAGAAATCTATAGAATGCTTTTCTACCAGTTAACCAAGTAAATTTAACATTGTTAGAATTATTATTTATTATTTTATTAACCATAAAGTTAGCTATAGTTTCAGGGTAATCTCCTAGGATGTTGTATACTTGTTTTGTTTTTTCTGGTAAGTCAATTTTTTTACCGTCACCTAGAGATGTGTCTATAAAGTTAGTTATCATTATTCCTGGAGTTATTTTACCTATATTAACATTAGTATTTCTTTCATTTGCTTCTTTTGCTAGAGCTTCAGTGAAATAAGTTACTGCTCTTTTACTTGTTCCGTATATTGATAGACCTAACATTTTAGCATCATTAGAGCCATAGCCTTCTACATTGTATATTGATCCACTTTTTTGCTTTATCATTATAGGCATTATACATTTAGTACAAAGAATAGTGCCTTTTAAATCTATATCTATTAATCTATTAATGTCTTTAGTTTCTAATTCCCATATTGCGTTATTTGGTTGATTAACACCTGCATTATTTATCCATATATCTATAGAGCCAAATTCTTTTAAAGTATTATTTATTAAATTAGTAACATCTTCTTCTTTTGTTACATCTACTTTAAAAGAAAGAATTTTTCCTTTTGAAGTAATATTATTTAATTTAGTTTTGGCATTATTTAGTTCAGTTTCGTTTATATCACATAAGACTACATTATAATCCTTTTCTCTAAATAGTTTTGTCATTTCATAGCCAAATCCTCTTGCATTACCTGTTATTACTACTGTTTTCATATTATCACCATTTAAATTTTAACATAAGTAAAAAATATGTCAAAAAAAGACTAGTTACAGCTAGTCTTTTATACTTAATTATTTTTTGCTTCGATAGCAGTTTGTAGTACGCTTCCATCTAAAGGGCATTTATTCAAATATGTGATTAGACTCAATTTTGCTATATCACTTTTTTTCTAAATTATCATATATATGATTTTGATTTGTGTCATAATATCTTAATAGTGCGATTATTTTTTTTCTTTTATGGTATATGTATCTCTCTCAATAGAAATATCAAATACTTTCTTTTTACCATCTGGTGATTCAAGTACAAACTCAGTTTTACCAGCTTTTTTAAATTCAGCATGAACCATCCAATCTTCTATTCCTGGTTCATACTTAATACTTAATTCTCCATATTTTTCATCTATTAAATATACTTTATAAGAATCATCAAATTTATATTTTTCTCCATTACCTAAAATATCTGTACTATATATAGGTGGATTAACAATACATAAAATAGTCATAGCTACGATAACTATTCCACTTATAATTTCACCAGTTATTTTTATTTTCTTATTCTTAAATATTACTAATGGATAAATAATTAACGTTACTAAACAGAATATA
>OCTW011576479.1_pt1 | contig 28201 bp, 33 predicted proteins | sample 1539671 | NCBI WGS metagenome assembly OCTW01 (sample SAMN02144230, study PRJEB22623) | gut metagenome | biome: sheep rumen | host: Ovis aries | place: New Zealand | reverse complement strand
TTTGAAATAGTAACAGACAATAATTCTTCGTTTCCTGATGCTCTTTCAGAACGCTCATCAAAGACATCCCCCAACTTACGCTGTTCCCAAGGGTGAGTAATAGAGATTTTTAAAGAGATACTATATCTCCCTCCCCAATTCTCCAGCGCTAGCTAATTTTCTCCACACTTACAAAAATTCAAAACAAGCATTGTTCTTTCAAAATCTTTTATATAGCTCCGCCATTTTCCAAAAAAGCTAATGGTAACTAAAAACTTCCTTGATTTTATGCTAAAATAGAGCTAAGTTATTTAGAACAGAATGGGAGTAGGGTATGGTTCCAGCGTATATTAGAATTCATGATGCGATTAAGAAAGAGATTGATGGGGGCGTTTGGGAGATTGGTCAACGTTTGCCGAGTGAGCGTGATTTGGCAGATGACTACGAGGTGAGTCGTATGACGCTTCGTCAGGCGATTACGCTTTTGGTGGAAGAAGGGATTCTTGAGCGTCGTGTGGGTAGTGGGACTTATGTGGCTAGCCATCGTGTGCAAGAGAAGATGCGCGGGACAACGAGTTTTACGGAGATTGTGCGTTCGCAAGGTAAGACGCCATCTTCACAGTTGATTTCTTATCAACGTAAGCCAGCTAATGACACTGAGATTCAGCAGTTACAGCTTAAGGCTAGCGATTATGTGGTGCGTATGGAGCGTGTGCGTTATGCGGATAATGTGCCTTTGGTTTTTGAGGTGGCATCAATTCCTGAGAAGTTGATTCGTGAGTTTAAGCGTGAGGACATCACGGAGCATTTCTTCCAGACTTTGACGGATAATGGCTATGAGATTGGTAAGAGTCAGCAAACCATTTATGCCAAAAATGCGAGTGAGCGCGTGGCTAATTATCTTAAAGTGCCTAAAAATCATGCGGTGCTTGCCTTGACTCAGGTGTCATATTTCTCAGATGGACGACCATTCGAGTACGTTCATAGTCAGTATGTCGGCGATCGCTTTGAATTTTATTTGGAGAATAATTAGTTATCTTAGGTGAGACTGTAAAGAAGCAGCATTTCATAGGATGATTAGAAGCATTAAGGGAGATAAAAGTGTATGAACCATATTGAAATCAATGTTTTTGACTTGGTGACTTGTAGACAATTTTATCAACCTATCTTTGAAAAATTAGGTTGGAAACTTTATCAAGAATGGACTAGAGGCTTTTCTTATCAGAAAGATAGCTGGTACTTGGTTTTTGTACAAGTCGAATCGGCTTATCAGCAAAATTCTTATCACCGTAAACAAGTTGGTATCAATCATATTGCTTTGCAAGCACCGTCTAAATCTATTTTTTGGCAATTAGTAGAAGATTTGCGCCAGCAGCCAGTGACTGAACTTTATTCAGAACGTTTTCCCTTTGCTTCAGGCGACGAGCAACTAGCTTTTTATGTTGAGGATCCTAATCGTATCAAACTTGAGTTGCTCTGTCCCAAATAAGAAAAATCCAAGAAATAAAACTTCTTGGATTTTTCTTATACTCACAATCACTGCAAGTCTTTCTTAGCTAGGTTTTCGATGGCATTTTTTTGCTTTCGGTTGGTAAAGTAATTTGAGGTGTAGAGCAGGCTATAAAGGCAATTTAAAATGTAATGCATGGCGGTTTGTGAATAGTAACCGCCTGCTTTGTTAACGATACTTTCTTTAGCAGGAAAAGTGATGTTTAAGTCAATCTTATCTCTAAAGGCTTTCGAAGAAATCAAAATCGTTTTGCCGTGCCGAGCTTGGATAAGCTCCAATTCTTGAGCGTAGGTGTTCAAGATATTGCCAGAATAAGATAAAAACAGAATCACATCATCTTTGTTTGAATGATAAATCACAGCAATACTGTCATGAAATTGATTGACCATGATTGCTTGAATGCCAAGTTTTACCAACATATTTGAAAAAGACAAGCTAACCAAGTAAGAATCTCCTGTCGCAAAAATGTAAACACGCTTAGCCTTGGCAATTTGCTGAGCAGCTTTGGCGACTAAGTCTTGTGACACCGAAGCGTAGCAAATATCGATAGCTTCCTTAGAAATGCTGGCAACGCTTTTGAAGATATTCGCCGTATTTTCGCTTATGGAGAAAGGATTGTCAAAATCAACATGACTTTTTGAGAAACGTTGTTTTTCGAGTTCGGCTGCTAGAGCAATACGAAAAGCTTTGTAACCAGCCACACCAAGCTTTTTACATAGGCGATTGACAGTAGCATTTGACGTAAATGATTGCTGAGCTAACTGCGAAATTGTCAGCTGTGGAATGTCGTTTAAATGCTCTAAAATGTAATTAGAAAGCTCTTTTTCAAGCTCGGTAAAGGTTGTTTGATTTTCCAAATTTGCAATAATTCCCATATCATGCTCCTTTTCTTTAAGTATATCAAAAATGTCTGAAAAAAATGTCCGTAAAAGAACTATCTAGGCAAAAAAATCGTGAAAATAATTTTCTAAATCTGCTCAAAACCATGCTTTTTCAGTAAACAAGGCGTAAGATAACAGTATCAAGTCACAAAGGAGAAAAACAATGAAATTAGGCATTATCGGAGCAGGTTTAATTGTTGAAGAATTTTTACCGAAATTGGTTCAAATAGAGAAGTTGGAAATTTTAGGGATTCAAAGCGTTCCAAGTGATATGGACAAGCTAAAGCAGTGGTGCACAAAGTATAACATTCCTCTAGCCACCAGTGATTTTGAGGAATTAAGTCAATCTGGCATAGATACCGTTTATATTGCCGTTCCTAATTTTTTACACGTTATTTTTGTTGAAAAGGCGTTAAATAGCGGGCTCAATGTTATCGTTGAAAAACCAATGACAAGTAATGCCAAAGAAGCGCAGCATTTGAAAGAATTAGCACAATCTAAAGGATTGTTCTTGTTTGAAGCTATCACGACACGTTATTTTAAAACCTATCAAAAAATCCGTGAATGGTTACCGAAAATCGGTCAGATAAAATTAGTTGAAAGCATGTACAGTCAATATTCTCGTCGTTATAATGCTTTTCAGAAAGGTGAGGTTTTACCTGTTTTTGACCCTGCCAAAGCTGGCGGTGCCATGATGGATTTAAATTTGTATAACTTGCACTTTGTCATGGGGCTTTTCGGTCAACCAGAAAATCAGCATTATTTTGCAAATGTGGAACGTGGCATTGATATAAGTGGTGTTGCTGTGTTAAACTATCCAGACTTTATCGCGGTTTGTACAGCAGCAAAAGATAGCAAAGGAAAATCTGGCAGCCTTATCCAAGGAACAAAGGGGTATATCGAAACAACACTATCTCCAAATCTCGTCGGCGAGGTCAAATTGGTCTTAAATGACGGTATCAAAGAAAGTTTTGATGACGGTTTGTCACAAGCAAGACTCATTCCAGAATTTCAATCCTTCGTCAAAATGATTGATGACAATGATTTGGAAGCTTGTTACAAAGAACTTGAAGCCAGTCTTTCTGTCAGCAAAGTTCAAACACAATTGCGTAAAGAAGCAGGCATTATTTTCCCAATGGATAACTAATTATATGGCAAATGAAACGATTTTAGAGAAAACAAAAAACTATTATAAACCTGAACATTTGAAGGAGTTAGAGAAACTTGAACATCAGCTGCGCTTTCAAAGTTTTGGCAGTCAAGAGGCACTTGCTTTGGGTGGAAAAATACTCAAAAATACAGAGCAAGCTGAAAAAATCGCTATCCAAATCATCAGAGTATCTGACAAAGTCCCCATTTTTCAATACGTTGGTAATCAAGCGAAAGAACGAAATCTCAGTTTTGTTCAAGGCAAGATAAACACTGTGTTAAAAACAGAACACAATAGTTTCTGGGCTTTAGTTGCTCATCATGTAGGAGAAATAACTTTGACAGAAACGGAAATCCATTCGCAGTTACCCGTTAGCGGCGCTTTTCCGATTAAGGTGGGCGAGGAATTGGTCGCCGTAGTTGGATTATCAGGTTTAAAAAATGGTGATGATTTTCGTGTTCTAGTAGCAAGAATGGCAGATTATCTTTCGGTTCAAGCAGAGCCATTCACAGGATTTTTGATTTAATTTGTAAAAGGAGACCTATCATGACAAAACGATTGATAATTGGTTATTATGGCAATGGTAAAAGCACGAATCGCTACCATTTACCGTTTTTAATGCGTCGGAAAGATACTATTTTTGTAAAGACGATTTATGCCCCGACTTTGCGAGATGATTGGGCTAGGTGGGAAGGTGTTCATTACACCGATAAATTAGATGACTTGTTGAACGACCCAGAAATTGATGTCGTTGTTGTAACAACGCCTGCTCCCGCGCATTATGAGACAGCTAAACAGGTATTAGAAGCAGGTAAAAATCTTGTTCTTGAAAAACCATTTACTCAGTCTGTTAAGGAATCACAAGAATTATTTGATTTGGCAAGAGAAAAAGGGCTCATGATACAAGGGTATCAAAATCGCCGATTTGACAGTGATTTTTTGACAACGCAAGCGGTGATTGCTTCTGGAAAATTGGGTGATTTGTTAGAAGTTGAAATGCACTACGATTACTACCGCCCTGAGGTGCCAGAGCATGTTACACAATATTCGAAAGATGAATCTTATGTTTATAACCACGCTTGCCATACGGTAGACCAAGTGATTTCTTATTTTGGCAAGCCTGATGATGTGCAATATGATGTGCGTCAGCTTTTAGGTGCTGGGCGTATGAATGATTATTTTGACATTGATTTTTATTATCAACATTCAACAGATACATTTCATGTTGCTCCTGGCGGCTTAAAAGTTTCGGTAAAATCAAGCTATTTCAGAGTAAAAGAACGCCCAAGTTTTGTCGTTTATGGTCGCAAGGGCATGTTTGTTAAATACGAAAAAGACCGCCAAGAAGCGGATCTCAAGAAATTCTATTTGCCAGACAATGACGATTTTGGTTTGGATAAACCAGAAAATTTTGGCACATTAACGTATTACGATGACAATGGGCATTACCATGAAGAAGCAGTAGAGACAGTCGCAGGAGATAACGGTCGCTTTTACGATGCCTTGTATGAAACTCTCATCAATCACAAACCAATCTTGGTAACAGAGGAACAAACCATTCTCCAAATGCACATCCTAGAAGAAGCCACAAAAGATTTGAAATGACAAAACTCATGATTAGCTTTTTTATTTCTAGACTCATGAAAAAACTGTCCAGTGGACAGTTTTTTTAATAATGGTCTTTGCAAGAATAAAAGTAAATAGTATTCCCATCAACACTGTAAATTAAACGATGTTCATCGGTTATACGTCGTGACCATTTGCCAGATAAATCGTGTTTAAGTGGTTCAGGTTTACCAATGCCAGTAAAAGGAGTGCGGTCAATCTCCTTGATTAGGCGATTAATTTTTTTAATTGTCGCTTTATTTCCTTGATTATACCAATACATATAGTCGTTCCACGCATCGTCAGACCATGCTTTAATCATCATCTACCTCGAGCAATTCATGTGTCTGAAAATTAGCTGCCTTGAATTGTTCATCGCCACGTTTAATTTTATTCATTAGGTAGTTATTAGACATAATGCGAAATGTTTCTTGCATGCTATCATAGTCACGTTTTGAAAGGACTACGACAGTATCATCAATATTTTTAGAAGTCACAATAAGTGGTTCAGCGTCATCGTTAACTTGTTTCATATAATGTTTTAAATTTTGTCTAAAATTTGAATATGCAACAGCTTCCATATTGGTTCCTCTTCTGTCTATTTTGTACAATAAATTGTACCATTTTACGATAAATAAAGCAAGAAAAAGCATTCTTACTATTATTTTTATTGAAAATGAGGTATCATGATTTTTAACCAATTCTGACTATTAAATTCAGTCAAAATATGGTAAAATGAGGATTATGGAAATTGAAAAAACCAATCGTATGAATGCTCTGTTTGAGTTTTATGCAGCATTGCTGACAGACAAGCAGATGAATTATATTGAACTTTATTATGCGGATGATTACAGCTTGGCTGAGATTGCTGAGGAATTCGGCGTTAGTCGTCAAGCGGTCTATGATAACATCAAGCGAACAGAAAAGATTTTAGAAGCTTATGAGATGAAATTGCACATGTATTCTGATTACATTGTTCGCAGTCAGATTTTTGATGATATTTTAGACAAATATCCTGATGATGAATTTTTGAAAGAGAAAATCGCTGTTTTAAGTAGCATTGATAACCGTGACTAGGTTGATTTGAAAACTAGCGAGATTTGCTAAGATAATAGAGATATGAGGTAGGAGAATTATATTATGGCTTTTGAAAGTTTAACAGAACGCCTTCAAGGGGTTTTTAAAAATATTCGTGGGAAGAAAAAACTCTCTGAAAAGGATGTTCAAGAAGTAACTAAAGAGATTCGTCTTGCTTTGCTTGAAGCTGACGTTGCTCTTCCAGTTGTTAAGACTTTCATCAAACGTGTACGCGAACGTGCGGTTGGTCACGAAATCATTGATACCCTTGACCCAACACAACAAATCGTAAAAATCGTTAACGAAGAATTAACAGAAATCCTTGGTTCTGAAACAGCTGAACTTGAAAAATCACCTAAAATTCCAACAATCATTATGATGGTCGGTCTTCAAGGTGCTGGTAAAACAACATTTGCTGGTAAATTGGCTAACAAGCTGATCAAAGAAGAAAATGCACGTCCAATGATGATTGCGGCTGATATCTATCGTCCAGCAGCCATTGATCAGTTGAAAACACTTGGTAGCCAAATCAATGTTCCAGTCTTTGATATGGGTACTGACCATTCAGCCGTTGAAATCGTGACAAATGGTTTAGCACAAGCCAAAGAAAACCACAACGATTACGTTATCATCGATACGGCTGGTCGTTTGCAGATTGATGAAAAACTCATGGAAGAACTCCGTGATGTTAAAGCTCTTGCGAAACCAAATGAAATTCTTTTGGTTGTTGATAGCATGATTGGTCAAGAAGCTGCCAATGTCGCTGATGAATTCAACAAACAATTGGATATCACAGGGGTTGTCTTGACTAAGATTGATGGTGATACTCGTGGTGGTGCGGCACTTTCAATTCGTGAAATCACTGGTAAACCAATCAAATTCACTGGTACTGGTGAAAAAATCACTGACATTGAGACATTCCACCCAGATCGTATGTCAAGTCGTATTCTTGGTATGGGTGACCTGCTTACATTGATTGAAAAAGCTAGTCAAGAATACGATGAAAAACGTTCAATGGAACTCGCAGAAAAAATGCGTGAAAATACCTTTGATTTCAACGATTTCATCGAACAACTTGACCAAGTTCAAAATATGGGACCGATGGAAGACTTGATTAAAATGATTCCTGGTATGGCTAACAACCCAGCTCTTAAGAACTTCAAGGTCGATGAAAAAGCTGTCGCTCGTAAACGTGCTATCGTGTCATCAATGACACCAGAAGAACGTGAAAATCCTGACTTGCTTAACCCAAGCCGTCGCCGTCGTATTGCAGCTGGTTCAGGAAACAGCTTTGTCGAAGTTAACAAATTCATCAAAGATTTCAACCAAGCTAAACAAATGATGCAAGGTGTCATGTCTGGCGATATGGAAAAAATGATGAAGAAAATGGGTATCAACCCCAATAATCTTCCTAAAAACATGCCAAACGGCATGGATATGTCATCACTTGAAGGTATGATGGGCGGTAATGGTATGCCAGACCTTTCAGCACTTGGCGGTGGAGATATGGACCTTAGCCAAATGATGGGTGGCGGATTCAAAGGTAAAATCGGTGAATTTGCCATGAAACAATCAATGAAACGCATGGCAAACAAAATGAAAAAAGCTAAGAAAAAACGCAATAAAAAATAATTGTTAAAAAACCGAGAAGCAGTTCTCGGTTTTTTTGTGTTTGATTTAGTTATTTCTTTCTACCTTTGCTTCACAGAATTTATTGAGGCAATCGTGGCAGGGACGTTTATCTTTGTTGGGTGTAGTTTGTTTTTTGATATCATGCGGGTAAACACCGATATACTTTTTAAATAGGCTGGAAAAGCGGCTGTGAGGGATATAGCCGACCGCAATAGCCACTTCCTTAATTTCTAGTTGGGTTGTCATTAATAAGTGCTCTGCTAGCGCCATACGACGTCGTTGGATGTATTCGGTAATTGTCCATATGATACTTGGTCTTAAAAGGCTGTTTTGAGCTTGGTTTTACTCATCATAGCAATTTTAGCCAGTAAATCTTGTGGAATTGTTGCCATCAGATGATCGTTGATATAATGGCGGACATTATCCAAAGCGAGGCTATCTTCTTGGCTCATTTTAATAAATCCAACTCAATTATCAGATTGACAATCGGATTGGTGAGTTTGGTTGGAACAAATCTTTATTTCCAAGGTCAAGTGAGTCTTCTGGTTTTGCTGATGTTTATCCTACTTGCTATCAAAGTTTCTGACAGCACTGAAAACATTGTTTTAAATGTAGGTGAAATTCTCTACATTGACTCAGCTGTTAAAAATATTAAAGAACTTCGTGCAGTCAAACAACAAAGTGGACAAGATGTTACTCTCAAGCATTTTGACATCGAACTCAAAAATGTTGGCTTTGCTTATAAAGATGGACAAAAAATCATCGACGGTGTATCTTTTGTTGTCAAACAAAATGAAATCACAGCACTTGTCGGACCATCAGGATGTGGTAAAACAACCCTATTAGGACTTTTATCTCGCTTGCTCGCTTGTATGACTATCAAGAAAGTCAAATCACTATTGACAGCAAGAACATCCAACACATTAGCACCAATAGTTTATTTGACAACATCTCAATTGTCTTTCAAGACGTTACGTTGTTTGATAATACGATTTTGGAAAATATTCGCCGTGGTTCAAGATGTGAATTATCAGCTCTTTACAGAGTCTGTTTGATCAGAAATCTCGCTAGTTAGTGATGATGACGTCGTTAAAAAGGATGCGCTTACACAGTTTGGATTAATAGATAAAACAGAGCGACACCCACAAAGTTTGTCAGGCGGTGAAAAACAACGATTATTATTAGCCATGGCAAAAGCTTCAAATAAGCCGATTATCGTTTTAGATGAGCCAACAAGTGGTCTGTGTAGACAACAAATGGATAAAATGATTGAAGATTTGCAGCAATTGGCTCAAACAGGAAAGATAATTATCGTGGTGACACATGATTACGAATTAATTAAACATTGTAAAGGAAGAATCATAGAATTCGTCGAATAAGCTTAAAATATCAAATATAACATATATAATATATCCATAAAATATATTTAAAATAGATTGTAAATCTCTGACAGAAAAATTATTTGTCAGGGATTTTTTCTGTTTAAAAAAATAAAACAAAAGTAAGAGTACAAGTTAGCCAAAAATTCTAAAAAGCATTAAAAACGTTGATAAAACACGTTTTTTTACAAGAAGTCATAAATGAATGATATCTCTTTCTATGATTTTTTTCTCATTACATCTTTCCGAAAAACTGTAATTTTCTTGAAAAATAAATCAGTCTATGATAAACTACTATTATAAAGACATCTAGGGAGATTTTTAGATGAAACGTGAAAAATTACTTGAAAAAATTGATGAACTAAAAAATATAATGCCTTGGTATGTCCTTGACTATTACCAATCAAAACTTTCTGTACCATATAGTTTTACAACCTTGTATGAATACCTCAAGGAATATCGACGATTCTTTGAATGGATTCTTGATTCAGGTATTTCAAATGCTAATCAAATTGCTGATATTGAATTAAGTACTTTAGAACATTTATCAAAAAAAGATATGGAATCCTTCGTTCTTTATCTACGTGAACGTCCTTCTTTAAATACCTATTCAACTAAGCAAGGGGTTTCACAAACCACTATCAATCGCACACTCTCAGCACTTTCAAGCTTTTTTAAATATCTGACAGAAGAGGTCGAGGACGAAAATGGTGACCCCTACTTCTATCGAAATGTCATGAAAAAGATTTCGACCAAGAAAAAGAAGGAAACCTTGGCTGCTCGTGCTGAAAACATTAAAGGAAAGCTCTTTTTAGGTGATGAAACTATGGCATTTATCGAATATATAGATAAAGAATACCAAAACAAGCTCTCTCATCGTGCTCTCTCCTCCTTCCAGAAGAATAAGGAACGTGATTTAGCGATTATCTCACTTCTTCTTGCCTCAGGAGTTCGTTTATCTGAAGCTGTTAATCTTGATTTAAAAGATTTAAACCTTAATATGATGGTTATCGAAGTTACTCGTAAAGGTGGTAAACGCGATTCAGTTAACGTTGCTTCTTTTGCTAAACCGTACCTTGAAGAGTATTTAAAAATTCGTGCACCTCGTTATAAAGCAGAAAAACAAGATCAAGCACTATTTTTAACAGAATACCGTGGTGTTCCAAATCGTATCGATGCTTCAAGTATTGAAAAATTGGTTGCCAAGTATTCGCAAGATTTTAAGGTTCGTGTGACTCCCCACAAACTCCGTCACACATTAGCAACGAGACTGTATGGCGCAACTAAATCACAAGTTTTGGTTAGTCACCAACTAGGGCATGCCAGCACTCAGGTTACTGACTTGTATACCCATATCGTTAATGATGAACAAAAAAATGCGCTAGATAAATTGTAAAAATGAATCTGGGCTAATCAATAGTCCAGATTTTTATTTTTATATATAAAGAAATTTTAAAAGTTCTTAAACTAGTTAATTTACATAAATATTATTATGTATTATTTAAATTTCTAAGGGTTTGAAGTTACCAACGATTTTTCCGATGATTCTTGGATTTTCATCATAAGGTGCAAATTTGTCAGCATAATGTTTATTGAGAGAGACTAAACGTAATCCATCTTCTTCTCGATAAACTTTTTTGATGTAAGTTTGTCCATCCCAATCAACAGCGTAAATGGCTCCATCATAATCAAAGCCAGTTTGCTTAATAAGTACCACTTCACCATTTAGATAAGTTGGTTCCATTGAATCACCGAAAACCCAAGATGCAAAATCGTGGTCTAACTGCTCATCATAAAAGACTGTATCGTAATTGCCATCGCCAAAATAAGAGTAACCAGTACCTGCAGATAACTTTTCAAAAACCTTATAAGAGTAAAGTTTTGGTAATGGTTTAACAATTTTTTGCTCTTTTAGGAGATTCTCTGCGTAGTTCTCTAATTTTAAGCGATTATCTGGATTCAATTGTAGGTAAGTATTGACAATATCATGCTCAGAAAGAAAATACGTTTCATCAACTTTAAAAATCTGACTTAATTGTTCTAAATTTTTTTGATTTGGTTTTGTTTTACCATTCTCCCAATTAAAGTACGAAGCTCTTGATATCTGTAACTTTTTGGCTAAATCAGCTTGAGAATAGCCATTTTCTTGACGCAATGCTTTTAATTTTTCTCCAGAAAACATAGCTTCCTCCTTTTTGTTAGTTTATAAACTAACAATATTATAAAAGATATTCAGTAAAAAAGCAAGACGAAATAGTCTTGCTTAACGTTTTTTAGGTGTGATGAAAACTTGTGTTCCTTGGTCGATTTGACTATGAATTGTGATATCAAGATTAAGGCTATCTAGAACTTGTTTTGTCATATAAAGACCAAGACCTGTGGCTTTTTGATGTTCATGACCGTTGAAGCCTGTGAAACCTTCTTCAAAAATACGTGGTAAATCTTCTTCAAGTATGCCGATACCATCATCTGATATTTCAATGCTAGATTGAGAGATACGAATGGCAATTTTTCCACCCTCTTTTGAGTACTTAATAGCATTATCGATTAATTGAGTTAAAGCAAAATTAACCCACTTTCTGTCGGAATTGAGTTCCCAATCACCTGTCACCTTAACAGAAAGGTGTTTTAATAAACAAGGAATACGGTATTTTTTGATGATTGAGGTTGCGATATTTTTGACAGATAGTTTCTCAAATCGAAAATCGTCTTTATTTTGGCTGAATTTAAGATAATTTAACAAGGTATCTAAATAATTTTGTAGACGATTTAACTGCTGTTCCACTTCTTTTGGGTCAAGTTGGTCAGTCTGAGCCATCAAAGAAAGAGCTGACAAAGGAACTTTCATCTGATGTGACCACATTTTAATGAGGTTTTGAATATTTTTTATCTGAGTTTGAAGTTTTAAGAGCTCACTAGCATGAGTCTCTTTTTGCTGACAGATGACTGCTTTGAAAGCTTGTTCAGACGGTAAGTGAAAATCATTCAACTCTTTTACATAAATAAATTGTTGTAAAATTAATTGCTTACGCTTAAATTTATAGTATTGCCAAATCGTGATAAAGATAAGAATGGTGATGTTGACACTAAAACTGACTTTAAAGTAGGCAATCGGCAAGTGAAATAGAATAAAAGTGGTTAAAAATAAGGTCGTTAAAATGGTGTAGGTAAGGTACCAAACACCAAATTCTTTAAAAAATTGTCGTATCATTTTAAAAGATAACCGACTCCTCTCACGGTATGAATGCGATCAAATCCTAATGGTTGTACTTTTTTGCGCAAACGTGTCATATTGACACTTAAGGTGTTTTGGTCAATAAAACTTTCATTTTCCCACAATTTCTCTAACAACTCTTCCTTTGGCACAACTTGATTTTGGTGTTCAAATAGAATACTAAGGATTTTATTTTCTGTTGGAGAAAGGTTAATCTGCTTGCTGCCATTTGATAGAATTCCTTCACGGGATAATGAAAACTCATCGAGCTGATAATTATCGGAAGTGAATTGATAGGCTCTACGCAAAAAAGCTGATATCTTAGCATCTAAGATAGTCAATGAGAAGGGTTTGGAAATGAAATCATCTCCTCCCATATTAAGTGCCATAACAGTATCCATTTCATCATCACTGGATGAGATAAATATGATTGGCAACGTCATCGTTTTTCGAATTTCAGTTGTCCAGTAAAAACCATTGAAATAAGGCAAAGTGATATCCATCAAAATCAAATCAGGCTTAATTTCTTCGATTTCTTGCTTAATCGCACGAAAATTATTAACGCTAAAGACATCATAAACTTTGCTTAAATGCTTTTTTAATAGAGTTACAATGGTGTTGTCATCTTCTACGATATAAATTTTTCCTTGTTTCATAGCTTCATTCTAACAAAAAATGGTCTTTACGACCATTTTCAGCTGAGTTTCTTATCAAAATATTTGTAGTTAGTCTTATTAAAGAAAGTAGTTTTTAGTAACTAACGATTGATGAGCTTATAATAAGTTCGGCTTGTTAGTTTATAGATAAAGAAGTAAATGATAACCAAGCATAGTATTGTAATACCACTTACAGTAACCATACTTGAACCAGCTACTCCAAAGAGTAAGAGCATTTGTTTTAGCATAGTTAAAGCGAAAACAAAATGTAAGATAGCAACGCCAAGTGGCATGAAGAAAACAAGTAATGTTTGTGAATTAACTGTTCGTTTCACTGCTTCTTTGCTCATTCCGACTTCTTGCAGGATTTTATAAGATTTTTTATCTTCAATTCCTTCTGTACGTTGTTTGTAGTAAATGATTAAGGCTGCACCAAGCAAGAAACTGAGTCCTAGTAAGAATCCTGTAAACAAGAAACCTCCAGTAATAGCATACATGTCATTCATAAAGGTTTTCTTAGTGTAAATATCACTTTGGATTTCACTGTTTTTATCTGATTTTAATCCTTCAGAGATTGTTGAAATGTCTTTAGTTGAAAGATCAGCATAAGCTGTAAAAGTACTTTGAAACATGAGATCATGTTGTTTGAAAAGCTCTAGCATTTCTTCCATAACCGCATTATTACTGAAAATAATAACACTCGGATTATAGGTATTTCCTAGTTCAGGAAACTTGAGATCTTTAAAGTTTTTGACGTTTTCAAATTTTTTATCAAACAATGTCAATGTTTCAAGTTGACTGTCTCCCTTTTGTTTGTAAAAAGCAATTTGATTGTCTTTTAATTTCGGAAGATCATTTCCGAGTTTTTGAATAGCGTCTTGAGTTGTTAAATAAAGAGCACCAAACGTATTGACATCGGGATGTTTGATTGAATCGTCATTAATAGCCATTACTTTTTCATTTGCAAGGGAAGCTGAAGACATGGCTGACTGATAAGTTATGTAATCACTGCTTGGCTTATCCAGTTTATCGACGATTTGATTTTGGAATTCTTCTTTAAATTCATCCTCAGAGATTATTCTAGAATCCTTCTCGACATAGCCATTATTAGAAAAGGTTATTTGTGTATTTTTAGGAAATAGAATATTGGCTTGATTTTGACCACTAACATATAAAGAAGTTGTTGTTGCGATGGTTACAAAAGTCATTGTAGCAAGCAAAGTGATATTGGCAAGACCAACGGCATTTTGCTTCATTCTGAAAATCATTTGTGCAGTTGTGACAAAGTGTTCTGGTTGGTAAAAATAGTTTTTATTCTTACGACGGCGTTTGAGATACCATGTCATAAAGCTGACGTAAAATAGGTAAGTCCCAATAATAACAAGCACTACTGCAATGAAGAAACGATAGACAACCACAAGCGCAGCTACTTTTGCAGAGGAAATAGACATGTAATAGCCAATACCTAGGCTGATAATACTTAGCAAAGCTAAAATTATATTTCCACGAGGTTCTTTTTCACCTTTTTCTTGACGTTTAAACAAAGCAAGTGGTGATGAACAATGAATAATAACCAGATTAATAACTTCTAGCAATACAAAGATAGCCGCAAAAGCAAAAGCAGCAAACATAAAGGCAAGTGGTGATAATGTCAAAATAAACTTATCATAATGTAAGAGATTAACAAAAATTAGGTAGAACAATTGTGAAAATATGGCTGATAAGATGCTGCCAATTACGATAACACCTACAAACATAATAGCTAATTCAATTGTTGACACCAAACCGACCTGACGTCTATTCATCCCAAGGATATTGTAAAGACCGAATTCCCTACTTCTTTGCTTGAGCAAGAAATTATAACTATAAATCTCCATGATGACTGTAAAAATCATCAAAACAACAATAGCCAGCCCTAATACGGTGTTACTGTAACGCATGTCGTCTGATACTGGACTAAAGAGAATTAACAAGGTTGAACAGTCAAGGATAAAAAGGACTACACTGGCGAGTAAAAATGGGCCGAAAATATCAAGTGATTTTTTCAAATTTGACCAAGCTAGTTTAGCATAGAACATCTTATTCACCTCCTAAAAGGGCTGTCATGGCAAGTGAAATGTCTTTACTAAATTCTTGATTGGTTTTGTTACCACGGTAAATTTGGTGGAAAATACGACCATCTTTGATAAAAAGCACACGTTTAGCATGGCTTGCGGCATTGGCTGAGTGAGTTACCATAAGTATTGTTTGGCCATAGCTGTTAATGTCTTCAAAAAGATTTAAGATATCTTCTGAATTACGATAGTCAAGCGCTGCGGTTGGTTCATCAGCCAAAAGAAGCTGCGGATTAGTAATTAAACTACGAGCAATGGCAACACGTTGTTTTTGACCGCCAGATAATTCAAAAGGACGTTTTTCAAGCAACTCTTCAATGTGTAATTTTGGAGCAAGTGTTGCAATGCGTTTTTCCATTTCTTGATGATGAACTCGACCAAGAACTAATGGCAAGAAAATATTGTCTTTAATAGACAAAGTGTCGAGCAAGTTGAAATCTTGAAAGACAAAGCCAAGATTTTTTAAACGAAATTCAGCCAATTGGCTTTCTTTGATTTTAGTGACTTCTTCACCATTTAGAATAACGGAACCTTTAGTAGGTTTTTCCAGTGTTGCTAGGATATTTAGCAATGTTGTTTTCCCTGAACCTGATTCCCCCATGATGGCGATGAATTCATTCTTGTCTACTTTAAAGTCGACATCTTGCAAAGCACGTGTGACTTCTTTTGAAAAACGTGTGTGAAAGACCTTTTCGAGGTGATTGATTTCCAGTAACATAATTTCTCCTTTTTTTCATTATACCTTTTCGGTTTAAGAAATGCTTAGTTAGTCTTTAGTTTTCGAAACTTTTTTAGTTTCTTTCAGGTCTTTTTTAGGGGGCGTCTGCCGTTCCAGTACCAAAAAGCTAGGCTTGTTACTCCTACTACAATAATCAGTAAAATGGTTATTAGACTGTATCGTGTAACCATACTAAGCACCTCCTTTTACTTTGTTAAGCGAAAAGCGTAACAGATGATATAAGCAATGGAACCCAAAAGGAGTAACACAACCCAAATGAAAAAATTGTTCCATAAATTCACATGTCTTTTGAGTTCTTCTTTCATATCGCTATTCCTCTCTTATTGACACCTTTATTTTATCGGAAATAACCTCTTCTTTTCTTACAATTTCAGGGATGAAACCTTACAAAAATGTAAGAAAAACACAGAAGCTACTGCTTCTGTGTTTCAGGTTTATGATGTTACACATGTTGTGCAATTTGTTTTAAGTAAGCGTGACTTTCAAGTTGTTCAAATGGATTAGTCAAGTCTTTCAAATTAATCTCGTAGATGCTACTTGCTTTTTCATTAAAGAGTGGCAAAGCTTTAGCCCAATCAATTTTTCCGTGACCAAGTGTCAGGCTATCATGGGTTTCTCCCAGAGAATCCACTAAATGGTAATGAACAATATTATCTTTTAATGTTTTTAGAGATTTTTGCAGAGCTTTGTTGTCACCGTGAAGGTAAATAAAAGCATGTGAAACATCGTAAGCTAGTGGATAACCTTTTTCAGCAAGCAAGTGATCAAAATCAGTATTTCCATATGAATAGAGTTTTGAAATACCATTTTCAAACATGATATGGTCTTTGCCGATATGGCAAAAGTGATCCATACGGGTGAAAAGGTACTTTCGAGCTTCCTCAATAGAATCAAATGGCTCCAGTAATTCAGCTTCTTCTAATTCATAAGATCCGTGGACAAGTACTTTGCAGTGATAAGTTTTAGCTAAATCAAGTAATTTTTGCGTTGAAAAATCAATAAAGTTAACCAATTCAGCATTATTTTGTGGGTGTGCGACTAATTCTAATCGTTTGCCATGATATTTCATGGGATGATGAAGAACGATAGTCTTTACACCACTTGATTTTACTTTCTTGATAGCTTCTTCTAGTTGTTTTAAGCCATCAGTTGTAAAATCAGTTTCACTTGTAAAAAATTCAAAAACATCAGGATGATATTTTAAGCGACTAGCTACTTGTTCAGGGGCACAGCTAGCTTTTAGTCCTAATTGAATCGGAAACATTTTGTCACCTCTTCTAAGATATTGTATTAAACGTTAAGGTATTCTTCTAAGTCTTTCAAAGCACGTTCAGCAACTTTTTCGTAACGTTCTTTTTTATCACGGATACGTGGTCCTTCGAGTTCTTTAACGATACCAAAGTTAACGTTCATTGGTTGGAAATGTTTGCTTTCAGCATGAGTGATGTAGTGTGGTAAAGCACCGATAGCTGTTGTTTGAGGGAAAATAACAGGTTCTTCACCCTTGAAACGACGCACAGCATTGATACCAGCTACAAGACCTGATGCAGCAGATTCAACATAACCTTCAACACCAGTCATTTGACCAGCGAAGAAAAGATTTGGATTTTGACGTGTAGCAAATGTTTCAGTCAAAAGGTTTGGTGAATCCATGTATGAGTTACGGTGCATAACGCCGTAACGGACAAATTCAGCATTTTCGAGGCCTGGAATCGTACGGAAAACACGTTTTTGTTCTCCCCATTTAAGGTGTGTTTGGAAACCAACAATGTTAAAGAGGCTACCAGCAGCATTGTCTTGACGTAATTGAACTACAGCATAAGGTGTCTTAAATTCACCGTCACGTGGGCCTTTGTAGTCATCTGGATATTCCAAACCAACTGGTTTCATTGGGCCGTAAAGCATTGTTTTAATGCCTCGTTTGGCCATAACTTCGATAGGCATACATCCTTCAAAGTATTTTTCTTTTTCAAATGAATTTAGCGGAGCTTCTTCAGCATTGACAAGAGCTTCGTGGAAAGCCATGAATTCTTCTTTAGTCATCGGGCAGTTAAGGTAAGCAGCTTCCCCTTTGTCATAACGTGATTTAAGGTAAACTTTATCCATGTCGATAGAACTTTTATCAACAATTGGTGCTGCCGCATCGTAGAAATAGAAACCATCGCCACCATTTAATTCGTGGATTTTTGCAGCCAAAGCATCTGAAGTAAGTGGTCCACTAGCGATAACTGTAATAGCATCATCTGGGATTTCAGTGATTTCTTCGCGAATGACTTCGATAAGTGGGTGGTTTGTGACTTCGTCAGTTACCATTTGTGAGAATCCGTCACGGTCAACTGCAAGAGCGCCACCGGCAGGGACGCGCGTGCTTTCAGCAGCTTTCATAATCACAGAATCTAAGCGGCGCATTTCTTCTTTAAGAAGACCGACCGCGTTTGTCAAACTGTCACCACGTAGTGAATTCGAACAAACAAGTTCAGCAAATTTGTCTGTTTTATGTTGTGGTGTTGCTTTTTTACCGCGCATTTCATAAAGCTTAACAGGAATACCACGTTTGGCAATCTGATAAGCAGCTTCAGAGCCTGCTAAACCAGCTCCGATAACGTTAATGTATGATGATTGAGACAATATACTAATACCTCTAAAATGAGCACAGAAAGCTATCTGGCGTCATTTCCCAGACATGGGTATTTGCCCATATCTGAATCTTTCTATTTTTGATACTTGATTATCATAACATAATTTTTAGGAAATACAAATAAAATCTTGTGATTGTTTACGTAAGTAAAATTATGTAAAAATCAATGATTATCTTTTCTAATCATATTCTGATACTGTAAGTGAATGCCGATATGACCAATTTCTAAAATAATTGCTGCTAAGGCTAAAAAAGGATTCTTACCATAGATGGCTAGGCATAGAACTGCAATAACGGGCAAACTTGCTCCGGCTACTGGTATTTTCAAAATAGGGGCGTAAAAATCAGTCATCCTTTTTGATCCCATAAAAAAACGAATCCAAAAGATTTCATAAAGAAGCATGCAAAGAGCTGCTGCTATTAGCCATCAATTCTAATTTGTCCAAGAATGCCAGTTAAAGTCAGAAAAGATGAGAACTAGACAGGTAACAAGCACTTCTCCAATACGTTCAAGTAGGGTTAAGTACTTATTTTCTTGGCACTGATAGTGGTCATAATCTTTTGGTCTATGTCGTGTCCAAATAAGATTTGGTACAGTTAGCAATACTAAAAAGATCAATCCAACATAAGAAAAGCCAAAATGCATGACTATCCTCCCTAGAATATACAAATCCAAGCAGCTAATAGAACACTTAAGATACTAAATAATGAACCAATCAGATAATATTCTGCAAATGTTGGGCTCTCTGAAATCTTGTTATAACGTGCAATTGATTTTGCTGTGAAAACCAGACCGATTGAGGCAAATTGATTAAAGATAATACAAATACTCATCACAATACGCTCTAATAGTCCAATAGTTGCTCCAGCCCCTGGAATGGTATCCATTTTTTGATTATCGTGTGGTTGGTATTTTTGAAAGAAAATTTTAAAGACGATATTCGTTGGTTTGGTGATTAAGACAAGAAATAAAATCATATTTAAAACTTGCCCCGCAAACTGGCTAGTTATCAGACCTAACCCCACTTGATGGCGTGTTAATAAAATAATAATCACTAAATGAAGGATTTGATCAAGAAGAAAAGTCACCATAGGTTTTAATCGAAGCCAGTTAGCCACATTAGATTTTCCAAAATCAATAATCGAATGTGTCACTAAAATGACTAAACTAATCTTCCACAAACTTGGTAAAAAGAGAGTTACTATTACCAAAGGAAAGGCGACACCAAGTAGGTGAATTAGAAGATATTTGTTTTCTGTGTTTTTACGATCTGCAACTGTTTGACTTTGTAGGTGAAAATCAGATAAAAAGTGACAGATTAAGAAAAGTGTCAAAATGGGATTTTGAATGAGATAGTGAGAAAGTCCAGTAATAGGCATTAAGCTAACTCCTCTCCATGATGTTTAAGGCATTTTAAAGCCGTTTTACGTGCGCGAAGGTAGACTTTGATGTTGCTACTTTTGAGCCGTTTAGACAAAGCGCTGGTTGTTAATTCTAAGCGTTTGGCAAGTATTTGCTGATCAAACTGCTCATCATATATGCCAAGAGTTAACAGTTCCTTTAAAATCATTTCTTGACTTGCTCGCCAATCTGATTTGATGGCTTCGCTACTAGCAATCAAGGCATTCACAATGTTAACTTGACTTTCATCATCAAAAGAAACTGCAATTTGCGTATTGCCATAATCATTTTTTTGATGAATATAATTAATTGCTTTTCTAGCGTGCCAATAAGCTGGGCCATCAGCACCAATACTTTGTTCAGGATTAATGTCTGTTAAAATTTTGCCTAATCCTATCCCAAAACGTACTTGATAAGGCTGCATAGCGAGATTGATGCGGTCAATAATTTGAAATAAAGGGGCATCAAGCGTCAATAATCCTTGAAATTCATCTCCCAATGTAATAGATAATTTTGAAACCAATACTTCTTTAAATTCTGTATTCAAATCATTTAAGCAAGTTTCTAATATTTTTTGAACTTGGTAACGATTATCGATTTTTTTTGAATCAATGATATCACCAATTAATGCAAAATAATTCATAGGCTACCTCCCTTGTAGGTCTATTATAACAGACTTGTCAAAAAAAGTCCGTTATAACGGAAATTATTTAAAAAGTCTATTATAATGGCAATGAAAACTGACCTAAAAAACCTCACAAAGAAAATTTGCAAGGTTTGAAAGATTTATTTAACTTTTGCTTCTTCGTAGTCACATTCTTCATTGCTGCAGACGACTTGTTTACCGCCGCCACGAATTTTTTTCTCAACAAGGAATTGACCACATTTTGGACAAGAACGTCCGACTGGTTTATCCCATGATGTAAATTCACATTCAGGATATTGATCACAACCATAGAAAATACGGTTACGTTTTGTTTTACGTTCAATAACTTGGCCTTTACCACAGATTGGACATGTCACACCAATTTCTTTAGTAATGGCTTTGGTATTATGGCATTCAGGGAAATTACTACAAGCATAGAATTTACCGTAACGACCAAGTTTAATAACCATTGGATGTCCACAAACATCACAATCAAAGCCGGCAGGTTCATCTTTGATTTGAATTTTTTCAATCTCAGTTTCTGCTTTTGCCAATTCTTTTTCAAATGGCTTGTAGAAAGCATCGATGACTTTTTGCCATTGTTCTTTACCTTCTTCGACTTGGTCAAGTTTACCTTCCATATCAGCAGTAAACTTGACATCAACAATATCAGGGAAGAATTCAACAATCAAATTATTGACGATTTCACCAAGTTCTGTTGGTTCAAAACGTTTTGAAACCAAGCGAACATAGTAACGTCTTTGGATAACATCAAGTGTTGGTGCGTAAGTTGATGGACGACCAACACCATTTTCTTCAAGGGTTTTAATCAGTGTAGCTTCTGAATAACGTGCAGGTGGTTGAGTAAAGTGTTGTTCAGGACTTGTAGAAACTTTCTTAACAACATCACCCTCAGCCATATCTGGCAACATTTTATTCTTATCAGAATCGTTATAAACAGCTAAGTAACCATCAAATTTTACTTTACTACCGTTAGCTGTGAAGCGCACGCCATTTTGCTCCAAGTTAACTTTCATGGTATCAAAGACTGCAGCTGTCATTTGACTAGCTACAAAACGATTCCAGATCAGTGTATAAAGTTTTAATTGGTCCTTATCTAAGTGTTTTGCAATTGATTCTGGAGTTAGATTAACGTTTGATGGGCGAATGGCTTCATGGGCATCTTGAGCACCTGAAGCGTTCTTTACACGGCTACCATGTTTAGAGTAATTTTCACCAAAACGTTCTGTAATAAAACCTGCAGCATCATTTTGAGCAACAGGACTAATACGTGTAGAGTCGGTACGCATGTAAGTAATCAAACCTTGTGTACCACTCTTACCAAGACTAATTCCTTCGTACAATTGTTGTGCAACCATCATGGTTTTACGTGTACGGAAGTTGATTTTATTAGCAGCATCCTGTTGAAGAGATGATGTTGTATATGGAAGTGGTGCGTTACGACGACGCTCTTTCTTTTCAACTTTTGCTACGTTAAATTCATCACTAGTAAGACGAGCAAGGACTTCTTGCACTTCTTCGTTAGTGTTAAGTTTTAATTTTTTACCATCAATGCCATAAAAAGCAGCTTGGAATTTCTTTGTTCCTTTTTTGAAGAAACCATCAATAGTCCAGTATTCTTCAGGTTTAAAGGCTTTAATTTCGTTTTCGCGGTCAATAATTAGTTTTAAAGCAACTGATTGAACACGTCCAGCAGAAAGACCTTTTTTAACTTTTTTCCAAAGTAATGGCGAAATAGAATAACCAACAATACGGTCAAGAACACGACGGGCCTGTTGGGCATCTACCAAATCCATATCAATCTGACGTGGTTCAACGAAAGCATTTTTAACAGCATCTTTCGTAATTTCGTTGAAGACAACACGGTTTTTATCGTTTTCATCAAGTCCCAAAATATGTGCTAAATGCCATGAAATAGCTTCTCCTTCACGGTCCGGGTCACTTGCGAGATAAACTTTTTTAGATTTTTTAGCCTCTTTTTTCAAATCATTAATCAGAGGACCTTTACCGCGAATATTAATATATTGCGGTTCATAATTATTTTCAAAATCAATAGACATGCTTGATTTTTTCAAATCGCGGATATGACCAACCGAAGCGACAACTTTGTAGTTGCGTCCTAGATACTTTTCAATGGTTTTTGCTTTAGCTGGTGATTCCACAATAACCAAGTTTTTCTTGGCAGCTGTTTTTTTCTTTGTCGTTTTTTTACTTGTCTTTTTAACAGCTGTTTGGGCTTTTGTAGTAGTCGTTGCCATAAGCTCACTTCCTATCAGTAATAAACTTATAACATGATACCCCGCTTTTTGCGAACTGTCAATAAAAAAGTTGTATTTAATAGAAAAAACTTGTTTACATTTGGTATTCCGAAAGAACGTCTAGCCCTGATGTGATGCACTTTGCACCCTCTTTGATTAAGTGATGACAACCATCTGATTTTCCATCTAGGATATTACCAGGAATGGCAAAAACATCTCGGCCTTCTTCTAGTGCTCGTTCACAAGTAATAAGACTGCCTGAGCGGAGCTTGGCTTCTGCTACGATGACACCTTGTGATAAGCCTGCAATGATTCGATTGCGTTCTGGGAAATGGTATTTTAGTGGTGCTTCTCCTGCTGTGTACTCACTCAAAATCAGATGATTTTTTCCTAAATACTCCTGCAACTGCTTGTTTTCCTTGGGATAATAAACATCCAGACCACATCCGATTACTGCTATTGTTGCACCGCCATTTTTTAAGGCTGAGATATGGGCACTGGTGTCAATACCTCTAGCTAAACCACTGACAATAATAAAGTGATTGCCAAGTTCATTGATGATTTTTTGAACAGATTTTGTTCCAGTTTGAGAACTAGTTCTCGCTCCTACTACTGCCATCTTCGGTCGACTGAGTAAGTCGATATTTCCTTGATAGAAAAGTAAAACAGGTGGATTATAGCAATGTTTTAATTCCAAAGGGTATTCATCATCTAATATCGAGATACTAGGGTATTGATTAAAAAGTTTTCTTAACTCCTTGCTATCTAAAGCTTTATATTTTTCCATAAAGAGAATTGGGTTCTTACACTTAGAAACCACAGCCATATCACGCAAAGAAAGAGATTTATTTACTTGCTTCTGATAATCCAAAATAGCAAGAATGTTACGATTAGTAAGTCCTGCTTGTTTTAATTTAAAAAGTTCAAAATTATTCATTAGTCACCTCACTACTTTTCTATTCGAAAAAAAGTCCTATAACCATAGGACTTTGTGAGATTTTTTTGAGTTAATCTAATATTTTGATGATTTTAGCTGGATTTCCGGCGATAACCACATTATCTCCAAATGATTTGGTTACAACAGCGCCAGCACCAACGACGACATTATCACCTAAAGTGACACCTGGTAAAATGGTTACACCACCACCAAGCCATACATTATCACCAATAGTTATTGGTGCTCCGTATTCCAAACCAGAAATACGTTCTTTCGCATCTAGTGGGTGAAGAGGAGTTAAAAACTGACAATTCGGACCAATCATAGCGTTGTCTCCAATGTGAATCTCGCAGACATCTAACATGGTACAGTTATAATTAGCGAAAAAGTTCTCGCCAACGTAGATATTTGACCCGTAATCGCAGACAAATCGTTGTTCCATAAGAAGATTGTCACCTGTCGCACCAAACAGTGATTTGATAATCTCTTTACGCTTATTGCGGTCTTCTTCATTGTTAAAAAGGGTGATTTGTTTACGGGCATGTAGACGCATGGCAAGTAGCTCACTATCACCAGCGTCATACAGCTGGCCAGCTAGCATTTTTTCTTTTTCGCTTGTCATTTATTGCTCCTTTAACATGGATTTAATTGGTTCAAAAGATTTACGGTGAATAGGTGTAACACCAAGCTTTTTAAGACCTTCGAGATGATCTTTAGTTCCGTAACCAACGTTTTTCTCAAAGGCATAGCCTGGATATTCTTTTGCGTATTCAGTCATCATACGGTCACGAGTCACTTTAGCGACAATGGATGCAGCCGCAATTGAAAGAGAATTAGCATCGCCTTTAATAAGCGATTCTTGAGGAATATCAGTATCGAGATGCATAGCATCGATTAGCAGATAATCTGGTTTTGTGATTTGTCCTTTGAGCTGGTCAATTGCTTGTAACATACCAACTTTTGTGGCTTCGTAAATATTGATATCGTCGATAACATTATTATCAATAACACCAATACCAACTCCTAAAGCACGCGCAAGGACTTCTTCATAAATTTCTTCGTGATGTTTTTTAGGAATTTTCTTGGAATCATTAAGATGCTTGATTTTACAATTCTTAGGCAGAATAACGCAGGCAGTCACGACAGGACCCGCTAATGGGCCACGTCCTACTTCATCAATACCTCCGATAGCTTCATAACCAGCTTGATAAAGTTCTTTTTCGTAGCGCAGCATTTTTTCAAGACGTAAATTTTCATCGATATCAGCTTGAATAGCCTTTTTACGCTGAATGATAGCCTTCTGAACACCTGCTCTGCTATCTTCCTCGTAGGCTTTCCAGCGCGCATCGTCAAGACTATCAATCTCAGCTAAGGCTTCTTTGATTTCTTTAACGGTCGCCATCTTCTACTTCTCCTACAATGTCCAAAGTATAGCGACCAAGTTTGCCTTCACGAACATCTTTTACAAAAAGGCTGTAGAAACGATCATAGTCATCGCGGAAACCAAGTTTTTGCGTCATAGCCATAATGATTTCTGGCGCTTCTTCTTCCAAATCAATACCTTTATAGCGTTCGATTAAACGTTCTGGATAATGTTCTTTGAAGAAATTCAAACCAAAGATTGTTACTTCATCCATTGGCAACAATTGATCTTTAATTGCTCCTGTAAGAGCAAGTTTTAGGCCTACAACTTCATCTTCAAATTTTGGCCAAAGAATCCCTGGTGTGTCAAGGATTTCCAAGTCTTTGTTTGATTTAAGCCATTGTTGACCTTTTGTGACACCTGGTTTATTACCGACAACGGCAATTTTCTTACCAGCCAAACGGTTCATGAGCGTTGATTTACCAGCATTTGGAATACCGATAATCATAGTACGAAGGGTTTCTTTTTGGATACCACGTTCGCGTAATTTAGCTAACTTATCAGCCATTAATGACTTAGCTGCATCAGTGACTAATTTGACAGTTGATTGTTCTTTTGAGTTAACAGCAAGGGTTTTTATGCCTTGATTTTCAAAATAATTGCGCCATTCTTTTGTGCGGTTACTATCAGCCAAATCTGTTTTGTTTAAAATCATTAATTTGGGTTTATCACCAACAATTTTTGTTAGCATTGGATTTTGACTAGATAATGGAAGACGTGCATCAACCAGAATTGTTACAAAATCTACGTGTTTGATATTTTCTTGAACTTGTCGACGAGCTTTCGACATGTGACCAGGGAACCACTGAATAGTTGCCATAAGTGTATAATTCCTTTCCTTGTTAAACTAATCTATGTTTTAGTATTGATTATTTCTTGTTTTCCACAAAAAGTGAAAAATATACCACATATCATTATAACATAAAGTGTTTTCGAAATGAGCGTTCGCCAGCTCCTTTCTTGACTATCCTTTCTTAAGACGATACAATGAAATCAAATGAGAAAAGGCTTTATTTAAGGAGATTCAAATGGACGATTACAAAGAAAAGACAATCAAAACTTATTTAACAGAACGTTTAGAACCTGCAATTAAAAGTTATGACAAAAAAGCTCGTTTTCATCGCGCTTGGTTTATTGTTTTTAAAGTTATTCAAATTATTACATTGGCGTTAATCCCGATTTTGGCTAGTTTGCCAATTCCTTGTTTTAAACTCCTTGCTGTGATTAGTTCTTCTCTTGTACTTATTCTTGAAGCACTTATTGCACTATCAAGTCATAAAACCAAATGGCAACTTTATCAAGAAACATCCAAAACGCTTGCTTCAGAAAAATTTGCCTTTGAAACTGGAGCAGGTATTTACGAAACTTCTGATGATGGTCGACTTTCTCTTTTAGTAGAACGTTGTGAAGCTATTATAAAATATCGCGATTAATAAAAAGAACCCTATGTCTTAATGGACATGGGGTCTATTTTTTCTTTTGTAGTGAAATTAGTATTGGAATACTAGTAAGCGTTAGGTAATATAAAACATAAAACCATTTGTGACTTTGACCAAGCATAACGTAACTCATGATTAAATAAAAAGCACAGTATCCTAGCCATAATTTTGCTGTCGTTTTAGGGTGATTTCTTATGAACGAATTGACTCTTTTAATCAATAATCTGATATTCCTTTTCAAATGTTTTTTGAGCAATAATACGGCGATTGGTAATATCGATATAATCGCCTAAGTATGCCAATTCATACATACCGTAGCCAGCAAATCCGCCACCTAGGCTTCCAATCGCTCCTGTTTTAAGGTTTTTAACTGTTGATGGCTTTAAACCAGCCGTTAAAACACGAAGGTGGTTATCTAACCAGCAAAAATATCTTTTTGCAAAAGCTTCTTTTACCCAGTCAGGACTATTTCGATTATCTTTACTAACTTGCCAAACATCAGCAACTTTTCCCTTATAAATCACTGTCATTATTTTTCTCCTTTTTAAAATATTCCCTTTTAAAATAATAGTTAAAATGCTCCAAAATTTATTTCACATATTTATTTTATCAGATAAAGGTTCAAAAAAACGACTATGTCGCAAACAGTCGTTTTTTCGTCGTAAATGGTTTGTTTTTGACTCGATAATATAACTTTAGCTATAAAAAAGAGACCTGTTAAGTCTCCTTTGATATTATTTTACATAAGGTCGTTGAAATCCCAAACTTCAGTCCAACCTTCGTAGAAATCTGGTTCATGACAAACCATAAGAATACTTCCTTTGTAGGCTTTCAAGGCGCGTTTGAGTTCTTCTTTGGCATCAACATCTAAGTGGTTAGTTGGTTCGTCAAGGACAAGGACGTTGTTTTCACGGTTCATCAATAGACAAAAACGAACTTTAGCTTGTTCTCCACCAGAAAGTACTTGAATTTGACTTTCAATGTGTTTTGAAGTTAAACCACAGCGAGCAAGGGCAGCACGAACTTCAGCTTGGTTGAGGGCAGGGAATGCGTCCCAGACAGCTTCAAGTGGAGTTTGACGATTACCAGCAGCAACTTCTTGTTCAAAGTAACCAAGCTCAATATAATCACCACGTTCAACACTTCCTGAGATCGGCGGAATAATTCCTAACAAACTCTTGAGAAGGGTTGTTTTCCCAATACCATTAGCACCAATGATAGCAACTTTTTGATTACGCTCAAAGGTTAGATTAAGAGGTTTTGTCAATGGGCGATCATAACCAATTTCCAAATCTTGTGTTTGGAAAATAAAGCGACTTGGTGTACGTGACTCTTTAAATTCGAATGATGGTTTTGGTTTTTCAGCCTGTAATTCAATACGATCCATCTTATCCAATTTTTTCTGACGTGACATGGCCATATTTCGTGTGGCAACACGCGCTTTGTTACGATTAACAAAATCTTGCAAATCAGCGATTTCTTTTTGTTGACGTTCGTAAGC